>SDBU01009654.1_pt1 | contig 10794 bp, 10 predicted proteins | sample 2277071 | NCBI WGS metagenome assembly SDBU01 (sample SAMN10397929, study PRJNA504765) | marine sediment metagenome | isolation source: marine sediment core GS08_GC12, 126 cmbsf | place: Arctic Ocean: Gakkel Ridge, Loki's castle | collected 2008
GCTGTTTATACTCAATCCACATCATCTTCTCCAGCAGCTTCTTCCCCGCCTTCCTCATCCTCTCCGGCTCCAGAGATCATTCTCCAACCTCCTCTTCCTTCCCCTAAAGCCGTCTCTTCCTCCAGCAATCAAATTTGGAAATATCCATCCATCTCCATCTTTGACAACAACCCTGGTACCAAAGCTGATAGGGGTAACGTTCATAATAATGCTAAAACCATTGAACAAACCCTTGACTCTTTCGGCATTACTGCCCGTGTATCCGAAGTCAATAACAGCCCCTCCGTTACCCAATACGCCCTCGAGGTAGCCCTAGGTACCAAATTAGCTAAAATAGTCGGACTCAGTAACGACTTAGCCATGGCCATGGCCGCTCCTGGAGGTCAAATCAGAGTTGAAGCCCCCATTCCCGGCCGTTCCCTTGTTGGTATCGAAGTCCCTAATCGTTCCATGGAAATTGTTCCTATCCGCCAAGTTCTCCAGTCAACTACCATGAAACGAGCCAAATCCAAAATTGTTGTTCCTCTTGGTCTTGACGTTAGTGGCAAAATCAGAATAACCGATATCGCCACCATGCCCCACATCCTTATAGCCGGTCAAACTGGATCCGGAAAATCAGTCTGCATCAACTCCTGGATTTCTTCTATTCTCTTCCGCGCCTCTCCTGATGAAGTCAGATTTATTATGGTTGATCCCAAAAGAGTAGAACTCACCCCCTATAACGGCATTCCCCATCTTCTCACCCCGGTCATAAGCGATCCTGAAAAAGTTATCTCCTCTCTTAAATGGGCGGTTTCTGAAATGGAACGCCGCTATAAACTGCTCACCCAAGTCAGTGCCAAAAACCTCGAGACCTACAACAATATGGCCGGTTTCCAATCTCTCCCTTACATCCTTATCTTTATTGACGAATTAGCCGAAATCATGCTATTTTCCCCATCCGAAGTCGAAGACAATGTTTGTCGCCTTGCCCAAATGGCTCGGGCTGTCGGCATCCACCTTATCATCTCCACTCAACGTCCCTCAGTCAACATCATTACCGGTCTTATCAAAGCCAATATCCCTGCCCGTATATCCTTTGCCGTTGCTTCCATGACTGACTCCCGCGTTATTCTTGACTGTCCCGGCGCTGAAAAACTCCTCGGTCGTGGCGATATGCTCTACATTCCGCCGGACCTGGCCAAGCCAATCCGTATCCAAGGCTCTTACATCTCCGATAAAGAAATCAAAACTCTTATCGATTTTTTGAAAGCCCAAAAAGATATCAACTACGATGACCAAATTACCAGTCAACCCATTTCTAGTCCCGGCTCCACCAGCAAAAATCTTATATCCGTCAACGGAGAGGAAAGAGACGCTCTTTTTGATTCGGCCGTCAATCTCATTCATGCCACCGGTAAAGCCTCTGCTTCTTTAATGCAACGTCGGCTCAAAATCGGTTATGCCCGCGCCGCCCGTATTCTGGATCAACTAGAAAAAGCCGGCATTGTCGGTCCTTCCAACGGTGCTAAACCTCGCCAGATATTAAAAGCCAGTTCCTCGCAAGACATCTAAATTTTGCTCATGTTTCGCACCGCTGACCTTATCAAACAAACCAGGCTGGAAAAAGGTCACCAAGTTGAAGAAATTAGTAAAAAACTCAAAATTCCTCAAAAATATCTTCAGGCTATCGAAGACGAAGACGTCACTTCTTTTCCCCAGGAACCTTACTGCTCTCTAATAATCAAGGACTATGCTCAATATCTAGGCTTAGACGGCGGCGAAATTCTTCGCCTTTTTCGTCGCGATTTTGCTGTTAAAAAAAATCAAAAACCAAAAACCAGAAAATTATTCTCCTTTACCCCTCAATTTACCTTCACCGTCCTGGTTATCATTTCACTTGTCATTTTTTCCTCCTACCTGATTTTTGAATATATAAAATTCAATCGCCCCCCCCAATTAACTGTCAACTGGCCCTCATCAAACATCTCCCTTGAATCCGAAATAAATCTTTCTGGCCACACCGATTCTGAATCTACAGTTAGAGTCAATCAAGATTTAGTCATCGTCGACATTGATGGAAACTTCACCAAAAAGTTATATCTACAAGCAGGCTTCAATGAAATCACTGTCGAATCCAAATCTCCGGTTGGTATCACCGCCACCACCAGTCAAATCATCAATTTCCAACAGTGAAATTAACTCTTTTTTAGTCTATACTGAATTATGGAAACCACTCAATTAGTCATCACCATCAGCATAGTTGCTATCTCTATTATCATTGTCGCCTGCGGCATCTGGCTCATTCTCATCCTAAGAGAACTAAGAAACACCCTCAAAAAAACCAATACCATCATTGATGATGCCAAAACTATCACTACCTCTATTGCAAAACCCGTCTCTTCCATCTCAGAATTCCTCATGGGATTTAAAAATGGCCTCCACCTCTTCAACAACTTTTTTCCCAAAGACGATAATAAAACCTCTTCCTAATATGGCCAAGATTTCTCCCCAACCTCAGCCACCACGCCGCAGTTCCGGTTTTGCCATGGGTATCATCTTGGGTATCATCGCCGGTTTTATTTTTGCCCTGATTGCCTACAAAAAAAACAAAGCCATCTTTTCTCGCTTATCAGAAAGACTTGATATTTTAATTAAAAATCTATCCCAACCAGCTACTCCTACCTCTTCTTCTCCCAAACCTCAGCTCAAAAATTCTCCCGCTAAAAAATCTACTTCCAAAACCCCAACCCGTCATCGATCTCGCCCCCGCACTTTCACCCGAACCAAAAAATAATCCCTGCTATAATTCACCTATGACGGCACCAAACTTAAAGAAAAAGTTTATTGACTTCTTTTTATCCCATGGACACCAAGAAATTCCTTCTGCCTCCCTCATCCCTCAAAACGATTCCGGCGCCCTCTTTATCTCTGCCGGCATGCACCCCTTAATCCCTTATCTTCAAGGGCAGCCTCACCCATTAGGAAAACGATTGGTTAATGTCCAGAAATGTCTTCGTACCAGTGACATCGATGAGGTGGGAGATATCTGCCACCATACTTTTTTTGAAATGCTGGGCAATTGGTCACTAGGAGATTATTCTAAAAAAGAAATGGTTACTTGGAGTTTTGAATTTTTAACCAAACATCTTACTATTAACCCTAAGCACCTTCATGTCACCTGTTTTGCTGGCGACAAAGACGCTCCCAAAGATGAAGAAACAGCCAAGCTTTGGCAACACCAGGGCATCCTTTCAAATAACATTCACTTTCTGGGCAAAAAAGACAATTGGTGGGGCCCAGCCGGTTCAACCGGCCCCTGCGGTCCAGATACCGAAATGTTTACTGATACTCAACCAGACGAACCCCAAGTTGACTTTAAAACCGGTTGCCAACAGGGCCGCTATATTGAAATATGGAACGATGTTTTTATGGAATATTACAAAGAAAAAAATGGTAAATATTCAGAATTAAAACAAGAAAATATTGATACTGGCATGGGCGTCGAAAGAACCGTCACCATCCTCTCTGGCCTTTCCGACAACTACCTTACCGATATCTGGCAACCAATCATAAAAAAAATCGAAAAAATCGCAGACAAATCTTACCAAGACAATCTCAAACCTATGCGCATTATCGCCGATCACGTTCGTTCGGCGGTTTTTATCATTGCCGACGGTGTCGAGCCTTCTAATAAAGAAGCCGGCTATGTCCTCCGTCGTCTCATTCGGCGATCCATCAGACAAGCCAAACTATTGGACATAGCATCAAATTTCACTAAAACCATCGCCGAAGCCGTTTTGGACAATCAAAAAAATTATGCCGATGATTATCCGGAATTGAACCAAAATAAAGAAAAAATACTTTCAATCCTCCAGGATGAGGAAAATCGTTTCCGTCAAACCTTGAATAGGGGACTCAATAAAATATCCCAGCTTATCAAAGATAACCAACTTTCAGGCTTAAATGCCTTTAATCTTTACCAAAGCTACGGCTTCCCCTTGGAACTAATTCAAGAAGAAGCCAAAAAAAGAAAATACAAACTACCATCCAATTTTACTAACCAATTTAATCAAGCCAAACAAACCCACTCCAAGCTCTCTCAAACTCTATCCGTCGGTAAATTCAAATCTGGCCTAGCCGATAACTCCAAAATCATTACCAATTATCACACTGCCACCCATCTTCTTCATGCTGCCCTAAGAGTTATTCTTGGATCCCATGTCAAACAGTCCGGTTCCAACATTACCGCCGCTCGCCTTCGTTTTGATTTTACTCATCCTGAAAAACTTAACCCAGATCAAATCCAAAAAATCCAAAAACTAGTCAATCAAAAAATTAAAGAAGCTTTACCCATCAAATCATCTAATTTGCCCTTAGAAGAAGCTAAAAAACAAAACGCCCTGGCTTTTTTCGGTGCTAAATATCCCGAAACTGTCTCAGTTTACTCAATAGGGAACTTTTCCAAAGAAATTTGCACCGGCCCTCACGCCAAAAATACCAAAAGCCTGGGAGTTTTTAAAATAATCAAACAAGAATCATCAGGTTCGGGAAAACGTCGCCTTTATGCTACTCTCAGCTAATTTTTGGTACAACCAGCCACAAATATAGTATTCTTAAACAATGGCCATTAATAACTTTTGGTTAATCTCTATTCACGACTCCAGTCTAACCACTTCACTTGTTAGCTCCAAAGACAATCACTTTTCTGTTACTTCCACTGGTCCGATTAAAACCTGGACCTCCGATTATTCTAAAACCTTTATAGAAGCAGTTGACCAGTCCCTTTCTGCTGCCGCCGAAATTGCTTCCCTGCCTCAAAAAAAAGAGCCTTCATCTGCCGCCTTTATCCTGCCTGCTTTTTGGGTCAGTTCAGATGGCAAAATTACTCCTCCCAAGTTAGAGATAATCGAATCAACCTGTAAAAAACTCCAACTACAGCCACTTGGTTTTATTGCCAACGACGAAGCTATCGCCGAAGCCGCCAACCTTGAAGAAGGTTTTCCCTCAAGCTTTATCCTACTCCACGTCAATTCATCTGCTTTCACTCTCTCTTTTATTTACCTGGGCAGGGTAAAAGAACGCCTTTTCAAAAATTTTACTGGTGACTTTCAACCCTCAATTCTCGAATCCATGCTTGTCGATATCGCCACATCAACCACTCTCCCTCCTCAAATCATTGTTTTTGGCCGCCAAGCCGCTTCTGTAGTTGCTTTACTCAATTCTCACACTTGGACAGGTAAAAAAGACACTCAGACCTTTCTCCATATCCCCGAAATCGTCAGCTACCAACAAGACAAAATATTAGATATCTACACCCAAACGATAGCCTCACAGCTAGACCCCGATATGATTCCTTCTCCAGAATCGGATACTGCCACTTCGCCCTCTTCTTCCGACCATCCGGATACCCCATCGTTAAATGATCAACTCCAAGAAGTTGATGCTTCCAAACTCGGATTTGGCCATACTCCTCCTCTTCAAACTCCTCTTACTGCCACTCTTCCCCCCACCCCTTCTCCCGCCTCCTCTTCTCCTCCGCCAACCTCAACTCCTCGTCCGTCTCGGACAATAAAACTGCCAAAAATAAGGCTGCCAAGAATAAAACTACCAAAAATAAAACCAAAATCCTCCTTTTTTCTAATTTTGGCTGTCTCGCCTTTGCTTTTTCTCATTCCTTTCATATTTTCCAAAACCCAAATAATTATTTTTGTCACCCCATACTCATTTAACAAAAGAATTGATGCCACCCTTGATTCTCTGGTTGACACCATTGACGCCGCCAACGCCATTATCCCCGTAGAAGAAACTAGCTTTTCCATTGAATCCTCCATCTCAACTCCTGCCACTGGTACCAAAACTGTTGGCCAAAAAGCCAAAGGAGAAATAAAAGTTTACAACAAACAATCTAAAAACCAAAAGATATCCAAGGATTCAATCCTCACTGATTCCGGTACTCAAAAATTTCAATTAGCCAATTCAGTCCAAGTTGCCTCCAGTAGTTCTGATTTAGACCAAGGTATCATCACCTTAGGTCAAGCCAAAGTGGTTGCTATTGCCCAAAAAATTGGTCCCGAATACAATATTCCTGCCCAAACCCCCCTTACTTTTAACGATTTTTCCTCAGATCTAATTCTGGCCAAAACCATCCAAGCCTTTACTGGTGGTAGCCGTAGTCAAGTCAATGCCGTTAGTAAGTCAGATATTGATACTCTAAAAAATGAAATTAATCAAATTATTGAAAACTCCATTGACCAGAAAGTAGAAGAAAAAACCGATCAACTCACCCACATTATCAGACAAAGCGCTCAAACCAGTCACAGTCGCATAGACTACAGTCGTGAAATCGGAGAAGAAGCCGATCAAATCACTGCCTCCATGACCACCTCGGTTACTATATTTTCTCTAATAGATGGACAAAAAGAAGAAATAATTAAAACCTTTCTCCAACAAGAAGCCGACTTTGATAGCTCTAACATCAAAACCGCTAATTTTGATCTTAGTTTTGATATCACCCAAATTACCACTAATACCGCCACCGCCGTTCTAACCATCGACGGTCAATCTCTACCAACAATTGATATCGACCAAATAATCAAAGCTGTATCAGGCAAGAGCCAGCAAAAAGCCGCCCAAATTATCAAAGATAATATTCCCCGCACCTATAACTATAAATTTATTAGAAACTTTGACTTTCTATCATTTATCAACCCCCTCTCTTTTAGGCCTGAAAATATTACTATCACAATCAAATCAGAAGCACCATGACCTACGTTTACCTCAAAGATATTAAACCTTCAGTCCAACCTCGTCGTTCTCCAAAAAACAGCCGTAAAAAGAAACGATTTGCCGGCCTCTTCTTCGTTTTGGGCAGTCTGTTTTTTGCTTCAGCCGTCTTACCCATTATTCGATATCAACTCGAATACTCTATTAAATTTAAAAAAATTATAAATCCTCTATCAACCAATTTTTATAACCGCTCCGGTCGAATATTAGGTACTATCAGTTCTGATTATACTCAACTCGAAAACTGGTTTATCGATACTCCCAAAAACCAAAAAAACATTTTATCAGCCGACCAACCTCAATCCTACCTTTTATCTATCCCCAAACTCAAAATTGACCAAGCCACAGTTAATCTTGGTAGTATGGATCTTAAAAAAAGCCTCATTCAATATCCTCAAACGGCTCTCCCTGGACAACTAGGCAATACTGTCGTTTTTGGCCATTCGGTTTTGCCTCAATTTTTTAACCCCAAATCTTATGTCACCATCTTCTCCACCCTTTTCAAACTAAAACAAGGGGACGAAATCCTGCTCGATCATGACAATGTCCAATACCGATATCTTATCGAAGAAATGTTTGAGGTCCAACCTACTGACCTATCTGTCCTAGAGCAACGCTTTGATGGCCGCTATCTTACCTTAATTACTTGTTCTCCGCCTGGCACCTATCTTCGCCGGCTCATTATTCGCGCTAAAATAGTTGATTTTTAATGGTAAAATCTACCATGAATCTTTTGGCAATCGATTATGGTACTAAAAGAATCGGTTTAGCCATTTCCATAAAGGGAATCATCTCACCTCTGAAAACTATCCCCAATAATGACCATCAATTCTCTGTCATTAAGAAAGTTATCAGCGATTACCAGATAAGTAAGGTTTACATAGGACTTTCAGAGGGTTATTTTGCCAAAGTTACCAAAAAATTTATCAACCAACTTCAAAAAATTACCAAAATACCCATAGAAACAGTCGAAGAATCAATTTCTACTATCGAAGCCGAAGCTATTTTTAAGCGCAATAAAAACAAGTCAAAAAATTACCAAAAAAAAATTGACTCCTTGGCCGCCGCTGTAATTTTGTCCAGAACTCAAGTATAATTAGGCAATTATAGATTAAACAAATATGTTCAAAAATCTCATCTCTCCCGTCCAGGCTTGGCTCATTTCTCAAGGTCGCTGTGTTGGCTGTGGTACCCCCCTGTCTCACAGTAAGAAAAAAAGGGTCAAGGGCAAAACCACTGCTACTTGCCGCTGTGGTCGTATCTTTATCCACAATCCAAAAAAGAAATCTTATCGTCGGGCTCTTTTCGATGAGATTTAATGAAAAAACCACTACCTTTTCTGTTTCTAGTCTTTCTTGGCGTCTACGGCTTCTTCCTTTTTAACCTTTCTCCCCCAGACAAGGCAGGTCAACCTACTACTTTTGTCATTAACCAAGGCGATGGTCTTAGCACTATTGCTAAGCGTCTAAATAAACACCGCTTCATTCGTCAACAACACCTATTTATTGCCTACTCTTATTACCTCGGTCTTAATAAAAAACTTCAAGCCGGCTCTTTTCAACTTTCTTCCTCACTGTCTGCCAAAGAAATTATCGAAACTCTCTCCCAAGGCGGTAACCACGACTACTGGCTAAAAATCCAAGAAGGTTGGCGGCTAGAAGAAATTCCCCAGGCCTTTCCCGAAAATATTCAAATCACTGGCCAAGAGTTTATTGCTAGTGCCCAAAACCAAGAAGGTTATCTATTTCCCGACAGTTATCTCATTCCCCCAGACTATACTGTCAGCCAAATTCTTCAACTTATCAAAAGTAACTTTGACCAAAAATTTAGCCAAGCCCAGTCTCAATCTACCAATTCTGACCTAACCGATCAACAAATTATAATTTTAGCCTCCCTCTTAGAAAGAGAGGCTAAGTCAAAACAAGACAAAAAAATAATTGCCGGAATTCTATTGAATCGTCTCGATATCAATATGGCCCTCCAAGTCGATGCTACCGTCCAATATGCTCGCGACTCCAAAATTACTCCTCAAAAATACTGGAACCCTCCCACCAAAACCGAGCTTTCCATAAATTCTATTTACAATACTTATAAACACACCGGTCTACCTCCCACCCCTATTTGCAATCCTGGACTTGATGCCCTTATGGCTGCTTTTAAACCCACCGATTCGGATTATCTCTTTTACCTTTCGGATAATAATGGCCAAATGCACTACGCCGTTACCCTAGAGAAACACAATCAAAACATCGAAAACTATTTAAGATAATTTCTTGTTAACTATTTTATTCAGTATTTTCCACCTTTTCTGTTTTTCTTTCCATGGTACATCATCCTTATAAAGTCTGGCTGATACCGTCCCTTTACGTTCTGAATACTTATTTAAATATGCCAATTCAAAACCAATCTTTTTGCACAAATTTACCGTATTTTCAAACGCTTTTTCCCCTTCCCCCGGAAAACCAATCAATATGTCAGTGCTAAATCTGACCCCGACAATCTTTTTTCTAATTTTTTCCACCAACTGCCAATATTGTTCAGCCGTATACGATCGATTCATTTTTGCCAAAATCTTATCATCCCCGGACTGCAACGGCAGATGAATCAACCGATCAATATTCTCATTATCAGCAATTACTCCAATCAACTCATCCGAAAAATCCCAGGGATTACTACTAACAAATGATACTTTTTTCAAATCCTTTTTAGCTACGCCAGCCAACAGCTTGGCAAATTTCCCCTTCCCATACGAATTTACATTTTGGCCAATTAAAACCACTTCACTAAATCCATCTTCAATCGCTTTATTGACCTCTTGAAGTATTATCTCCATTTTTCTCGACTTTTCTCTACCTCTGGCGTAGGGGACAATACAATAAGAACAAAAATTATCACATCCCTTACTAATTGGTATTAAAGCCGCTCCTTTCTTTTTTCTAATTGGTTGAATTTGATAACTGATTTTTTCAATTGGCAACACTTCAACTTCAGGCAGCCCCTTTATCGTCTTCCCTTTACTCAACCCCACCAAACACCCGGTTAGTACTATCTTTATCTTTTTATTCTCCGTCTTCCTGTACTGGTCAATATTATTTATCAACCCATACACTCTATTTTCGGCTGATTGACGCACTATACAGCTATTAATTACCACCACATCTGCCTTTTTCCAATCATCAACCTGACAATATCCCTTTTGCCAATAAAATGCCTTTACTCTTTCTGAGTCTGCCTTATTTTGGATACAACCAAAAGTCTTAATATAAACTTTTTTCTTTCCCGACTTCACCGCCCATTGTAGCAAATAAAACCATCCCCGTACCCAACCCTAGCAACAAAATCGTCGGCGTTGCCACTCCAACAGCCGGCATTGCCTCTCCACTGCCACCTGCCACCGCATTCCAATCAACGTTTTCTGTTCCCAAGGTTAAGGTAAAACTAATTGTCGACCCCTCACTTTCAAAGGCAACACTATGATCACCGGCCGTCATCGCCGTCTCTGGCTGATAGTTCCAATTACCGGACGAATCGGCATTAATTTGATAAACCTGATCATCAATCGTTATCGTCACCTGACTGCCTGCTACCGCTTCCCCCGAAAAAACCGGCCAAAGTCCTGAATACCACCACTTACTAATCTGCTTTCCTTCGGTTGACACACTACTAATTGACTGCATATTAAAAGTTCCCGCCAGTGCTTCTTTTAAACTCATAAACCAAAACCAACTCACCAAAACCAAAACCATCAAAAACTTCATCTTCATTATCTACTACTATAGAGCACCAATGCTTCTTATTTCAACCATCTATAAACAAAATTGACAGAATACCCCTTAAAATGAGATAGTTATCTGATCTATAATTATTAAGCCTTTTATGCCAATCCCTGCCAACCAATCTCCTCAAAATAATTATCAGTCTATTTTAAATAAATATTCTCAACAAAAAAGTTCCTCAATCCCGCCTCCCTCCAAACCTGAACCCAACCTTCCTCCTTCTCCCCCCAAACCATTTAGTTCCTTTCCCCTT
>SDBU01009655.1_pt1 | contig 10794 bp, 9 predicted proteins | sample 2277071 | NCBI WGS metagenome assembly SDBU01 (sample SAMN10397929, study PRJNA504765) | marine sediment metagenome | isolation source: marine sediment core GS08_GC12, 126 cmbsf | place: Arctic Ocean: Gakkel Ridge, Loki's castle | collected 2008
TGGTTGTTTGTGTTTGTTGGCTCACTATTATCACCTCACGTTTTTCCAAATCTTACTCTGGTAGTGTGTAAATGTCAAAATGTCTGTAGATTTAACACTTACACACCTTTAAGACCTCCATTTTTTGTTCGCCGAAGGTCTCTGGCCGAGGCGGGACAGGGCTCGGTCTGGAGACCTTCACCCAACTGCGACTTACACTCCTTTGAGGCCCGTAGCAGCGATGCCTTCCACGAACGACTTCTGGATGACGAAGTAGAAGATCACCACCGGTAAAGAGACAAAGAAGGTGGCGGCCATAAAGAGCCCCCACTGGGTGCCGCCCTCCTGGCTGACGAAGTAGCGCAGGCCGATCTGCAAGGTGCGCATGTTCTTGCTGGTGGTGACGATGAGTGGCCAGAGGTGGCCGAAGCGCGCCCCATAGCAAAGTGCTCGAAGGCCTCCCGGTAAAGAAGGTAAGTGATGGTAGTGGTAGCCCCCAGAGGTCCCCCTTCCGTCATCACGTGCATCTGGGCGAATGCTTTGAGGGAGTTGATCACCCCAATGACCAGGATGTAGAAAGTCGTCGGCCCCAGCAACGGCCAGGTGACCTTGCGGAACCGGGCCCACGTCCCTGCCCCGTCAATCTCGGCTGCTTCGTACAGAGTACGCGGGATGTTCTGCAGCCCGGCCAGGAAGATGATAATGTTGTATCCCATGCCGTGCCAGATACCCATGAGGATCAGCGCCGGCATCGCCAGGAGTGGGTCGCGCAACCAGCGCAGCGGCGAAAGCCCCAGCCTGAGCAGGATGCTGTTGGCCAGGCCGTAATCGGCCGGGTGGTAGATCCACATCCAGACCACCGAGATGGCGACGGTTGAGGTGATGGTCGGCAAGAAGTAGGCGGTGCGAAAGATGCCTACTCCCCGCAACCGCTGGTTGAGGAAGAGACCCACCGCCAACGAGATGGCCATGTTGAACGGAACCCCCAGGGCGTAATAAAAACTGTTGCGTATGGCCATAAAAAAGTCGCGGGAGCCAATTTCGTCGGTGAACAGATAGCGATAGTTCTCCAGGCCAGCGAAAGAGGGTTTGAAAGGCAAGTTCCAGTTGGTTAGGCTGGCGTAGAAGGAGAAGAAGAGAGGAAAAAAGACGAAAACGGCGAAGACGATCAAGGTGGGCAGCAGGAAGAGATAAGCAGAGAAGGTCTCTTCCCCCCAGTTGCGCCACCAGTGGCCTGCCTTGCGTGTGAGCGCGGATTGTTGTATCATTTCATCCACCTCCTCAAATATTCTCTGTGGCGCAAGATGGCGCCTTGTGCTACGCTTCTGCGCTGGCGGCGAAGCGGGCCGTACTGGAGATGCTCTCCACCAGCATCTGTTGTACCCGTTCGATCCCCAGCCCCACCAGTTGTGTTCCCTTGATCTCCAGCGTGACCACCCCGGCAAAGCTTGTCTCAACCAACGTCGGCAGCCAGGTCTGACAAGGCACCCGCCCGTAGATGAACGGGTAGTGGTCAACGCCCTGCTCGTCAACGTCGTGCACATGGACGTGACAGACGTGTTGCAGCCAGGTCTCATCCGGCACGTCACGGCGGCCAGCCCGTACATCGTGGCCCATGTCCCAGCAGATGCCCAGGCGAGAGTCACCGATCTCCTCGACGATGCGCAGCACCTCGGCCCGCTCGGCGCCTATCTTGACCCGCCGGGGGTTGGGGGTCAGATCCTCCAGGGCGAAAACCAACGACGGGTAGCGCGCCAGGGGCCACTCCAGGAAGGCAACTGTATCAGCGTACAATTGCTCGTGGGGCCGGGTGGTCGAATGTGCCCCGTGCACGACCACCGTCGTGGGGCCGAAGCGGGCGGCGATGTCGAGCATTGGAGCATAGGCCGCCTCGACCTTCACCCGCCCTTGGCTGGCAAAGCCGGTGATGGCGTAAGGCTGCCGGAAGGGAGCGTGGAAGCACAGGGCGAATCCCAGCCGCCGACAGTCCTCCATCAGCAGTGGAAAGCGGGGCCAATCGGGGTCATTTGGCCACAGCTCGAATTCCAGCGCGGAAAGCCCCGCGGCCTGCAGTGGCTCCAGAAAGCCAGTCAGCGCCTCGCCGAAGGCCCAGAGCGGATGCATGTTGAAGCCGATCCTGGGAGTAGTTGTCGTCAAGAGTGCCTCCACAAGGTCAGGACTGGAGATGGGACTGGAGATGGGATTCGTAGTAGCGACTTCAGTCGCTTTGGCTCCACTGTGGACGACTGAAGTCGTCACTACGAAAAAACGCCAGTGTCCAGTCAGGATTTTGAGATGCTGACCAACCCACGTGCCACCGCTGCCAGGTCGAGCCCGTTGACCCGCTCGACCTCGGCCAGCATGGCGCGATCCACGGCTGCGATACCTCGCAGCGCGCCACAGATGGCCCCCGCGATAGCCCCGATGGTGTCGGTGTCGCCGCCGATATTAGCCGCGTAGCGCACGGCCCGCATCGGGTCGCCCTCGGCCAGGGCCACCAGCCCGAAGGCGGTGGGGATGCTTTCGGTGACCAACATGTCCACGCCGACGTAATCGTACAATGCCTGCAGGGCTTTGGCCTCGCCCTCGGCCTCACGCGCCAGGCGAACCGCCAGAGCGATGCGCCGCTCCAGCGGCGGCGTCCAGACACAGGCCCCATGCTGACGGCCACGGATCGCCCCTTCCGTCGCTGCTTCCAACACGGCTTCGAGAGTAGCGTCATCGCGCATCGCCTCGGCAACGGCACAAGCCACGGCTGCCGCGCCAGAGATGGCCAGCGTCGTGCCGTGGGTGGGCAGACAGGCCTCAACCGTGTCCTGCAGCGCCCCTTCCAGATTCCCGGCGTTGACAATGCCTACCGGAGCAATCCGCATGGCCGCGCCGTTGGTCTTGCCCTGGCGTCCGCTCTGGCGGGGAGACTCTCCGGCTCGTAACGCCTCCAACGCCCGGCGCGTGCTGGGCCCCAGATAGAGCGCCAGGTGCTCGCTCTGCGCTGCTGCCCAGTCGAGCATGGCCTGGGCAACAGCCTCGGCGCGCATCTGTCCATCGCGGAGATAGACCTCGGCCAAAGCCAGGGCCTGCTCGGTGTCGTCAGTGACGCGACCCCGGCGCAACGCGGCGTGCGGGTGCCAACCGGGTGGGGGGACTAGGTTGGCGACGCGACCGTACTCCGCCGCGATTTGTTCCGGCGTCAGGAACTCGGTGGGCATCCCCAACGCATCTCCCAGGGCCAGCGTGGCCAGGCAACCATAGGCTTTATCAAATTGTGAATTGTGAATTGCGAATGGCGAATCACGTTTCACGTTTCACCTCTGTGCTTCTCCAGTATCGCCTCGGCGGTAACGGTATCCGTCACCAGCACGTTCAAGCATCCTCCCCGCAGCGCGCCCAGGATGGCAGCGACTTTTTCCTCACCCCCGGCGATGCCGGTCACATGATCCAACTCCCTCAATTGCTCCAAAGGGATGCCGATGACACCAGGCTCGACGAGGCACTGCCGTCCCTGGGCATCAAAGAAGCGCCCGCAGAGATCGCCTACCGCTCCCCGCCGCTCCAACTCCAGCAAAAGGGAGGCGTCCATGTAACCGGCAAAGAGCATGGAGGATTGGCGTTGTAAGGCAAAGTGGCCGATGCCCACCAGAACCACGTCGAGTTTGGGCCAACTCTGGATCACCGACGCCACATCGGCCACCTGGAACAGCGCCTGGCAGGTTGATGGGTCGCTGACAAAGGCCGGTGCATAGAGAGCCAACCAACTGCCGCTGAAAGCCTCGGCCAACCCCCGGGCCAGGTCATTCACCTGAAACGACGGGGAGATTTGCCCTAATCCGCCGATCAGGGGGAAGACCTGCACCTCGGCCTGTCGCTCGGCGCCCAGCGCCTCGACGACGGCGTGCAGGGTGCGCCCCCAGCCAATGCCCACCAGATTACCGTTGTTGAGCGTGGAGCGCAGGTACTTGGCTGTCGCGAGGCCAAGGCGTCGCCGCAGCAGTTCGCCGCTCGCCCCTTCGCCAGCCACTACCACCGCTTGTCGAAGATGAAAAGCTTTTTCCAGACGAGTCTCCAGCTCCTCAAAGGTGGCAAAGGGATCCACCACCGTGATCTGGACGACCCCCTCCTGGCGAGCCTGCGCCAGCAGCCGGGAGACAGTGGGCCGGGAAACGCCCAATTCCTGGGCTACCTGTTGTTGCGTAAGGTTGTCTTCGTAATACAGCCGGGCTGCCTGAAGGATCAAACGTAACTCTTCGCCAGAACTCATGATATTGCCTTTCTGTCCATCTGGCTCAGGCGCGAGAAGGTGGGTTGCAAAGCCGGATAGAGACCCCGCCAGAGGGAGAACAATGCTCTATAGATGGTAGTGTGAGCGGCTTGCGGCTCGAACGTGGCCGCTGGATGCGTCATGGCAGCGGCCGCGCCGCTCAATCCGTCGAAGGCGCCTGTGCCGACGGCTGCCAGGATCGCCGCGCCCAGACAAGCCGCGTCGGAGACGGCCATCTGCTGCACAGGCAGCCCGGTGACGTCGGCCTTGATCTGGTTCCAGAAGGCAGAGCGCGCACCCCCGCCAGAGACGCGCAGTACCTCTGGACGCATTTCGGCGGCGGTTAGGCAACGCTCCAGTACGTCCCTCACAGCAAAGGCCACCCCTTCGTAGACGGCGCGGGCGCAGTGAGCACGGGTGTGATGGTCGGTCAGCCCGACGAGGGCTCCCCGGGCGGCGTTGTCCCAGACCGGCGCTCGCTCCGCCACGCAGGTAGAGCAGGAAAAGCAGCCCCTCGGCTCCCGGCGCGACGGCGGACGCCTCGGCTTCCATCTGCACGAAATCGGATTCGCCTCCGTAGAAACCTCGCGCCAGCCACTCGAGCGCGGCGCCGCCCATTTGCATCGGCCCACCGATCCAGTGTCGCCCTCCCACCAGTGGCGAGCTGAAGACCCCGTCCCCCTCGACGGGCCGGTCTGTCACCAGGGCCACCACTTCCGACGTGCCGGCCACGTCCACCGCGCAGCCCGGCTCGACTCCCCCGCAGCCAACGATGTCGCACCAGGCGTCTATGGTGCCGATCACCACTGGCGTGCCAACGGGCAGGCCGGTGAGAGCCGCTGCGCCCGGCGTCACCGGGCCGACCGCGTCGGTGGGAGACAGAGCGGGGGGCATTTTCTCCGGCTCCACCCCCAACAGGGCCAGGTAGTCGGCGTGGTAGTGCTCCGTCTCTGGATGAAGGAGACAGAAGCCACTGTTGACGTCGGTGGCAATGCACCCGGTCAATTGCAGGGCGATGAAATCCTTGGGCTGCACGATGGCGGTGCAGCGATTCCAGTCATCGGGGCGGTGTTTTTTCAGCCACAGCAACCGGGCCGGGGGCTGCGTCGCGCCGGTGATGAAAGGATAGCCCGTCCAGGCGCGCGCCTGCTGCGGCGTGACATGCTCCGCCAGCCAGGCGGCTTCGGCGACGGCGCGCCGATCGCTCCAGACGATGGCCCGGCCCAGCGATCTGCCATCGGCGGCAATCAGCACGTGTCCGGGCGTTTGCCCGCTCAATCCTACGGCCGCGATCTGGTCTGCGTCTGCCCCGGTCAGCACCTCCCGCAGCGCGGCGCGAGTGGCCTCCCACCATTCCACCGGCTCCTGCTCGGCCCAGCCGGGGTGAGGCGCGTAGGGCCGGTATCCTCGCCGGACCAGGCACAGCAACTGCCCGGCCTCGTCAAAGAGGCCAACCTTGACAGCCGATGTGCCCAGATCGAGTCCGATGAACAAGTCCATCACCTGAATCTCTGTCGCACCTGGCTGCGGATGTACTGGAACTGCGTCACGCAGGCCGGGCAGGCGGTGAGCACAATCTGTGCCCCGGTGCTCTCGGCCTCTTTGAACCGCTCCACGCCGGTGCGGTCGGTGAAATCGGCATAATCGTAGCGCACAAAAGACCCCGCTCCGCAGCAGTAAGCATCGCGCCCGTGGCGTGGCATCTCGGCCAGCCGCATCCCAGGCATGGCCTCGATGATGGTGCGCGGTGCCTCGTAGACCCCCAGGCCACGCCCCAGTGTGCAGGGGTCGTGATAGGTGACAATCGTGCCGGGCTGGTAGACGTCGAACCGGAGGCGGCCGGCATCCACCTGGCGGGCGATCTCTTCGGTCACGTGGACGATTTCGAAAGGCAGCGACTCGCCCAGCACCTCAGGCACATCCTCGCGGAAGGTCCGCATACATCCAGGGCACTTAAAGACCACCCGCTCGACGCCCAGTGCCTTCAGCGCGTCCACGTTGTGGTGCATCACTTCGGCCGCCCGCTCGCGCTGACCAGCGGCCATAAACGGGTGCCCGCAGCACCACTCGTCGCTGAGCACGGTGAAGCGGAGCCCAGAGGCGGCCAGGACGGCGTAGGTGTCGCGGGCCAGCGTGCTCCGCACGTAGGCCGGCGTGCAGCCTACGAAGAAGGCCACCGGCGCGGCCCGATCCACCCGCGAGCGCTCCTTCAGCCAGCCCAGTCGCCGCTCGTGGGGCTTGTCATAGAGATTGTGCGTCTCGGCCAGGCCGTCGGCAGCGGCAGCCAGCCCCGGTGGGATCAGTCCCCGCGCCGCCAGGTCTTCCCGCATGGCGGCGAAAATCTTGACGGTGTCAATGTACTTGAAGCAGTGCTCGGCGCAGGCGCGGCACTCCGTGCAGGCGAAGACCCGTCTGATGAGCGACTCGTCGTACTCCAATTCGCCTTCCAGCAAAGCGCGGGCGATGGCGATGCGACCCCGTGCCCCGTAGGACTCGAACGCGCCCCAGGTGTAGGAGGGGCAGAGATTGGCCGGCCCCAGCCAGGAGAGGTCGAAGCAGAAGGCGCAGCGCAAACACTCGTAGATGGGTTGGGCGACGGATGGCAGGTGCAATGCTCGTTTGTCAAGTTCGGCCATTTTCACCGTTCCAACGCTGCCGTGATTTGTTGTTGCTGGCCTGCGGTCAGTTTTTTCATGCCGTTCTTGATCATCCACACGGTATCTCTACCCGGGTTGGCCACAGCCCACCTCAAAAGAAACTCGAACACGCGGTCGGAATGTAGTTTGCTCAAATCTCGGAGCATCCAGGAGACGGCCTTTTTGACATCCCTGTCGCCGTCTTCCATCACCAGGTCAAGGATGTCGAAAACTCTATCCGGCGCGGGCACCTTTTCAAAAGCCCTGAGCACCACGACCCCGAATCTCCGTATCCATTTGTTTTCGTCCCTGACCCATTCCTCACACAGCGACAGAACCTCGTCCGTTTTCTGGAGGGCGATGGCTTCCATTCCAAAGCAGGCCAGGTTATCGCAGTTGGCCCAGTTATCAATCGTGGGCAGGAAACTGGGAACGAGTTCCAGGCACTCGGCCGGATACTTTTTAGCCAGCCTCTCCATGACTTTGCCCACTATCTGCCGTTCCTCGAATGAGCCGTTTGCCCACAGAGTTTTCAAGATGGGCAGGACAGAAGAAGGGTCTTTCTTCCCGTATTTGGCGATTTCGGCAGCGATGATCCTCAAAACGGGCAGTGGTGTGCCAAAAGTTGTCCCCATCTCGGGGATGATTCTTCTGTAGTTTGCAAAGGCCTTCTCGTCTACGTTTGCTTCAAGCAGGAGATGCAAGGCTTTGGCAAACTCGTCCGGGCGGTACAGTTTGCTCGTGAGTTCTGCTGACCTGGCTCGAATTGTGTTTTTGTCCACTGGTTTCCCCTACTCCCCTCCGTAACTGCTCAGCTATGCAATTAATTTGCTTTTGCGTATTCTCTGTCAACGAATAGCCAACGAATAAACGAATGTCTCAGCGACTGCAATTCATTCGTTTATTCGTTTCCCCATTCGTTGACAGCGGGACTTCCGACCTGCAACGCCCCCCCTGAGCAGTTACTCCCCTCCAAGCAAAAGCACACCGGGGTTGAGGATGCCGTTGGGGTCCAGTGCCGCCTTGAGCGTCTTCATAAGCCCGTATGCGGTGCCCAGACGGGGCATGATGTACGGCGCGATGCCCGCCACGATGCCGCCCGGCGACATCCAGCGGCTGAAGAGCATCTCCGCAATCTCGGCCCGCACGCGCAGCCCCACCTGCCGGGCCTCCGGGTCCATTTCTGGATAGAGCGTGTCTACCCACAGGAAGGCCGCGTTGGGCGAAAAGTAGACGTCCATACCCTTGACCCGCATCCCCACGCGGGCGAAGTCGGCGTTGTTGGTGACGTACTCGTGCAGCGCGGGGATGGCCTCTTTAAGCGCCTGGGTGGGCAGAAAGCCGGCTACCTCAGGGCAGTAATAGGGACGGCTGCCGTAGTAGGCGCTGGCGGGGGTGTTGCGCAGCCAGGAGTACATGTGCTCCGTCCAATAGCGGCGGGTGCACTCGGAGTCCTGGGGCCGGCCGCGGAACGTCTCGCAGCAGACCCGCGCCGCCTGGGCGCGTCGTTCCGCCTCGATGACGCTGTCGCGGATGATGGCGTGCAGGAAAGCCTCGCCCTCCACGCCGGCCGGCTTCGGCCCGCCGAATAGGCCGACCAGGAAGGTGGCGGCCTGCTGGGACTGAATGGCGCTGGCAGCGTCCACCGCGTCGTCCAACTGGTCGAAGGCGTAGAACAGGAACCGCTCGTACTCTGGGATGCGGTGGATGCGCATGGTCACCTGGGTGATGACCCCCAGCGTGCCGCAGGAGCCGATGAACAGGCCAGCCAGGTCGGGGCCGTTGGCGCCGCGCTCGATGGGGAAGGGGGCATCGGTGTTGGCCGCTGAGCCGGTGCGGATCACCGTGCCGTCCGGCAACACGACCTCCAGTGCGACGACGTGGCCGCCGGTGACGCCGTACTCGGTAATGCCGTGGGGCACGGCGTTGTAGGCCACCGTGCCGCCGACGGTGCAGGAGAACATCCCCCCGCCGCCGGGCACCGTCATCTCCCAGCCCAGCTTGTTCAACTCGCTATCCACCGCGTGCCAGATGGCGCCCGTCTCGACGGTGACCACCTGGTTCTCCAGATCAATCTTGATGATGCAATTCATCAGGTCGAGTGCCATTACAATGCAGCCCTCTCTGACGCCGTGGTCCACGAAGGTCGTGGCCCGCCCCCAGAGGAAGATCGGCTTGCGCACCTGGTTGGCCAGCTTCACGATCTCCATCACCTCGGCAGTGCTTTCCGGGCGCACGACGATGTCTGGCACACCGCCGGGCGTGGGGCCGCAGTCCCGGCGGTAACACAGCCGGTCCGCCAGCACGTCGCTGACGTGATCAGGGCCGCAGATTGTTTGCAGGCGAGCCAATAAGTCACTCATCTTCAACCTTTCGTCTGTGCCCGTGCATACAATTCCCGCCCCACAGCATCGGCTTCTGTCACTAACGCCGTTTCGCCCACGGTGAGCACCTGCCGCTGGCGCATCACCACCTGGCCGTCAATGATCACATCGCGCACATCGGCGGCACGGGCGCAAAAGACCAGCGTTGGCAGGATGTTGTGGATGGGGCGCAGGTGGGGGGCACTCAGATCCACGATGACGAGGTCGGCCAGACGGCCGGGGTCAAGTGTGCCTGCGTCCACCCGGCAGGCCTGCGCTCCGCCCTCGGTGGCGGCGCGGAAGACGTCGGCCGGGGTGATGGCTGCCGGATCGTCGGCAGCGATGCTTCCCAGCAGCGCTGCCGCTCGCATCTCTTCCCATACGTCAAGCAGGTCGTTGGAGGCGCAGCCATCGTTCCCCAACGCTACCTCCACTCCCGCTGCCTTTAGCGCGGGCCAGGACATGGCCCCATCCGCCAGTTTCATGTTCGACTTAGGGCAATGGACGACGGTCACACCGTGGCGGGCCAGCAACTCGATCTCGGCCTCGTTCACGTGGACACAGTGGACCGCGCTGACCCGTTCGCTCAACAGCCCTAGCGCCTCTAGCCGTTCCAACGGTCGCATCCCCCAATCCCGCAGCGCGTCCGCGACCTCGCTGGCCGTCTCGCTCACGTGGATGTGGATGCCCAGGTCGTGTGCTTCGGCGGTATCGCGGGCCCAGGCCAGCAGGTCATCGCTACAAAGGAAAGGAGCGGAAGGCCCCAGGCTGATAGTGATGCGTCCGGCGGGATTGTGCCAGCGCTCCACGTAGCTCAGCGCCGACTGTTTGAGCCTGTCGCTCGCAGTCATGATGTCGGCGGGAATCCAGCCATCGGCCAGCGTGATGGCTCCCACGCCGCGCAACCCGATGTCGGCCCAGGCCTGGAAGACGGCGTCGGCGGAGACGTCGAGATTCTGGCAGCAGGTGGTGCCCGCGCGAATCATCTCCAGGGCTCCCAGGGCCGACCAGAGGTAGGCTGGCCGCTGGTTGCCCGCTAGTTGCTCTTGCAAGATGACGTCCACTATGGGGAACAGCACCGCTTCGCACCAGGGGACAAGCCGCAGCCCTGCTCCCACCCCCTTGAGAAAGTTCTGGTAGAGATGGGTGTGGGCGTTGATCAGGCCGGGGATGACGGCGCAACCGCGTGCGTCTATGACCTCGGTTTGGGGGGGCATGGGCAGGTCGTGGCCTACGGCGGCGATGCGGTTGCCTTCAATGAGCAGATCCCTATCGCACTCGATGCGGCCAGCGTCTCGGAGGAGATACGTGGCGTGGTGGATGAGAAGGGTCATCCTGAAACCTCTTCGTTGGTGCGTGCTTGAAGGGCGTGAACAAATACCCCTGACACTTGTTCAGATTATATCATGAACAAACGTCCTTGTCAAGTGTCCGCATTCATTCATGTAAAATGTTACCTACCTAGCAGCCTGTCGGAGAGAACGCTCTCCGGCAAAACTGCCTACCATAAACCAGTTGAAACAATGGAAAACCATCTGTTTACAACACGCAGGTTGTC
>SDBU01009656.1_pt1 | contig 10793 bp, 14 predicted proteins | sample 2277071 | NCBI WGS metagenome assembly SDBU01 (sample SAMN10397929, study PRJNA504765) | marine sediment metagenome | isolation source: marine sediment core GS08_GC12, 126 cmbsf | place: Arctic Ocean: Gakkel Ridge, Loki's castle | collected 2008
ATAAGTAGAAATATTCCTTATGCGACTGAGAACAAATGCCATAATCATAGCTATTCTTGCCTCACGCGCTTTTTGGTATTTCGGACTCTTTTCAAGTACATCACTGCCTATTTGTTGAGTAAGTTTATCCAGATGCATAAAAACGTTTGTAGGCGAGTGCCATCTTTTGTTAAATTGTGATATTTTCATTCCCCTAACTCCTCGATGATTTTTATTGGTAAACATAAATTATTTTGAGGGAATTTCAGGCATGATAGAAATCATCGACAATTTAAATGTTGTTTTGGCTTCTTCTATCGTTAAATTAGTCGGCATGCTATTCATTTGAATTTCATAAGGAGTTATCTTATCTGTAGTAAGTGTCCCATAAGCGTGAAAAGAACCGTTATGAATATCAAGCAGACCATTTGCCTCAATAATCTTTACTTTTGAGAGATGATTTCTCTTGGCGACCTCGTACTTAAAAGCAATATTATTAACAATTAAGGGTTTTTTGTTTTTATTGAGCCAGATAGCAATATCCCCTTTAATGTTTATTGGGTAATATATATAATGACCGGGGTTTTGAGTTAAATCCTTTCCATCATTCCATAACTGACGGACCGCACTATAAATTGAGTAAAATTTTTTATTTGAATCTTTGAGGTAAATTTGAGAAGGAGAAGTCGACGAAGCAAGAGTTGAACGTGGATCATAACTTCTAAATAAAAAGGAGAACGACTTAAGAAAAACATCTTCGATAAAAACTGAGGCAAAGATTTTCGGCAATATCTTTTTATCCTTCGTGTTAATAAGAGCATACAAAGAAATACCAAGTGCTTTAGCGATCTTGTTGGCACCTTTTGTATAAGGCGAGTTTGAGACAATGGCCCCCTTTTTTGCGCCTACGTCTTTGAGCTTTCCATACAATTCCTCTACTTTTGGAATATCTAATGGCCTCTTGTGATTCTTACATTCATAAACTAAAAAGTCATTGGGAATTTCTTTGTTTTTAGAAACATCAATTTGTCTCTTGGTATCTGATAATTTACCCTTAACTTTAATATCATGTTCAACTTTGTCTTTTGGATATAAAATCTTAACGGTTTTATATACCTTTGTTTCATATTTTTTCCATAGTTTATCAGGCATAAAACTCCTGGTAATTAACTAGCCTATTCCCCCGATCTTTCGACGGTTTTTATTTCCTCCGGCGTGAAGCCGTAGAGTTTATAAACTAACTGGTCAATTTGATATTCGGTTAAATTTATTTATAACTGGCCTTAATTCTGAGATTATCTATAAGATACTCAAACCTTTTTACAAAATTATCTTGATATTTAGTTCCATTGCCAAGAATAATATTTTTTTAAGATCTCTCTCATAATTATTAAGGGCTTTTAAAAAATCCTGGCGTAATGCATTAATACAAATAATTGAATACCTTTCATCGTCCCATGTAGAAAATAAAATTGGAGGATCTGTATTTTCCCTTGTAATACCTGTTCCGATTCCGAAATCTCCCTCATGGACTAAACCCGATCTGAAACTTTTGTAAAATAATTTGATGAAACTAATTTTTTTAGTAGGATCACTTCTGTCCCTAAAAACACGTTTTAAGTGAGGGAAATATTGTTTAAAAAACTGCTGAAACCTCCATTCGGCCCCCATGGTTCTGTTTACGCCTAACATAAAACCTGCCAACGCATCAATAGCACAACAGATATTTAAAGCACAACTTTTATCAAGATTATTTTTATAGCATCCATCAATTTCACTAATTAGCTCATTTTTAAAATTTGCCCAATAATCCCAGTGTTTTTTGTTCATTTATGACCTCGCGATTATTTATTTTGAGATGAATTTTCGATAATTTTAATTTCTTTTGGTGTTAACTCATAAGGTTTATAGACCATTTGGTCGATTTGATTTTCGTATTTTTTGCCTTGATCATTTGTAATTTCAACCATAACAATTCCTCAGCTAAAATTATCTCAAGTTCTCTTAATTATACCACGAAAAAAGTAGCCTTAAAAAGATAAAGAATAACCAAAAGAGTTTGACAGAAAACAAAAAAAGGAGTAGAATATAAATTATGGAATTAAGAAATATCGCAATTATTGCCCATGTTGACCACGGCAAAACGACTTTGGTTGATGGGCTCTTGAAACAATCAAATACTTTTCGCGAAAATGAGGCCGAAATGTCTCAGGATTTGATTATGGATTCAAATGATCAAGAAAAAGAACGCGGCATTACTATTTTAGCTAAAAATACAGCCGTGCATTACAAAGATGTCAAAATTAATATCATTGATACGCCGGGGCATGCCGATTTTGGCGGCGAAGTAGAACGTACTTTAAATATGGCCGACGGCGCACTTCTCTTAATTGACGCTCAAGAAGGTCCAATGCCGCAAACAAAATTCGTTTTAAAAAAGGCTTTGGAAATTGGCCTGAAACCAATTGTGGTGATTAATAAAATCGACAAACGCGACGCCCATATTGCAGATACAATCAACAAAATCTATGATTTATTTTTAGATCTTGCAACTGAGGATTTCCAACTTGATTTTCCAATTTATTTTTGCATTAGCCGCGAGGGAAAGTCCTGGGATGAATTACCAAAAGATGCGAAAGCGCCCGCTGATTTAACACCAATTTTTGAAGCTATTTTAAAATATGTTCCAGCTCCGATTGCCGACGCCAAAAAATCATTTCAAATGCTAATTTCAAATTTGGATTGGGATAGTTTTCAAGGAAAATATGTCATTGGCAGAATTACTAGCGGCCATGCTTTAGAAAAACTGCAAATTTCAATAGTAAATTCTAACGGCATTCAAGAAACAGGACGAATTGAAAAAATTTATATTAATCAGGGATTAAAAAAACTGGAAGTTACTAAAGCTGAAGCTGGTGATATTGTTGCTATCACTGGAGTGTCAAATGCCAACATCGGCGATACAATAACGGATTCAAAGAATCCAATAGCTCTCCCACCAATTAAAATTGAAGAACCAACTTTGAAAATGGCTGTTTCTGCCAATACATCGCCTTTTGCTGGAGAAGAAGGTGAGTTTGTGACAGGACGGCAAATTTTAGAACGAATTAAAAAAGAATTGCAAACTAATGTTTCATTAAAAATGGAAAAAAACGGCGTTGATTTTATTTTATCTGGCCGCGGAGAATTGCATTTGTCTGTTTTTATTGAAACATTGCGCCGCGAAGGTTTTGAACTTCAAGTGAAAAAACCTCAAGTTATTACAAAAGAAATTGACGGCGTCACGTCCGAACCTGTTGAAGAATTAACTATTGATGTTGACACTGATAAAGTCGGAGCTGTCACATCAGAAGTTGGCCAAAGAAAAGGAATAATGCATTCCCAAGATAAAAATAGCGATGGGACAACCCGTCTTGTATATGAAATTACAACGCGAGGACTTTTGGGACTTAGGAGCCAACTTCTTAAAATAACCAGAGGAACTGCGACTTTGAATTCGATATTTCTCCGTTTTCAGCCTGTCGGCGCGACCCTTCCAAAACTTCGAAACGGCGCCTTGATTGCCTCCAAAAGTGGAAAGGCAGTTGCTTACGGCATAAATATTGCTCAAGGCCGCGGCATTACTATAATTGAACCCCAAACTGAGGTTTATGCTGGACAAATTATTGGTTTAAATAATCGCAATGAAGATATTGAAATCAATGTTACTAAAGAAAAACAGAAAACCAATATTCGTTCAGCATATTCTGATATTGCGATTATTTTAACGCCGCCAACTATTTTATCATTAGAGCAATGCTTGGATTTTTTGGAAGACGGCGAGTATTTAGAAGTAACGCCTAAAAGTTTGCGACTTCGAAAAATAATTTTAGACGCAACGATAAGAGCTAAGGCAAAAAAACATTCATTTAAATGATACTTATTGGCTCCCCTGCGCTGGTCTAAAACCTTCTACTAAAAGAGAATCGTCCCCAAGTTATTTTTCTTAACGATTTCTTGCATATTTTTATATTTCTGGTTCTTCGATGTGCAAAAGAATCCTTTACAAACATGAGGCCTATTTTGATGGATTCTGCAATAATTATTCTCTAAATAAATACAATCGTCGTTCTCTTTTTTTGCCAAAAAATTTGCTCCGTATTTTTTTGCATCAGCAAAGCTTTTAATTCCTTTAAACTTTGCGAACATAGTCTTATATCTTCCCGATTCATATTCTTCTTTATTCAAATTTATATAAAAAAGCTTACAGCAGGTTCCGCACATTTTACATTTATTTGCCATTCTTGATCCAATCGAAATTTTATTTTCCTTTTCAAATCTCTCTAATTATATCACAACAAAAAATCCCACCTTTTGGGTGGGACTTAGGCACGAAACTCCCCGTCGTAGACGCTGTTAGAACCTGTTTGATGACCCAATTAGATTATATCTGAATGTTCGAGCTAAAACCAATAGCAAAATAAAACCTTATTTGACAAACTATTTATCCACATGCTATAATAAAAATAGCTAAAATAAGATAAGAAAGCCAGTAAAGATTGCGTATATTTAAAACTATGGTAAAATAATATTGAAATAGTGAAGTTGTTTTAGAAAAATAGAGGAGGGAGATAACTATAACAAAGGAGTGGAGAAAGGCTCCTCATGGAGAAACGGTGTGTAATAGTTGGTATTCTTGCAGAAAATCCTCAAAAAAATCTCCTGCAAGTTGATAAAATTCTCAATGGGTTTAGAGAAATTGTTAAGGGGCAGATAACCCTTCCTTGCTTTCTAGAAGACCGAACAGCAATTGTTTTAATTACTTATGCCACTACAGACCAAATTGGCGCTTTAACTGGTAAATTGGGTAAGATTAAACAGGTCAAACTGAAATCAGTTATCCCCAAGTAAAGCAAAGTAATAAAGAGAGAATAAATTTAAAAATTTTTCTACGTGAGAGGAATTATCTGATCACAAGGAAGAGTAATAAGAAATTTTTATTTAGCTTTAGCTCACCTTGTGATTGGAATATAGGTGAGTTTTTTAATTTTCCTTAGAACAAAGGAGGAGATAAAATGTATTTTGGAATTTTAAAAGAGAGAGAAACGAGGTGGAACAAGAACCTACGTTCTGTTAATATCAATATTATCAGAAATAAAAGACATAAAAGCGCAGTTAAATCTATCTTAGAAATTTTAACCGCGTTTTTTATTTCCCTGCCCCTGCCTGAAAGGGGCTCAGCTGATAAAAGGATGGAAAAATGCATAATTTAAAAAAACAGAAATCTGTAGCGGGTTTATTAATAATAGCAATTATAATTACAATTGTAATTGCAATTACCACTTTCTCATTATCAATCCAAAATAAAACCAGAGCTTCAAATCTAGCCGGGGCAAAAAAAGGAACCCGACTGGTAGATAATCCCAGTTTAAGTTTTTCTTATGATACAAACACAATTACTTTTACTGATTTAGATAGTGCTAACTCCTGGATTGATACCAAAAAGAGTATTTTTAATGTCTCCACCAATGCCAAGAGTGGTTACACAATTCAAGCTTACATCACTCAACTTTTAGCCCTTTCTGCCTATCCTTTGGAAATGGTTGATGACTTCTATGGTAGGTGGGAGAACCCTCGGCCTTGGCCTTCGGGAATTACTGGTTTTGGCTATACTTCTTCTGATACCTTAGTCCAAGGCTCAAATCGGTTCGCAGGTGGCACAAAATATGCTGCTTTTTCTCGAATTTCTTCTAGTGAAATAGTAGCTGATTATCCGGAGGCAGTAGAAGGTGCACAATTTAATATTACCTACAAGATTGCCGTGCCAGAGAATCAAGTCGACTCAAATTTTCAAACATATGTAATTTATATCGCCACCCCGAATTATTAACAAGCTAATTTTCAATATTACCAGAGATATAAGAGAGCTGCCAAATAAAAAAGGAGGGTCGATCAGCTCTCATTAAATGAAATTTAAAAACTAGAAAGGAACAAAAATGAAAAACCTAAAAAAAACTCTAAGCATTATTTTGGCTCTAGCCCTGGTCCTTGTCTTTAGTGGTTACCCAAACAAAGCAAAGGCTGCTGCTTTAACTGTCACGGATATTGTCTCTAATGATCAAATTAGTGCTACTTCAGTTACTCACACAGTTGCCTTTACCACAGTTACAGCCTTAGCTGCTGCTGCAAACGAAATCACTGTTGACCTACCTGGTTCCACCATTACTGCTTCAACCGGAGATGTCTGGTCAAATGGGATTGACACGCCTGGTACACCCACTTTTGCTAGTACGACAATCACTATTCCTTTTTCCACTGCTTTAGCTGCTAGCACCTTAGTGACTATTGTTATTGATGGCAATACTAACCCAGCCAGCGCAGGTGGTCAGGATACTGAAGTAAAAACTTGGCTGGGTCCAACCCCAACTGAAACAGACACAGGCACAGACACAGTCACTTATGTTAGTGGTGATGTGACCCAGAATGTCAAAGTTGGTAAAGCTTTGGAATTTACAATTACTGGTGGGACTACTCACCAATATATTGTTGATCCTTTAACCAATAAGACTGATACTAATTCCAACACTCTCACTGTGAGAACCAATGCTGATAGCTATTCACTCAAGACTAAGGTAAGTCAACAATTGACCAAAAGTTCATTTACCATTCCCAAATGGACAGGAACTAATGCTGCTCCAACAGTACCTTCAGCCAGTGACGTCTATTTTGGCTACAATATCTCAGGCACTGACAAACCATCTCAGTTTACAGACACCACCTACTATGCTGGCTTTGAGACCACTGACACCGAAGAGGTAATGTCTTCTTCTGAAGCAACTGGTAACACTGCTGATACCATAACAGCAACTTATGAAGTTTCGGTGGATTGGACGACCGAAGCTGGTGATTATACTGCTACGACTACTTTTACAGTTACTCCTACTTACAACTAGAGCTTCCACAAACCCCGCCAGACGTATCGTCGGCGGGGTAAATAGGAGTTTTAGTGAAGAAAAAAGCATTGATTGGAAAATTTTTGTTGATTCTATTATTTTTGATCTCAGTTCTTATTCCAGCTCAAGTGAAAGCTATTAGCATAGGGGTAACGCCAACTGATTTTCATTTTGACCTTGCTCCTGGCGAAAGCAAAGTAGATTATATTCTAGTTACTAATAATGAGGAAACTCCTTTAGAGGTCAGAGCTTATACTGAAGCCTTTCAACCAACTGGAGAAACTGAAGAGATTGAATTTGTTAGAGATTTTGTTGATTCTGCTTTTAAAATGGGTTTATATCAGATTGAGATTGAACCAAGTCAATTTTTTTTGGAATCCAAGGAGCAACGTGAAATCAAATTTACAATTAAGACTTCGGAAAATCTTTCACCGGGTGGCTATTATCGAGGTATTATTTTTGAGAATGTTATTGATTCGACAAGGTTAAAAGGAGTTAGTCAGCAGATTCAAGGTCGTGTGGGTGTGCCCATTCTTTTAGGCATAAAGGGAGAAGTCAAAGACACGGGAGAAATTGTTGAATTTAAAACAGATAAGTCTTTTTATGAACAGGGTCCAATCAAGTTTAGTCTAAAATTTAAAAACACTGGGACCATTCATTATGCTCCAGGTGGTCGCATTGATATCTATAACAAAAAAGGGGAGGTAGTTGGAGAATTGAGGTTGCGTGGAAAGAACACCTTGCCCGAGACGATTAGGACAATAGAAACTACTTGGGAGAAGAAATTAATTGTCCCTGGTACCTATCGAGCCAAAGCCACCCTTTTTTACGGACTTAATGGGACAAGAAAAACAGAAAAAGAGATTACTTTTCGGGTTTTCCCAGTTACCTTGGTTAAATATGCTTTGATTATTCTATTAAGCTTAATATTTCTCTTTATACTTTTTACTTTCTTGCAGCGAAGAAAGAGAAGAAAAAAAGGAGAGAGATGAGATTTTCTACTGATATGATTTTATCTGCCATTGTTAGTCTCCTCTTTATAATTGGAGTTATGCTGGCAGTCAATATAGGTTATTTTTTAGGTCGAAGATCTAGAAACTTAACTAGGGTTTTTAAGGAATTACCTTCCGAGGATAACTTTATAAAAGAGGAGCGTTCAGCATCCAAAAGAAATTGGCTGGCAATTAGCCGTAATCTAATTTTATTTTTAATTGTTATTTTGTTAACAGGGGGAGGAATTTATTACTATTTTTTACAAAAGGGGGTAGACACTTCTTCTATTGAAGAAGAGCAAACAGATAATCCCGCCAGTAATCCAGATGAGATACCTACCTCGTCGAATCAAGGCCAGAAAGAAGAGAACATTAGCAATTGGGGAAATTATACCAATACCACTTACAGTTATAGTCTTCGTCATCCGAAAGAGTTTGTCATTACCCCCACAGATGATACTGGAAGTACGATTAGAATTTCGCCTCCAGAATCAACTTCTCTTTGGCTTCGAGTTGAGGTTCAATCCAATCCTGACCAACTTCCTTCAGGGGCTTATGCCTCTAAATTCCCACCTGAGGAGGAGGTTAAAAAAAGAGCTAACTTGATTATTGCCGGAGTTTCCTCGGTTCGGCTTGAGACCGAAAAAGACTCGACTACCTATGTGGCCAATGGTCCTAAAGTAATAATCTTTAAACTTCCTTTGATCAACTCTCTGGACGATGAAAGCAAAGATTTAACAAACTTAAAAAGAATTATTACTACTTTAAGATTTGAGTGAGCTAGATAAAAAGCTCTCAATTCGTATTCAAAAACCGCTCAAAATACTATATGAGCGGCCTAAAAATGCAAGTGGTTTAAGGCAAAATGAGACACTGTAAAAAGAGGTGGGGTTGTGTCTTATTTTATTTCTTCTCTTCTTTCTTTTCCAAACGGAAGATAGCGCCACAATCCTTACATTTATGGATATATTTTGGAGGATTTTTTTGATTAGCTGTGTAGGTTAATCCTTGATCTTGAATATTTTCGCTTTCACATTTTGGACATTTAGTCATATTATTTACCTCTTATTAGATTTCATCAGATTCTTCATCTGTAGTACTTTTAGCTAACTCTTTCTTTACTTCTTTGAACTCGTTCTCGATTTTTTGGAGTCTTTCACGGCTGGCTTTCACTAATTTTGCTCCTTCCTTAACTTGTTTCAATCCTTTTTCAACATCAATTTCTTCCCGATCTTCAAACCAGGCGTTAATTTCTTCTAACTTTTTTAATGCTTCGGTTAAATTTAACTTTTCCATAATTTATTCCTTTTTATTTATTTTATCAACTATTGACAAAATTTCACCATCCTTTAATTTACTTTTTAGCATATCATCTTTTTTAATTTGTTTTATTGATTTTATAACTTTACCACCGGAAAACATAATACTATAACCAAGTTTTAATTGGTGTTCCGGATTATTTTGCTCTAAACTTGTTGCAAAGTTATTAATCTTTTCTTTATTATACTTCAAAACATAGGCAAAATTACTAAAAACTTTTTCTATTATTTGTTCAAACGATTCAAATATTTTTAATATTTCTTGATAATATTGTTTTATTTGCGAGAAGGATTGTTCGACTAAATGTTGACTATCATTCAAAATCATCTGGAATTGACTTAAAATATCTGATTCGTGTTGGTTGATTTCTGCAATCGCTTCTTCCCAAGTTTTATTGATTTCCCGGGCAACAGCTGTTGGGGTAGACTCTGTTTTATCTGCTACTAATGAAAATAGCGGAACATCTTTATCATGTCCAATACCGCAAATAATTGGTACTGGAAAATTAATAATTTCTCTGATTAAAGCTTCATTATTAAAAGCTTGCAAACTTTCTAAACTTCCACCACCTCGGATAATCACTAAAACATCAATCGGTTCATCCTTAAAATATCTTATTGCAGAAATCAAATCTTTAACAGCCATTATACCTTCAACTCGGGAATCTAAAAAAGTAATTTTGTAGCCAAATCTGCCAAGATTTGTCTGAAAATCGTGAATAACAGCACCATCTTTTGAGGTAATCAAACCAATTTTGTTAGGAAAACCGGGAATTGGCTTTTTCTTTGATTCTTCAAATAATCCCTCACGAGATAATTTTTTCTTTAATTTTTCATATTTTTTCTGGAGCGCGCCTTCCCCAACAAGTTCAATTGTTTCGGCCTTAAGGTTAAATCTACCAGTTCTTTGATAAACTTCAGGGATTCCAAAAACAATTATTTCCATTCCTTCTTTTATATCAATATCGGAAATTTCATAATCTTTTTCCCACATAAAACAGCTGACAACACTTTCTTGTTCTAAATCTTTGATTGTGAAAAAAAGATAGTTATCACGCATATCAACAGAGGATACCTCACCTTTGACTTTAACGTGAAATTTGCCTAAATCAGAATTAATTAATTCCAAAAAATCGCTGACAGAGTAAATTTTTTCTTGATTTTTATCTACTATTTCCGGAGGAATAACGCCCAAACATTCATTAACAATAGAAATTATTTCCTTGCCATATTTTTCATATTTTCTTTGACCAAGACCCTTGATGGCAATAAATTCTTCTTTGTTTATAGGCATTGCCTCTGCTATATTTTCTATCGTTTTATTATGTAAAATTAAATAAAGCTCGACATTTTCTTGTCTGCCTTTTTTGCTCCGCCAGTCTCTTAGTTTTTGAATAAGTTTTTGGTTTATTTTATTTATTTTTTAAAAACCTCTCAGCCAGCTCCTTAAGATTTTTAGAAGAACCGCTTTCTTCAAAAGCACGTAAAACCTCAAGTGGGACAGCAAAGACCACCGTATTGGATTTATCGGAAGAAAGATCGTTAAGGGTATTTAAAGTTCTTAAATGAAG
>SDBU01009657.1_pt1 | contig 10793 bp, 7 predicted proteins | sample 2277071 | NCBI WGS metagenome assembly SDBU01 (sample SAMN10397929, study PRJNA504765) | marine sediment metagenome | isolation source: marine sediment core GS08_GC12, 126 cmbsf | place: Arctic Ocean: Gakkel Ridge, Loki's castle | collected 2008
CTCATTGCTCAACTGCCGCATTTGCCCTTCCAGGGCTTTCTCTTTGCGCTGGCCCGTCTCGCTAGCATCCTGCCAACCAGCGCCCGACGCGATGCCGGCGGACGCGCGGCTAGCGAGCGGGCGGCGACTTCCCGGCTAGCGTGTCGAAGCGCAAAGCTGCTGCTTCCTGGATGCCAAGTAGGATACGGGAACACGTCTCATGAGCGGTGGCGATGAGTGTCCTGTCGCACTCGCCCGCCTGCAGGGGAGTCTCTGAATGTTCCCTCCGACGAGGTAGAGAGCCTCGATGAGAGCCCCCGATTTCTCGGGGGCTTCCTAAGCTCTGTCCGTGTCTCAATTTGCCACTTTGTGAGAGAGAGTCACAGTTGGTCAGAACACAAGGTGTCCAGACGGGCGCGGGAGTCGTGTCTGAATCAATTCTCTAGAGACAAGCCTCGAAAGCCTGAACTTTCCAATAGGCCACGTCGGGAAAGCCCCGAACGCTCAGTTTCTAAGGCGAATCCAAAGCATGTGGACGGGGAGTTCAAAGCTACTCGGTCTCCCAATACCCAAACCGTTCTGCCGTCCGGTATGAGTGTCCGGGGGATTCAGATTTCTATGAGACCGCAAGCCCTGGAACAAGCTCCAATCTGTGTTGCGACAACGACCATCGTGGGCTTGACAGCCACGCGGCGTGGAGATATCGTCACTGCCAAGGGGGATGACGCATGAGGATTCCCTCATTGCGAGTTGAAATGGGAAATGTCGGGTTGGGTTGAAGCCGCATGACCAGCGGGCAGTCCACCACTGAGGAGGTTCACACATGGGGGGAAAGACAAGGGACCTGGTCACGGTCGCCGGTCTGGCATCAATGCTGGTCGTATGTATCGGTTTGATAGTCGGCTTGGGAACCCTGCTGGGCCCGGCGTCTCTGGTGGCGGCCTTCGAGGGCGAGGGGTGGGCACCCATCAACACCGGCCTCACCAACACCCGCGTGAGGTTCCTGGGCGTATCGCCCGGCTACGCCACCGACCAGACCCTCTTCGCCGGTACCGATGGGGGTGGAGTGTTCCGCTCCACCGATGGGGGCGACACCTGGAGCGAGGTAAACACCGGCCTCACCAACACCTCTGTGTATACCCTGGGCGTATCGCCCAACTATGCTACCGACCATACCCTCTTTGCCAGCACATTCCATAACAGTGTGTTCCGCTCTACCGACGGGGGCGACACTTGGAACGATGTAAGCACTGGTCTCAACATCTCCAGTGTAAGGTCTCTTGGCATATCACCCAACTACGCCACCGACCACACCCTCTTTGCTGGCACATGGCTTAGCGGTATGTTCCGCTCCACCAACGGAGGCCACACCTGGAGCGAGGTTAACACCGGCCTTACCAATATCAGTATAAGGTCCCTTGTGATATCACCTGAGTATGCCACCGACCAGACTCTCTTCGCAGGCACGTGGGGTGGCGGTATATTCCGCTCCACCAACGGGGGCGACACTTGGAACGAGGTGAGCACAGGCCTCAACGATGAGCTTCCTGCAGCACCTGGCACCTATGTGTATACCTTGGGCGTATCGCCTGACTACCCTACCGACCAGACACTCTTCGCCGGTACTTCGGGTAGCATTGTGTACCGCTCTACCAACAGAGGCGACACCTGGAGCGAGGTCAACACTGGTCTCACCGACGTAAGGTCCCTGGGCGTATCGCCCAACTACGCCACTGACCAGACCCTCTTCGCCGGTACCGATGGTGGTGGAGTGTTCCGCTCCACCGATGGGGGCGACACCTGGACCGAGGTAAACACCGGCCTCACCAACACCTATGTGTATACCCTGGGTGTATCGCCCAACTATGCCACCGACCGTACCCTCTTCGCCGGCACGTCGGGTGGTGGTGTATTCAGATATCATGCCGCTATACCGCGACCACCTGTCCCGGGCGTATCCCAATTGGGGCTGACTGCGATGGCTGCACTTTTCCTTGCCACGTTCCTCCGGACCATCCGGCAGCACAGGCAGCATGGCAACCTCCACAAATAGCTTTCTATAGACGTTCAGGTATTGTGTCGTGGTAGGGGCGAACCCATGGGTTCGCCCAACTGGGGGTCCGGACAGGTCGGGGTTCCCACAAATCACGATTCTTTCTCTGAACACCTATAGAACGTGTAGGTGGCAGGAAGCTGTCCTCTTTCCACCGGACCATCGCCTCACACGTCATCCGTACATGCACGTCAACAGCCTGAGCCAACACCCATGAAGTGAGCACGCTGGCAGGCTGTTCGAGATCTGAAGAGTAGGGGCCAGTCTACCGTGGGCATCGCGACAACACTGACCATGAGCCGCACAACGGTCCGCAAGTACTTGACCCTCGGGCAGACCCCGAGGGTCACCCAGGGATTTCCCGCATACTCCGTTGCCTACCGCTCACGGCAGGTCCTCGGGCCGATAGAGGAGCGCCGCTGCGTGAATGCCCGTGCGTCGGCGCTTGTCGTGCTCGGCGACGGTGTCCCAGGCGTAGTACACGGTGACGATGGCGCCGTCTTCTCGTTGTACCGAGCTCGGGTACCCGCAGTCGGTGGTGCTGCTGTCACCCACCAGGAAGAGCCGGCTCTCGCCGTCCCACGTCCTGCCCTCGTCTCGGCTGATCATGCCCTGCACTCCGTAGGGCGGCTGGCGGCGCCCGTAGGTCAGCAAGAGTCGCCCGTCCGATAGCCGGAGCACGTCTCCGGGGAACTCCATCTCGCCGGTCACCTGCCTCGGCTCGCCCCAGGTGTGGCCGCCGTCATGCGAGTCCGACTGCCACAGCCCCCGGCTGCGCAGCATGGCCAGCAGCCGTCCGTCCCCGAGGTGGCACAACGATGGCTCGCCGTAACCCTCGGCAATCGTAGTCACCTCGGTCCACGTGTAGCCGCCGTCGCGGGACCGCGCCACGAAAGCCGCCGACTTCCGTGGCGACTCTGACTGGGCCACGGAGTACCCCATCAGAATGGCGCCATCCGGGAGCGTGACCATCTTGCCGAAGGGAGAGTAGTAACGGTGAGGATCGTTCGGGCCGGTGTCCTTCGCCCCGCTCCACTCCTCGCGGCCCTGCTCACGCACCAGTTCCCCACAGCTCCAGGTGGCTCCTCTGTCTGCGGACCGCGAGATGTACATCAGCGTGGCCTCTCCCCTGCCCTTGCTGTGGTCCATCTCCCCATCCACGTACCGGTCTGCCTTGACGAAGCACGCCAGTAGCGTTCCGTCCGGGGCTACGCCGAAGGCCGGGTTGCGGTTGTCCGGACCGTCGGCGGAGATGACGGTGGCATGGCTCCAGGACTCGCCGCCATCGGGAGACGTCAGGAAAACCAGACGACCCCGCTCCCCGATGTGGAAGTCACCGTCGCGGATCACGACGCCGAGACTCCCGCCCGGCAGCTTCTGAATCACAGGCCAGAAGCCGCCCATGGTCATCATGTAGTAGCGACGCGTCGCCAGCGGCCGATAGACTCCGCTGGTCACGGGTAGAGGGCGCTTGTAGTACATGGTTCAGTCCTCCTGTGAGCTATAGACGTTCAGATAGTGTTTCGGGGTAGGGGCGAACCTGTGTGTTCGCCCAATGCAGGGCAGACACATAGGTCTGCCCCTACGAATCACGAACGTCATTGTTCATCCCTCGGTCGTGGCGGCACTGGGCAGACGACTCGGTGGAAGGTCTGCTCTCGGTTGCCGCCTGCCGCAGATGTTCCGATATGCCGCCAGGCTATTTGCGGGGGTTGTCCCTATGACGGCTTGCGGGCTCTTTCCCGACTGGACCGGCCTCGGCGCTCCAGCCGACGTGAAGGATCACCCAGACACGGGTCTTCTCACTACTACGTCGATCATCCTGAAAGCGTAGTCCGCCGGATAGCGACCTATCCTGGTTCCGGGATCTTCGTAGTCGAGACCACCACCTCGAATGACCACCTTGTGCGCGGTATGCTCAGAACCGAGTGTGTCGCCAATTCTGAAGTAGGCCGTGTTCTCGTAGAGCCCGGTCATCAGGCTACCGGGCATGGTATATCCGCTGGTCATGTTGTAGACCGTCGCCTGGAGCCGTTTGATGAAGGCTTCGGCCTCCTCAAGAGACTGGAACTCCGGCGGTTCCTGCGTCAGAGCACTCTGGACCCAGGCGTTGTGTTGACCGTTGAGATTGTCGATCCGCTGTCGCTTGATCAACTGACTGGCCTTGGATGCCCTCGTTGTACGGAGCGTTTCCCCGGGGCCCCACCACTCAACGATGTTGTAGTTGCGACCTGAGCATCCAGACCCCACGACGGTTACCGAAACGATGGCATTCTCTTCCTCGATCGTGATCCTCCCGGTATCCGCTGCCAGCTCTATTCCCTTCTCATTATGCTCCAGCCAGTTCTCCACCTTGACGTTTCTGTACCGGAAGGGGACCCTATACACATGGTGTTCCGTCTCGAAGATGTCCACCTCCTGCAAGTCGCCCAGCAGATCGACCTCGGAGGAGTACCTGCGGAGTTCGCTATCTGGGAACAACGTATAGGATGGCGCCTCTGGTTCCGTGTGGCGATCTCCCGTCTTTCCCGATTCCGTAGACATGTTCGGCCTCCTTGTGTGTGTCTGATTGTCATTCGCAACGTGCGCTCCGATGAGACCTCTCGTTCCTCTCGGTCTCATCGACGACCTGTTCGCAGTTCTCGGTCGTCCGTTCCGTCAGTTCATATCATGAAGAGATGACATCTGGCAACCCCCCGCTCAAACTCTTGGTGGAAATCCCAGGACGGAGACCTGAAGGGAAGGTGGCCCTGGGCCATGGCTAGTGTCGACGCTATACGATTGTGTCAGTGGCGAGGCGTTTAGGGGAGAACGTCAGTTCATGGAAGGACTGATATTGACCGAACGAGAGCAGACACGATTACCGGGATTGAACCGGCTGGTGGCGCAGCAGTTGATGGCAGGTGAGGCGCTACTTCAGCACGGAGTCACTGGCCAAGCTGGAAGAAGGCCGAGGGGCGACACCAGTGGCGGCGTTGGCAGCATCGTGAAGAGGAAGCCCGTGATCGCGGTGAGAGCCACCAGCCGAGACTACACACTTGACGGGACTCCTGCAATCAGGCAGGGAGCAACAACGAGGTTGGGGCGGCTTGTCGAGGCGATAGATGACGCTCGGCCGACGATAATTGAGTGCTTTGCGATGCGACAGGTCGTTCACATAGGTGGAGGATGCCTGTAGCCTACCGTACATCGAGAGATGACGCGCGCGTTCAACGCAGGCCGGTTGACATGGGACAGTCTCGGTAAAGGAGGGAGCGCCATTACAAAGGCCAAGTATCGAGTTGGCGTTGTCGGTGGGGGTAGTAGAGGTACAGAACAACCACGGGAGAACGTTGTCCGCCATCGTCGGGGGAGAACGCTGTCATTTCGGACGAGTACCCTCAAATCGAGGAGCTCCTGTTCATCGCGCTGGCGATTGCCGCGGCGCCCTTTGGGATCCTGTTTGGTTCCGTTGGGAGTATTGGCGCCCAAGAATCCACATGCTTCGATGTGGCAAGCAGCGACCCTGCCGTGTGTAACGGTGGAGACTGTGTAGGTCCCGATACGTGCGTATGCCCGGAGGGTTGGACGGGCGCCAACTGCCAACTACCGGTAACGTGGTGGTGCAATGATATACGCAACGACGACCTCTTGGTGTGCAGTACACACGGCACGTGTGGTGAGGATGGTGTGTGCACATGCAACGAGGGATATGTAGGTGCTAGTTGTGGAGAAGTGACGTCGTGCAATGGCGTGGATCATAATGACCCGTCAGTATGTGGTGGCCGTGGAGCCTGTGTTGCAGAAGATACGTGTGTCTGTGAGCTTGGCTACTACACCGCAGACCCGGCGGTTCCCTGTCAAGGAGTCGTGTATTGCGGCGGCTTCCCCGGAGACAATCTCTTTGCCTGTTCATATAACGGTGATTGTGTCGGTGATGGACAGACTGGTACCTGCGAGTGCTACGAAGGGTTCAGTGGTTCTCAGTGCGAAACGCTGATAACGTGCTTTGACTACCGGTTCGATAGCTCGGCAGTATGCAGCGGCGGTGGAGAGTGTGTCGATGTCGATGTCTGCGAGTGCTATCCAGGTGTTGAGGGGACCCAGTGCGAGGTCGACAACAGGCGCTGCGATGGTATTCCCTTCTACGAGCCGTATGTTTGCTCTGGAAAAGGAGACTGTGAAGATGTTGGAGGGGGAACCTGGGGGTGTGAATGTTACGACGGTTGGACGGGTGAATCATGCCTATTTGAGGCGACTTGCGACTCCATTCCAGCTAGTCAGCCCGCAGCTTGCGGTCCTCATGGGACCTGTGTTGACCAGGATGTTTGTGTGTGCGATTATCCTCACACAGGAGAACTATGCGATGACATAGTGGTGTGCTACGGAATCCAGGCTGACGATCCTGATGCCTGTTCCGGAAACGGTATATGCGCTGTTGACGGCACCTGCGCATGTGATGCGGAACATACGAGTGCTATCTGCGCAATACCGTTGGATTTGGGCTGCAACGATACAGCATATGACCACCCTGATGTCTGCTCCGGAAACGGTATATGCGCTGTTGACGGCACTTGTGTATGCGATGCGGAGCATACAGGTGCTGACTGCGAACTCTTGGCAGATCCCACTCCCACGGCAACTGCCACGGCCACGGCCACACCAAGCCCGACTCCGACAGCTACCGGCACGCCATTCCCATCGCCTACTGGGACTCCGACGGCCACGCCGACGCCTCTCCCCCCTGGGGGTGGCGAACCCACACCCAGAAGCGTTGGCGGCGCAGTATCCTTCCCAGTTGACGGACACGGTTCAGTTGGTGGCAGCATGCCTGCCCTCGCCGGCGGCGCCGCAATCGTGTTCGCAGTGCTCGCGGCGGTAAGGTGGCGTGTCAGGAGGCGACGGCTCGGGAATCAGTCATGAAACCCGGCTGCGCTTGCTCGCGCGCGGCATGACAACAAGCGTTGCCACATGGTCGTGGCTCTGAGTGCCATCGCCTGGCGCGTGCTGTTGGGCAATCCGTGGCGGTGCGAGCCCCCTGGACCCAAGACGGCGGTCATCGTGAACCAGCTCACGCTCACGCCCGTACGATCATCGTGGGGACGCTGAATCCTGACCATCTGAGGGAGAACCTGGGACCGCGCAGCGTGACCCATTGCCGCCAGTCGTATACTCGGAGGCCAAGCGTCGCGTGGACGCGATCGGTGTGAGGCCGGCGGACGCGCGGGCGTCAGGGCAACGGGTATGGGGATCGGGCCTGGGACAAGAGAGCGGGAACCATCGAGCTGTGAGCGCCGCGAGTGCGCGACGGGACTTGCTCTCCGAATGGGCTGGCTGTACGGGCAAATACTCGTGGAACGTATCCCGTAGGACAGGTTGCGGCGAGCGGTATCGATTCCAATTGGGAGAGAAACCAAGGCGGCCAGGTGGAAGGCACAAACCAAAACGGCGACACAATAACGTTCAGGATCAAGAAGACCTACCTGTACGCGGCCCTGGCCCTTGTCCTGGGCTTCGGCGGGGGTCTAGGTATGTCGAAGCTCTTCTTCAGCCCGGCGCCTGCTGACCCGGTTCGGTCCGACCCGGAGCAAAGCGCCCCTCAGCAGACAGGAAAGGCAGCGTCAACACCCACCGGCGTCGCCCCGCAGCAGGGCGCCATGGTGGGAATCCCTGTTGAGGGCCGGCCATTTCGAGGACCGGAGGACGCCGCAGTCACCGTGGTGGAGTTCACTGACTATCAGTGCTCCTTTTCTGGCCGCTACTTCCGCGAGACCTCGCTCCAACTCCTGTCCCAGAACGAAGGCAAGATCAGATACGTGGTCCTGAATTTCCCGCTTTCCGGTATCCACCCGGACGCCCAGAAGGCGGCTGAAGCTGCCGAATGCGCCTATGACCAGGGGAAGTTCTGGGAGTACCGCGACTTGCTCTTTGAGAATCAGTCCGCGCTGGACGTCGACAGCCTGAAGGGGTACGCGGCGGACCTGGGGTTGGATACTGGCGTCTTCAATGTGTGCCTGGACTCTGGGACGAAAACGGAGCAGGTTCAGAACGATATCCAGGTCGGCCAAAGGGCGGGTGTCCGGGGAACTCCCACGTTCTCTATCAACGAGCGTCTACTGGTCGGCGCTGGGTCGCTCAGCGCCTTCCATGCGCAGATTGATGCTGCGCTGGCCGAGTAAGAGATACAACCGCACTCTGCTCGGATTGCCATCGTCAGTATCCTGGTTGCCGAGCCACTCTGCATGACTGCGGTGCAAACACTACGGGCCAACTTCGTGCCTCCCCTGGCGGGTGGGTGGGCAGAAGAACCTTCGGTTGATGTGAATGGGCGGGTCTCAGACCCGCCCGACGCGCATACTTCCCATGCGCCGTACGTTGACAGCGACCTGCGCCCTACACGTCCAGGTTCGCGACCTCCAGGGCGTGCTCTTCGATGAAGCTGCGCCGAGGGGCCACCACGTCGCCCATCAACAGGGAGAATATGGTATCGGCCTCGGCGGCATCTCCCACTTCAACCCGGAGAAGCGTCCGCCTCTCGGGGTTCATGGTCGTCTCCCAGAGCTGGTCGGCGCTCATTTCGCCCAGTCCCTTGTAGCGCTGGATGCTGGTCTTCTTGCCGTTCAACTGGTTGAGCAGCTTGTCGAGCTCGGCGTCGTTGTAGACCCAATGCTCTCGCCTGCCGCTAGAGACCTTGTAGAGCGGCGGCTGAGCGATGTACAGGTATCCGTTGGCTATCAGGGTGTGCATGTTTCTGAAGAAGAAGGTCAAGAGCAGCGTACGGATGTGGGCGCCGTCGACATCGGCGTCGGTCATGATAATGATGCGGTGGTAGCGGAGCTTGCTTGGGTCGAAGTCGTCTCTCAGGCCGGCGCCCAAAGCGATGGTCAAGGCCCTGATCTCTTCATGGGCAAGCATCTTGTCATCGCGCGCCTTTTCCACGTTGAGTATCTTGCCCCTCAGAGGCAGGATGGCCTGATTAGTGCGGTCCCGACCCATCTTGGCAGTGCCCCCGGCCGAGTCGCCCTCAACCAGGTACAACTCGCAGTTGGCCGGATTCTTGTCAGAGCAGTCAGCCAGCTTGCCGGGCAGGGAGCCGCCGTTCATCGCGTTCTTCCGGATGATAAGGTCCCGCGCTTTTCTCGCCGCCTCCCTGGCCCGTTGCGATGTGAGGCATCTGTCGATAATTCGGCGAGCTTCCTTGGGATGGTCCTCCAGATAGACCTGGAGGGTCTCGGCGATCACGCTTTCTACCTGGTTGCGCACCTCAGGATTGCCTAGCTTGCCCTTGGTCTGGCCCTCGAACTGAGGATCGAGCAGCTTCACGCTGATAATGGCAACAAGGCCCTCTCGGACATCCTCCCCCGCCAGGTTGGGTTCGCTCTCCTTTATGAGCTTCTGTTTGCGGCTATAGTCGTTCACCACACGAGTCAGGGCAGCCCTGAATCCAGTGAGGTGGGTGCCTCCGTCTACCGTGTTGATGCAGTTGGCAAAGGAGTACACAGACTCAGAGAAGCCGTCGTTGTATTGGAGGGCGGCCTCCACGATGGTCCCGTTCACCTGTTTCTCTACGTATATCGGCGGCTTGTGCAACACATTGCGAGACTGGTTCATTGTCGAAACGAACTCGGATATGCCGCCCTCGAAATGGTACGTTACTTCTTTCTTATCAAACAGGTCCTGTTGCCACTCGCTGCTGAAACGCACCTTCAGCCCTTTGTTCAGGTAGGCGATCTCCTTGAACCGTTGGGAGAGCGTATTGAAGTCGTACTGGACATCCTGGAAGATCTCAGGGTCTGGGCGAAACGCTATCACAGTGCCCGTCTTCTCTCTCTCGGACCTGTCCAGCGGCTCTGAGGTGAGATCGGTCGTTCGCTCCCCTCTGCAGAAATCCTGGTGGAACCTCCTCCCGTTGAGATACACCTCGACCCGGAGCCAGGACGAAAGAGCGTTGACAACAGATGCGCCGACTCCGTGGAGACCGCCCGAAACGGTGTAGGCCTTGCCGCCGAACTTGGCGCCGGCGTGCAGTGTGGTCATAACGGTCTCGACGGCTGACACGCCCGTCGCTTCGTGGACATCCACCGGAATGCCTCGGCCGTTATCCTCGACCCGTACCAAGCCGTCATCTTGGATATGGACGCTCACCTCGGAGCCGTAACCGCCCATGAACTCGTCAACGCCGTTGTCGACGATCTCATATATGAGGTGCTGGAGGCCGCGCTGGTCGGTGCTGCCGATGTACATCCCGGGCCGGCGCCGGACGGCTTCCATGCCTTCCAGCACCTGGATGTCACTGGCTGAATACGCCTCTGCCCCATTGTTGGGTCGGTCTATGGCCATTCACTTCTCCTAGTCTAGGATGACGAGATCACTTGTTCAGCATCAGCCGACACACACACCGTGCATCACAGGCGAGCCAGAATCTCGGCACTTGTCGAAGGCTAGTCGGACCCGAAGACAAACTGCCAGGTTCAAGACTGGCCTATGTCATGGGGTAAGACACAGCTTAACAACTAGCGGGAATACTCGATTCTCAGATAGGCACAGTTCAACTGCGGAGACACAGAAAGCCTGTATCACTCAACCCCTAGTGGAGTTCATACAGCAGAGAAATACAAGTCCTTTGCGCCCCTACATTCTACCATTTTCTAAGACGTAACTCAAATGGGCGCGCACCCTCGAGAGCCCCAATCCACCATCAAGAATGAAGCAAGACCTCGTTGGGGCCCGTGGTAAAGCGGGCTAAGATGGTTGCGACAAGAGACAAACCATCACCAACGAG
>SDBU01009658.1_pt1 | contig 10792 bp, 10 predicted proteins | sample 2277071 | NCBI WGS metagenome assembly SDBU01 (sample SAMN10397929, study PRJNA504765) | marine sediment metagenome | isolation source: marine sediment core GS08_GC12, 126 cmbsf | place: Arctic Ocean: Gakkel Ridge, Loki's castle | collected 2008
ATGGTGGTGGCCGAACTCGACCCCAAACTGCTCGAAAACAACAGCGGCATCCGCTGGATCGCGTTCGTGCTCACGCTCGCGGTGGTTACTTTCGTAGTCGGGGCAGTGTACGGCAGCTTGGTTGGCACCGTCATTACGACGTTTGACGGGGTCGATTGGTTTCTGTGGAGCCTACCCATTGCCGCAGCACTGTTCGCACTGATGTACACGAGAAATAAGGAGAATGAGGGAAAATGAAGAAAGAAACAAACGCTGGTTTTTTATGCCCTTTTTGTGTGGTGCGGTTTCCACTCGGTCACTCACTAATTATCGTGGTCGAAGGTGCTGCACGTCTTTTTCCGCACTTTGTTTCTGAATTAGCGCACACACGCAAAAGTCACTTGGATGAGTGGGCGGGAAATGGCGTCGGCAACGGTTGATACGACATCCGCAAACGGGCATGCGACACCGGAACCAGTGGCGGATGCGGCGGCGACTCGGAAGCGCGCGCCCGAGGCCGGTGACAAGTCCGAAAAGAAGCAACCCGCGACGAAGCGTCGGCGAGTTTCACCGACAGCACCGAAACGATCTGCAAAGGCCAAGGCTCCTGCAAAGAAAAAGAAGATAGTGGCCGAGAGCGAGAGCGATGATAGCAGCGACAGTGACGACTCGAGTAGTGACAGCGACAGTAGCAGCAGTGAGGATGACACACCCACCAAGGCCACACCCAAGGTGGCGCCGGTCAAGGCCAAGGTGCCCAAACCTGCTGTTGTTACTCCCAAACCTGCCGTTGCTACGCCCGTTGCTGCGAAGGCGTCCGACCGTTCTGCTTTGCACATCCTGACCCAACCGAGGCGGTTGATGACGTCCGACGCGATCGACGAGCTTGTCCCACTCATCCTGCGACACGATCGTCCGTCCAACGTAGCGGGGGACAGTGGCAAGGACGACGGCAAGGTCGCCGTGATCTCCTCGATCAACTTGCAGGCGGTGCTGTCGCGCTTCAAGCGTGGGGTGGACCCGGTTACGTCCGAGAACGTGTACAAGCTTCTCGGTACAACGCGCGAACAAATCGATCACGCCGATGCCGTGGTCGTTTTTTTGCACGGCCCACACACGGAGACCGAGCGCATGGCGCGTCTGAAGTACGAGGGCGCCGAGACGGAAAACTTCCACTGGAGTCTCATATGCTGGTTCCGCGCGGATGAACATGAGGCCCTCCACTACGACTCGCACTTCCCGCTCAACGACGCGCGCTGCAACGAGGCACTTGGCATGCTGCGGGCGCTCGGGGTGTTTCCCAAAACCATGCGGAACTACGTCATGCCCGATTACTTTCCACAGCAGGAGGAGGGGTGGGAGTGCGGGTACGATGCGCTCATCGCGCTCACCATCATCTCTAGTAGAACGGTGCCCTCGCCCATCGCCGACTTGGACGTCAAAGGGTCGTTCCATTCGTTTTTCTCGACACTCGGCGAAGGAGGACAGAACGCATACTTCATGAAGCGCATGCGCGAGCTGCTTGCACGAGAGAAGTACGCGTTCTGAAGAGTTCAAAGAAAACGAAATATAAAACGGAACTTTTGTTTGTTTAGCTAAGACATTCCCCCCCTCCATTAACGAAGTAAGACCATGGCGGAGCCGGGTGCGATGAGCGACGACGAGATCCGGCGCGAGCTGCAGGACATCGAGAGGCGCATGGACCGCGTGGATGTCAGGAGCGGGGAGATTGGGCCGGTGTGGCTGCACGGCGCGATGACCGCCAAAGAAGCGGAGGACCTCCTCCGCAAAAAACGCGACGAGATTCTAGCGGGAGGCGACGAGCATAGCATGCTCCTCACGACACTCTTTCTCATCGAAGGCCCGCATGTTCAGTCCAAGGGCGAGGATGAGGACATGCCGCCGCCGACCGGGTCGAGCTGGTACAACATCCACCTGATGTGGGACGAGCCCCCGCCCAATCAAGAGGCTCCAACCGACACACACTTCGAGACACAACTCGCCGAATGGACGCTGGTCTACGAGGACGACGAGGTTGTCGCGTCGGGGTACAGGTCGACGCACGCGGTGTACCCGGACATACGCGTCCTGGGAACCAAGGACTTCGGCGACCGCAGAAAGTACACGCCGGTGGAGGACGCGGAACGGCTCGAGGCAATTCTCGAGCTGAAGTATCTGATAGACACGCTGATCTTGCGGAAGATGGCGCTCACTCAGGAGATCGGCGGGGAGATCGACGTCCTCCTCATCAAGGGAGACGCGAACCTGACGATCAGCCACCGTGAGCGGGTCGCGATGCCGCGGCAGATTGCCGGAGAGGACGTACACGAGTACTTTGGCAGCATGGACGTTCGGGCGCCCGAACGCGCGCTCATCCTACTGTGGGACCGCGATATCTACCAATCCGTCCTTCCTGACCTCCCGTACTCGGATTTCAAACACATGGTCGCCCACTCCGAGCGCAACCCTCCGCTTGTGCAGGTCATTGAGTTCGACCACAAACGCCTACGCGAAGAGGTGGCCGAGCGCGAGCGCGAGGAGGAACATGACCGAGTACGCAAGCGCCCGCGGCCAGATTTGACCGGCGCCGAGGCCATCTACGAGCTCGGTCCAACCATCAATCTAGATAGGGCGCGCATACTCACCGTGTACAAGCTCGCGGACAACGCCGGGTTTGTGGTTGTGGACGACGCTATCAACGAGCTGTTCTGCGATCACATCCACACGGGGACCGCGCGCACGTTGATGGTGGAGCAGGACAACACAGGAAAGCCGTGTCCAGTATGTGCAAGTTTATAAGAAATCACGCATCATGCAGCAAACCCACCAAGTCGAGCGAGCGTGCAATGCACGACGCTCTGTGGAGCTTTGCTTTGCGTCGCTCTATCTGACCACCGCGGTTCATGAACTCGACGACGATTGCTGCGGACTGTAAAGCCTTGGTTCCGCCTCCGTCGTATGAGTAAGGAATACGTACGCCGTCCTGTTTCGTGATATGCGGGTTGAGCATGAGGGTATCGTCCATGTATATGGCGTTGGCCATCACACCGATCTCCACGGAAGGCATGCACACACACCGATCCTCTTCGCTGGCGGAGTCGTGTGGACACGCGTCGTGCAGAGCCCACGCAAACCACTCCATCGTGACATTGTGGTTGTCTTTGGCGTAGTAGATGTGCGCGTCGAAGTACGCGTCATTGAGATGGCTCATCTTGAAGGCGGTGGCCTCGGCACGGTTGGCCGTGATCCACGCGGATGCACTGTCAAGCGTGAGGTCGAGCACGTGCACCGTAGAAGGTGCCCACAGGTTGACAACGTTCGTGCCGTCGTGCATGACCACCGACGGTGCGCCCAGCAACCACTGCATGATCCACAGAAACGACGCGATCGCCGACATGGCCGCACCCGCGCTCCTCCACCACCGACTAAAGCCGTTGCGAATCACGCCCACGAAACGAGGATGGCGCTCTCCCGACTCGGTCGAGCGCTCGAGCCACGACTCCGGCATCAGTTTCCAATCTTCGACGAACTGCACAAAGCGTTCCAAGACAGCATTGTAGCGATCCCGCCGCTTCTTGGCACGGAACTCCTTGCCGCGCTCTTCATCGGCGAGGCGCGTGGCGTCCACCGCTTGACGCTGACGCAGATTCGTCAGATGGTCGCGGTCGTGCACCGACTCCGGGAGCAACACGCCAACCTCATCTTCCCCTTCCAGAGACACGGTCTCAAGCAGTGCACCGGTCGACGGATAGCCATCATCGGCGGGGTACTGACCCCACGTCTCGTTGTCTCCCATTCTACTTTGTGTCTGTGGAGGGAGCCCGAAAAAAAACACTCGGTTGTGAGAAGGAAGGTTTTTATAAAAAAAACACAATGGAACTTTTTCACGAATCTCTCGTCCGAAGTCTCGCTTTGATTTTGGTCAGGCACATGCGCACTTCGGTTGCGTACGCTTTGATATAATCAGTTCCATTGACGCAGTCATCCTTGGAGAACCGTATGAACTTGAGCCCCAGAGAGTTTGTAAGCTCCATGGCGTTTAAGTAGGCCACGACCGGGTGGTCCCACTTGACGAGGCACTTTTCTTTGCTTGGGTCACCGCTTTTGTCGGGGAGGTAGACCATGCTGGAGTCGATGTTGTCTTCGTTCCATCCCGCAAGTGCCTCCTCCTCCTCCTCAAGCATCTTCTCCTTGGCGCTAGCAAATATAGCATCCAAGCGCTGGGAAGCCTCCGGACGGATCAGTGCACCGAACCTCGCGATCTCAGCGTCTTGGTCCTTCTTCATCGTATTGCTTGTCTCTTCGGAGGGATTCCTCAAATACTCGAAGTAGCCGGGCGGGGCATCCCAGTCTTCCTCGGTGTCTCGATCCTGCGTCTCCTCGAGGACTTGCCCATTTACGTCGTAGTGCGTCCCCCCGATGGAAATCACATTTCCGATGGAAAGCACATTTTCGGTGGAAAGCACATCTGCGTAGGATGCACCCGCCATGTCTTCTGGTTTTTTTTTTGATGAGTGCGGCCCGCTTTTTTCTGTCCAACGTTTTCAAAGAAGAAAAAACCCCTCCTCGGGGTGCGAACGAAAAAAAAATAGCGCACGAAACTAAAGAGGAGAAAACCCCTCCAAGCAACAAACAACAGAGAGGCGTGTGGGTTACATGGCCACGCCGAAATACAACCGCGGACCGGCGAATAAGAAGGCGCTCCCCAAGGGGGTTGTTGTGGAGGAAGAGGATGGGGCTGAGTCAAGGGATGCCGAGTCTAAGCAAATCGAGCGTCAGTACTACTGGCTCCAGCTCATCGAGTTCAAGATCCTGCCTCGCATCTCCACCAGGCATGGCAACCACAGCAACAAGCCGAGCCCAGCCACCTCCCCAAAGACAACCTCGGACAACGTGCGTGTCACGGTGCGCGCGCTCGGCAAGACGCGGCCCTCTCGCAAGCGCAGGTCTGGTACACTTCCTCCTTCCGATTCTGTTGCTGCTACTGGTCCCAGCGAAAAGCGACGGAGGACCTAGTACGTGTGTTGTCACCGTACCGGACGTGGGCTCCGTGACGCTGTCGGATGGTCTGGTGGGGTCCTTATGGGAGTGGTGCCGCGAAGATGGTGCATGTCGCAAGGCCTACCACCAGTCCAAGGATGCGCCGAACCGCACGGTGTTCCAGCACCTTCTCCCACCCGATGTCGTGGTGGAAAATACGCCTGGGGTCGACCTGTACGCCAGCATGCGCAGGACCCTATGTGGTAGAACGGTGGAAGAGTCGAACCGTGCGTTGTGGCTCCTTCGTCTAGTCGCACACCGTCGCACGATGGAGACCATGTGCGACCTCAATCACGAGCTCCGTTTCGACAAACCGAGCATGCGCAGTGAGTGTGTGTGCAGGGCCGACCGCGTGTGCACGGACTTCATCTACGACCCTGTGCCGTTCTACGTTGCACTCGGCCTCATCATAGTTGCCGCCGTCGTGTTTTTCGGTGGGTCCATCTACAAGAATGTCATGATCGTGCGCAAGCTGCCCGAGGCCACGGGAGACTCGTCCGCGGACACGAGCGCGATGCTATCCTCGTTGACGTAAGAGAAAATATATATAAACCCTACATAGAAGCCATCCTTAGTATTGCGACTCCACGTGTGGGTATTTTTTTGCGTTTTGTTTTCGTATTTGGGGAGCTTCCTCTTTTGTTGCTGGTAACAGGAGTAGAAAAAAAAAACTCGTGCTTGAGGCGCTTTTTTTTTCCTTCTCAAGTTTCTTCCTTGTGCACCGCGTTAAGTGAACTGAACCCGCGAGACAGCCTCGGGCCGTTTTTAATTTTCAGTTCGCGCGTGTTACAAAATCCGTGCAAATCGGGGGAGCCTGTAGTCAATAGGCGTTTTCGCTGCTTCCATCTGAAGGAAAATGGGACTTTCCGCAGGAAATGCCTGGCGAAACAACATCGCCGGGCGCGGGGAGTGGTTTGTGCTGTTTGGCACGTGGTTTTTCGCGCTGTTTTTGTACTCGCTGTTCGCCCTTGGCATCCGTGGTACCCAGTTCAATGGCCCGATTCCCGGTCTTGAGCTGATGCCAGCCATCGTGACCGGCTTTGCATTCCTCATCGCGTCTCGGCCGTTTGTGAACGCGACCGGAGGGTTCGTGTTCTGGACTCACGCGTTTGTCACGCTCATCATCGGATGGGGCTTCACGCGCGTCCTCGGCGGTTCCAAGAAGGGGTTCCCCGCGAAGATCAATAAGATGGCGGACCCGAACTACCTGAAGCTCAACTGGATTCGACTCATCATCGCGACGTTCGCCATGTTCCTTGGAACGTTCCTCGCCGTTGTCGTCATCTGGCTTTTCACCGGGGACTCGGTCGTGTTCGTGCCGCACTCGCCCGGCCCGTTCCCCGGCTTCTTCCCTCCCGGCTTCGACCCTCTCATTGCGTTTGCGTTCGAGGCGGTCGCCGCCGGTGCGCTCGGAATCATCCTGACGTTCTTCGCGCTTGTGGGTGGTGTGAAACGCCGCATGGTGTGGAACCCAGACAAAGGCGAGGAAGGAGAAATGGAAGAGACATTCATAGCCGACAGCAGCGGGTACCACGCCGGACTGTTCATCGCTGCGTTTGGTGTGGCTGCGGCCGTGGCGCTTGGGTTCAACATCACTGGCACCTGCCTCGATGTGATGATCTGGACCGCGGAGCACCTGATGGTCGGAATCGTCCTCGGACAGGCTCCGTTCACCGGGGGACCGTTCGCGGACGTCGACGAGTACTGGTGGGTGTACGCGTTCGGCGCCATGACCGGATGGGCCATCGGTGTCTTCATTGGGTACTTCATGGCAGCCATCAGCGTCGGAGCGTGGGACGACGGCGAGGCGCCGGAAGAGGAAACCGATGTGGAGGACATGGGACTCATGCAACGACGCCTCAACGCGCGAGCGGTGCAGGCCGGAGCTCCGATGGACACACCGAAGAAGGTGCGCCGCGACGTCGACAGTCTCGCCGACGGCCTCTTCGGAGGAAGCATCAACAAGTAAGCACCCGATGCGGATGGAGTGGGTGGTTTTATGTGTAGTATGGAGGGGGGAGGATATGGAAAATGAATTGATTATGGAGAAAAAAAAAGAGTCACACGGGTAGGAGGTAGTAGTCCCGGGCGGCGCGCTGCATGTTCATCAACAAGCTTTGAAGCGCCACCATTTTGCGCATCAGATCCTCGTCGCCTTCCCCCTTGCCCAAGGCAGGCAGAGCGTTGGCGAGAATGTCGTCCATGATGCCAATGCGCACCTCCTCGTCGGCCTCGGCGACGCCGCGCATCCCCGTTCCAGAGCTCAGCGCCTTGATGTAGCCCAGAACGATGGGCGCACACGCGGCTCCCCTCGGATCATCCTCGCGTGTTTTAAGCGGCTGGCGGATGCAGGAATCTACCGGGGTCGCGAACGTGTTCTGCGGGACGGTTCCGTGGCGTCCCAGCATATGCATAACTTCCAAGGAGACGCGGTCGTTCACGGTCGCCGATCCGGGTTTATCTTCCTTAGCCTTTGAGTCGTAGTGGAGTGCCACAACGGTATCCGGGTCCTCTTCCTCCTTGTAGAGCACCAACAGCGACCAGTGGTCGCCTGGCTGGAGATCGAAGCGAGTGCCGCGTACGTTTGACAGAGGGATGAAAACCCAGCGGTTCTCCTCCAAGGCCTCCTTGATCGCAGCGTGCGCATCTGCTGTACCACGATGCGGATCTACGTAGATTCGCAACATGTCACGAATGGGGGCCACGTAGTTCCCCCCGGCGTACACCGGTCCGAACGTATCTATGATTTGCGCCGTGACGAACTCTGTTGGGAAGATGCTGGCAATGTCCTTGCGCTCCAGATCATTCCCGTGAATAGCTAGCACGGACCCGGGGTGTGGAAGGACCACCGTGAGGTCGCCGATAAGTTTGTCTCGCGTGTAGCGGTCTCCGTCCACGAGACGACTCCACACGTCCCAGTCCTCTTCGCTCGTGATGCGAGGGGCCCTAGGAGGCTCTGCCGGGGGAGGTGTCTCTGGTATAGCGGGAGGCGATCCGGGCGGAGGTTCTTCTCTTGGTTCTTCTTCGGTCACGACCCTGCGCGCGAAGAAGTACACGCTCATGTCTTCGATTTCTCTGTCGGCCTCCGGTTCATCGGTTACGAATCGGAGCGCCGGGGAGTCGGTGTCATCGTATCTGTAGCGCGTGCCGGATCTGTCCCAAAATTGGCACCAATAGTGGCCCCCGCCCCCACCACCGGATTTGATGATCACAGAGAACACGGTATAATTCACATCTGCCGCCTTGCCTAGGCCGATGCGCACGCGAATGACTCTGTGTATCGGAAGCACGGGTTTCTGCACTTGATCCGGCGGCCTGTCGACCAACTCACCTTGATCGTTCCTGAACCTGCGCAAGTCTACGCTTCCGAACACAACCACGCCGGAGCCCGGATGATCGGCTAGAGTGGCGACTTCCGTTTTTTCTATGGGCGTCATTGCGCTAGTCCTTCCCTCGGCCTCGATTCCCTCGATGCGCCTCGCCACATCAACCAAGCCGTGTTCCTTTGCATGCGCGGCGAGCTTCGCGACAGTACTATTCAGGTTGCCGCTCCTCTCCAAGACTTCGTCATTGGAGGTGTATATGCGCGTCTGCACAACGGTTTCGTCCACGATGTCCTGGAAATCGCGTCGGCCACCTCCAGCCTTTGGATTGTACGCAGCGTCAATGTGCGGGATCGTAGACTGCAAGTCGGCGTTGGTGGTCATCGGAGGTTCGACGGCAAGGCCGTCGAACCTGGACAGCGAGGTCAGCGAGAACCTTGGCATGATGAACCGCGGGCCCCATCCGCTCGAACCGATCAGTTTGTCATAAATCACTAACGCGTCTTCTTGGCGCCGCGTAAGCGGGACGGTGTGTCCTGGGTCGCACTTGTCCAAAGCCGCACGCATGCTCTCGACCAAATCCTTCATTTTTCTCTCCGATTCACCCGGAGTGCGCATGGCCCATGCGATCTCACGCGCGATGTCTCTCACCGTCAGTCCAATTTCAAGGATCACGTCGCGCGTCGCCGGAAAGTCTGTCTTCGGATCGATGAATTCGCACCAGTAGATGTCGTAGTCGATTAACTCGCGCCCGCCAATGCCTTCCTTGTGACGGTCCTTCGCCGCGGCGTCCATCTGCAATTCAGGAACCTCTCTGCTCATCCTCGCGAGGAACACGGAGTCGTAAGCGTCAGTGGCGACGAACATCGTCACCAGAGCTGTGTCGATGAAGCATGAGTTACTTTGGTTGCGCGGGCATGACGTTCCCGTGGACAAGTCTTCCCGGGGATGCGAAGGTAGAGGTCGGTAGGCCGCCCTCGCTGCGTTGTCGGGAACCAACTTCGGGTCGAACACCCGGAGGGGATCACGCAGGAAATATCCTCCTATCATGAACGCCTTCTTCCACAAGGGGAGGTCTCTGATGACCGACGATGAATAGGCGACAAACACATCTTGTGCAAAGCGGCTGCCCGTCAATGACCGCGGCGGTGGAATCAACGCGGAGAGAAAGCCGTAAATGTGAGAGGTCTCGGAGCGTGGGAGCAACGCCGCCGCGGTACGCAGGCGCGCAAGGTCGAGCGCACCCTCCGCTGCGGGGTTCCACGTCATGGTTGGTCAACAATGCTTCTTAATATATAACGTCCTTTATGCGTGCACATTTGGGTTTTCCCCCGTCCACCCACTACTCGAAATTGAACGCTTGGCGCGGCCTCTGCGCGCGAATCGCAGTCGTCGAGTCCATTCGACCCGATTCAATCTCTCCGTCCGCGGAGACTCCCTCGAGGGGTTTTCCGTAGTCGTGTCCCACGATCCCCTTCATGTCGACGCGGCCCATGCCCACCTTGCCTCGTGCCTGGGCGAAGATGTCGAGGATGCTTCGACTCGTGGTGTCATCCGCCCCGTCCAACGGACTGAAGAAGTTGATCGGACGGATCGAGACTCCTGCCTCCTGCGTCGAACCAAAGAACACGGCCCCCTCGCGGACTTGTCCATCGGCGCTTGCTGCCGCCGCGGGCTCCTCTTGCTTCGGAGTTTCGTCAGCGCGCGGACGCTTAACTCCGCGAGGATCGGGAGTCCCTGACGAGAACGCAATGCCTCCAGCGTACTTGGCAGCGCGTTGTTCGACGTCCTTCTGGAGCGTGAACTGTGCCTCCATCTTCACGTTGGCAGCGGCGATCGTGTCGAGCCTCTTCTGCATCTCGACCTTCTCGACCACCAGGCGCTCAGCCTCGGCGTTCTTGGTCTGGTACTGTGTCTCCATCTCCGTCGCGCGCTTTTCCGACGCGGCACCCGCCGTCGAGTGGAGCTAGTCGTAGAGCTTGTCGAACTTCTCGGGATCTTCCTTTCCGGCCTTGATCGCCTCGAAGATTTCCGGATGCTCTTCCGGATCCTTGCCGGCCGCGATCATGTCCGCCGTGACTCGGTCGATGAGGAACGGCTCGTTCTCCGCCATCTCCTTCTGACGCGCCTGCCACTTGGAGTTGTGCTCAGCGACGATCTGTGCCAGCTTTTGAGGGTTTTCACGCCACGCCTCCTCCTGCGCCTTCCGCTCCGCGAGCTCGACCTCGAGAAGTCGCTTGCTCTCCTCCTGCTGTGCGATCTTCTGCTTGAGCATCTCAACCTCACTCAGATTCTCAGGCGGTTCCGATGCGCCCGCCGGAGTAGGAGGGACGGCCGGAGCCGGAGGGAGTGGATCGGTGGCAGCACCACTCATTGTGTGTTCCTTCCTTTCTTCCTCTTCCTTTGTCTCCGAGGATTGGTCAACCCCCTTTGTATGCACAGAGTTGAGT
>SDBU01009659.1_pt1 | contig 10791 bp, 9 predicted proteins | sample 2277071 | NCBI WGS metagenome assembly SDBU01 (sample SAMN10397929, study PRJNA504765) | marine sediment metagenome | isolation source: marine sediment core GS08_GC12, 126 cmbsf | place: Arctic Ocean: Gakkel Ridge, Loki's castle | collected 2008
GAACTTTCTGCTTCTGCAGCTACTTTTTATGATATGGAGCAGTATGCAGAAGGATATACTGTTTTTGATACAAATCAGGGCATAAAGGCTACCAAAGATCAGATTACAGATCTTCTTTCAGTAGATAGAAATGGAAATCCACTTTCAGGTTCATATTGGACCGGTACTTTGCACTATATAGTATATTTTTATGATGATTCACTTATTATGAAGGTATATACAGATGGAGAATTTACCAGCTCAAAGTCTTTTTCATATCCTTTTTCTCATGAAGACCGGTGGACTGATTATAATACTGTTATAACCAGTCCTACAGTTGTTGTAACCACTAATGCTGGAACTGGTAGATTTAGATTAAAGCTTTTTGGTGATTTGCCTGATGTCATTAGAAGTGCTTCCCATGTATGGGAGGATAGATGAGTAAAGTATGATTAAATAGCAGAAAATATTTTAATATAGGTTAATTTAAAATTACAAAAAGCTAAAATTAAGGTACAGTCATTTTATAGGCTAACAATTTTTAAACGTATCTTTAATAAAAATCTTTTATAATAATTTTTTATAAAAAAGCAATTCGGATACTTGACAAGCGAAAAAATTTATTATATTATGACAACAATGTCAGACATTGTTGTCATAACTAAAGGAACTCTATGGAAAAAAGCAAAATAACTTTAATAGATGTATCCAGGATATCAGGTGTATCTATTAAAACTGTTTCAAGAGTTATTAATAATCATGTGTATGTTAAAGATGAGACAAGAGAGAAAGTCTTGAAAGTTATTAAAGAATTAAACTATAAACCTGACTACTTTGCTAGAAATCTTAAGACCAATAGATCAAACACTATAGGTTATATAATCCCAGATTTTACAAATCAATTTTTCGGATTAGTTTTTAATGGGATTGAGAAAGAATTTAAAAAAGTAGGCTATAATCTTCTGGTAAGTAATTCTGACGGAGAGGAAGAATCAGAAGAAAGGTCTATAGATGTTTTAATATCAAATAGAGCGGAAGGAATTATTTTTGCAAGCACTGGACTATCGGGAGAATATGTTAAAAGGCAAATAGAGTCATTTAAGATACCTTTTGTATTAATTGATAATAAATTAAAGGGTATAAAAATGAATTGTGTGTTGCACGATAACATCAAAGGTGCAGAAATTCTTACTGATCATTTAATTAAAATTCATAATCAAAATAAGATAGCTTTTATAACTGGACCTATTCATGAAACATCCAGTAAAAGAAGATTGGAAGGGTATAAGAATTCTTTATTAAGAAATAATATTAAAATAAATGATAATTTTATAAAGATAGGCGAGTGGAACAACAATAGTGGGTATAAACTTACAAAGCAACTATTTTCACAACAGGAAAAACCTACTTCAATTTTTATTTCTGGTTCTTCTATGGCACTTGGTGCTTTAAAGGCTTTAAAAGAAATTGATTTAAATATACCTGAGGATATCAAATTAGTTTCTTTTGATAACTTAGAATTTACTGAGACTACTCAGCCGCCACTTACAACCTTAAATAAAGTGGAAGAGATAATAGGGGAACAGGCTGCAAAGATGTTATTAAGAAAGATTAAGAGCGTAGATATTGATAGTTATGATGAGGTCTATATACCAATGGAAATTGTAATAAGAGAGTCATGTGGTTGTAATAAAATTTAACAAAAAAAAGGAGAAATAAATGGTTACTGAAATCCCACTAGAAGAGCGACAGGAGAGAATAAAAAAAATTCAGAATGAACTAAAGAAAAGAGATCTGGATGCTTATCTTGTCCATTCAACAGAATCTGATTTTGCAAATGTATTGTATCTAAGTAACCACTGGCCAATATTTGAAACAGCTGGAGTTATAATTCCTAAAGAAGGTGATCCTGTTATTTTAGTTGGTGCTGAGGCTGAATCATTTGCTGAAAGTAGGAGTACCATTAAAAAAATAAGAAAATTACTTGAATATAGAGAATCAGCAGAGCCAGATTATCCAGATATACCAATTGCAAGCTTTAAAGAAGTATTTGATGAAATAAGTAATGGTAATGGGATAAAGAGATTGGGACTTGGGGATTACACGATTCTATCAATGCCCGTATATGATAGTGTAAAAAGAGCCTTAGGTAAAGATGGGATTATAGTCAGAGCCGAAGATATAATATCAAGTTTACGTTTATTAAAGAGCAAGAATGAAATTTCCTTAATTAAAAAAGCTCATAAAATAACTGAAAAAGTTTTAGATGAAGTTCTTGGCAAAATAAAATCTGGTCTTACTGAAAAACAGGTAGTAGGTATGATTTTAGAATCGATGTACAGAAACGGTGCCGAATGTGAAGCATTCCCTCAGTATGTATTTAGTGGTAATAATACGAGGAATGCTATTTCCCGTAGCACATTTAAGAAAATTGAAAGAGATGAACTCATTCAATTAAGTATTGGAGCAAGAGTTGGAGGATATTCTTCATCAATAGGAAGACCATTAGTTATTGGCAAGATGTCAAATAAGATGAAAGATCTTGTTCAATTTGGTTTGGATGCTCACAGGAGAACATATGAGTGGATTAAAGAAGGTGTTTTAGCCAGTGATATAGCCAAAAAGTTTATACAGTATTATAAAGATAATGGTTACGAAGAGTATTTCCTATACGGACCCTGTCATGGAACTGGGATTCTAGAAGTAGAAAAACCCTGGATGGAGACAAATTCAGATTATAATCTTAAAGAAAATATGACCTTTATGGCTGATACATTTATCGCAACTCCCGAATATGGAATTAGATGGGAAGATGGATTTAGAGTTACCAAAAATGGAGTTGAAGAGTTCTCAGATGACTGGCAAGAGATAATCGAGCTTTAAAGAAAAACATAATTATTTTATTAATACTATAGAAGAAACAAATGGACAAAAAAATGGAAGAATATGGTTCAAGGTTGTGGTTTATACCGGATGGTGAGGTACCAGATCCCGGTAAAGGCAACTTATATTCTCATGAAGCTATAGTAATTTTAAATCCTAATGAAGTTGATGCTGAAATTAATTTTACTTTTTACTTTAAAGATAAAAAGCCAGCTGAAAATATAAAAATTTCTCTAATATCTAAAAGAATGATAGATATTCACCTAAACAATATAAAGGAGTTACCGGTAAAAATTGAGATATTGAAACCATATTCTTTAAAAATAGAAAGCTCAGTTGGAATAATTGTTCAACATTCAAGATTAATATCAATAAAGGATGAGTTTTCATTGTTTACAACAATAGCTTATATGGAGACATAGGCTTTTGTAGTTTAGATAATAGATTGTATTAAAAAACATTAGTAATGGAAAGGAGTGATAAGAGAAAGCATAATAAATTTTAGTCAGTGAAAGGAGGCGGTTAAATGGTAAAAAAAGAGGATTTGTTTAAAATATTTATTGCACCTATCACATATCCTAAACAAATCCTAAAAAGAATTCTATTAAAAACTAATTAAAAAGTAAAACAAGGAGGAGAAATAAAATGAGAAAAGTAATAACACGTATAATGGTATTGTTAATAAGTATTTCACTTATAGCTACATTCTCGCTAATTGGATGCAAAGAAGAAGCTGCACCTGCTGAGGAAGAGGCAGTAGAGGAAGAGGTTACTGTTGAGGAAGAGGAAGCTCCTGCTAAAGAGGTGACAGAGGAAGCTCCAGAGATAGGGGGTACTTTAGAGGTTTGGACTTATTGGGATCCAGGAGTAGGTATAGACACTTATTTTGAACAAATAGCAAAGGATTTTGAAGCAGAAACAGGTGTTGAAGTTATATTCAGTGTTGGAGGAAGAGATATATTAAATAAATTGATGCCAGCAATTAATGAAGGTAACCCTCCTGATCTCTTTGATGCCCATGGTGATGAGATGTTTCCTATGAAAAAAGCAGGAACATTTTTGTCTGTTGATGACGTATTGGCGATGGAAGATTGGGATGGCGGCAAGACATTAGGTGAATCTTTAATTTCAGGAGTTGCAGATTTGTATGCAGTAGATGGTGTTCATTATGGTGTACCAAATATGGTATTTAATTCCCTATTTCATTATGATAAATCTATGTTTGCTGATCTAGGAATTACAGAGATTCCTAAGACATGGGAGGAAATGTTGGAAGTGGCTGAAGTTTTTTTTGATAATGGCATTCCTCCATTTGGCCAGGACGGTGGAATAGATTATTATAATGGTTATTGGTTCAGCTGGTTTACTTATAGTATTGCGGGAAAAGGAGCCTGGTATGAAGCTGCAATGGATCCCACAGCTGAAAAATGGGATAACCCAGATTTTTTAGAAGCAGCTAAATGGGTGGAAAAATTGGCAAAGGGTGGTTACTTTATAGAAGATTTTGATGCCTTTGTATTCCCAGGAGGACAAACTGCTTGGGAAAATGGTGAAGCTGCTATGCTTCTATGTGGTTCATGGACAACCGCTTATCTTGGTGCTGTTCCAGATACATTTGATATCGGAACATTTCCATTTCCTAGTGTCGCAGGTGGGAAAGGTCCATATACTGGTGTAGATATCTCATCTCAGGAATGGGCAATTCCGGCAGATGCAAAAAATCCCGAAGCAGCAAAAGAGTATATACGTTTTGCTATGCAGAAAAAATACCAGCAGATGATTTTAGGAGATGACTTTTTATTCTTCCCAGCGAGGAATGATATGGACCCAGCTCTAGCTTCTCCAAAAATAGCAGATATTGTTAATATTCTTAACAATGCTACAGAAACTTATCCATATTATGATGGTGTTAAAGGAGAAGCAGAATATTGGACCAAAGTATTTATTCCTGCAGATCAAGCTTTAATATTTGGTGAAATAACTGCTGAAGAATTTATTTCTCAAATAAAAGAAGCTCAAGTAGAATTTTATAATTAGTAAACTAACAGAAATCTATTAGTACTTTCCTCATATTAGGGGTATATAATTTATTCCTAATATGAGGAAATATTGAGGTAGGTAAAATAACACAAATGAACATTTATGAAAAAGAGAAAAGAAAGTTATTGTTCCCCTTTTTGTTTCCGGCAGTTATATTATATTCAATATTTTTTGTTTATCCCTCAATACAAGCTTTCTATTACAGTGGTTTTGATTGGCAAGGTTTTACAAAAGATAAAGAATTTATAGGGCTTGAAAATTTTATAGAATTATTCCAGGATGACTATTTTTACAGAACACTCACTAATACTTTTTTAATACTAGTAATTTGTGGAGTTATTATATTCTTTTTAGCTTTTCTTTTTTCATCAATTATGAATAGTGGAATTAAAGCCAGGGTTCTCTACAGAAATTTAATATTTTTACCAAATATAATAACCCCTGTGGCAATTGCTATAATGTGGGGGTTTTTATTAGATTTAAGATTTGGTTTAATTAATAGTTTTTTTAAAAACATTGGTCTAGAATTTCTAGCACAACCATGGATGGGTAATAAATTAATATTTTATTCTTTAATGGCTATGATAATTTGGGCCCTTACGGGATTTTATATGATGATTTTGTATTCAGCAATGATTAAGATACCGAGATTTTATTTTGAATCAGCAAAACTGGATGGAGCAAATCAGATAACACTATTTTTTAAGATAACATTACCTATGATATGGGATGTTTTTGTAATTGCTGTGGTGTATTGGGTGATATTTGCTTTAAAGGCTTTTGAGATTATATATTCATTTACAGGCCAAGCATTAAATCAAAAAATATGGACCGTTGCAGTTTATACCTATATCCTAGGTTTTAGCGGAGTTAGTCCAATTTATAGGCTTGGATATGCAACAGCTGTGGCTGTGGTTCTTTTTTTATTTATACTAATTTTTGTATTGATTTTTAGGATTGCCACAAATAGAGAAGCAATTGAATACTAATACTTAAAATAATTAATAGAAGTGAAATGGTAATGAAAAAAAGAAAAAATATTCGTTATAATATTCTGGGTTTTTTAAAACACGCAATTCTTTTTGGATGGGGTGGGTTTACAGTCGTCCTTCTTATTTGGCTTTTTATATCATCATTTAAAACTACAAGAGAATTGTTTACAGAACCGCTTGGATTACCTGAAAAATTTCAATTCATAAACTATTATAATACCTGGGAACTTTCAAATATTGGTACTTATTTTGGAAATACACTAATAGTAGTAATTTCGTCAGTATTAATATTATTAATATTATCAATACCAGCTGCATATGCTCTTTCCAGGATTAAATTTAAGGGAAATAATATAATATTGAATTTTTTTATATTAGGTCTTGGAGTGCCAATCCAATTATTGATTATACCTGTATATGGACTACTAAGAGATTTTCATATGTTAAATTCCCATGTAGGATTAATTATCATATATGTTGCAATATCTCTTCCTTTTAATATATATATCTTGTATGGATTTTATAGAAATTTTCCTGTGGAACTTGAAGAATCGGCATCTATTGATGGTGCTTCACCGTTTAAAATATTTTTGAAAATAATATTACCTTTATCAATTAATGGTATAGCAGTAGTTACAATATTTGATTTTATAGGGCATTGGAATGAGTACTTATTAGCAATGGTTCTATTGAGAACAGAGGAGAATTATACAATTTCTCTTGGGCTCTATAGTTTATACAGGTCAATTCAACATAATCAGGGTGTTTGGGTGATTCTGATAGCGGCTATAATGATAATAATAATTCCAATGATAATTATTTTTTCACTGCTGTCAAAAAAAATAGTAGAAGGATTGACATTAGGGGCTATTAAAGGCTAAGGAGAGATAAGAAGTTTGTTTAAATATAGATAGAAAGTTCATTTTCTAATAACCCAACAGGGCAGAGTTCCATGCACTTCAGTGCGTGGGTATCTACATAGTTCCTGGTGAATAATTTGGATTTTATTATATTTTTATTCCTGGTTTTGCTTCATTATTGCTGTTTTTACTGATTATTCATCAGGGATTAATTAAGAAATATTTAAATGTATGTAAATAGTATTAGGAACACAGATTTTTTTAAGATATTTAATGAATTTTTTAAACATTTTGAAATTACTCTATCGAAATGAAGTTAATAAGAATTAGGAAAGTTAGCATTAAGGAATATATTTATGGATCAATTGTATAATATTAATAAATTAATAGATAAGATTGAAAGTGAAATAGGATCTGAAAAAAATAAGGAAATTGCAAAAAAGTGGAATACTCCAGAAGTAAAGCATACATATATGCATCCTGTGCCTAAAAAAAGAGACCAAATTCCAATTATAGTAGATTTAGAATATCCTATGTGGTCAAAGGTCTTAAATTTTAATACTAGGGAGTTTTATACAAATTATATAATTTATCTGGAAAAACAACTTGAGATGTCACTATATCGATATAATTTCTTTAAAGATGATTCAGGACTAGGCAAAACAGTTGCTATATGGCTAGGTGTTAATTTTGAGGCAAGCATTCTTGGCTGTAAATCTATTTATCCAGAGAATGTGGATCCTGCTATAGACAGGTCATTAATAATTTTTAAGGATGAAGAATCTTTAAAGAAGATAGAAGCAAAAGAAATTAATTTTAAAAGTGATGGAATTTTAGGTTTGGCACATGAGTTCTATTATAGAATAAAAGAAATATTACCATCTGACTGGAATGTAATATTTCCTGATTGGGTTATAGGACCTTTTCCTATAGCAATATATCTTAGAGGGTATGAAAATATTTTACTTGATTTAATTGATAGCCCAGAGTTTTTTGTTAAAATGCTTGATGTTGTAAACAGGAAAATGATTGAATTTAGTACAAAGAGAGCAAAATTTTTAGATATTAATATAGAAAAAATTAATTTGCATGATGATGATGTGAATTATCTTAATCTTTCAAAAAAAGCATACCGAGAATTAATTTTTCCAAAAGAAAATGAATTGAGTTTGTTTTATGGAGGTTTTCAATATTGGCATAGTTGTGGAAATGTTGAAAAATTTGTTGAGGACATTCTTAATTTTAAGAATCTAACAATACTTGATTGTAGTGGCTGGAATAATTTGGATATGTTTATTAATGCTTTTAATAGAAAAGGAATAAATAATATTGGTATTGAGAAGAGATTTAATCCAGTCAAGGATGTAATGGCTGCAGATGATGAGTCTATTAGAAACAAAATTAAAGAGCTCTATACTAATCTGGAAAAAAGTAAAAAAATAAATATAAATTTTAAAATTGATGGGATAGCTGAAATAAGTGATTTTAAGGAAAATATTCAAAGTGTAAGGAATTTCATCAGTATTTCTAGAGAGTTTGGCTTTGAGTAGATTTGAAAGAAGTTCTTTAAAATATAGTTCAAGATTTTGATTTGTTCCGGATATTGGAACATTCAATATCAAAGAAGTGATATATATCTTCGTTAATATATAACAATAATGAATCTAGTTAAATGGATATAAATTTAAATTTTACATTTTATTTTTAGACGTCAGATGTCGGTTCTACTAGGAATGTAAAGACGAATTCATATTCAGAGATAATTATAGAAATAGACATTGATGATATGGATAGTTCCTACAAAAATTTAAGAGTAAAGAATATATTTAGTAAAAATTGAAAATATAATTGGAATAATAATATAAAAAATTGACAGTTTTCTAAATTACTAGAAAAAGTTATGAAGCAAGAACATTTAATAGGAATAGATATTGGAACTTCATCTTGCAAGGTAGTGGTTATAGGTGGCGATGGAGCATTAAAATATTCTGGTTCAAAAGAATATAAAATAAATTATCTCCAAAGCGGATATGTTGAACAAGATCCAGATGATTGGTACAGATCCACAGTTTTACTTGTCAGGGAAGCAACTTCTGATTTAAAAAAAGATATAGAAAAGATAGCAGCCATTGGAGTTTCCTCGCAGTCAAATGCGCTTGTCGCTGTAGACAGAAGCGGCAATGTGCTACACCCGGCAATTTTATATTTGGATAAAAGAACTGCGGATATATGCAAAAATTTTAAAGATACTGCTGAAGAAGAAAGGATATATGATGTGACCGGCAGCCCTCTTAAACCTTCATACACCGGACCGCAGATATATTGGGTAAGAAAAAATAGAGATGATATATATAAGAGGACCTATAAATTCTTAACAGCAAATGGATATATTATACAGAAAATCACAGGAAATTTTAGCCATGATTTAACCCAAACAGGAATGACAGGTATATTTGACAGGCAAAATAAATGCTGGTCCGAAGAGATATTGGATTATTTTGAAATTGATATTAATAAATTGCCAGAGATCTATAGCTCCTATAAAGTTGTAGGAAAAACAAGTAAAGAGTTTTCAGAAGCATCAGGTCTGCCGGAAGGTATTGCGGTTGTTGCAGGTTCACTGGATGTAGCTGCTACAATGCTTGGTTCAGGATGCATAAGGCCCGGTGCATGCTTTATTGAGATGGGTTCTGTCATGAACATAACAGTTCTAACAGATAAATCAATAAATGACAGAAATCTTCAGACTTACCCGTGTGCTGTTCCCGGCATTAATATTGTAGCAGGAAGTGTGGATGGGGCGGGAAATTCTATAAAATGGTTTTTAGAAGAAATATTTAGAGGATACAAAGAGGAGAGAAAATTATCCGATAGCCAGATATTTAATATTTTAGATAAAGAAGTCATAAAAACAAAAATAGGAGCAGGAAGTTTGCTATTTTTACCATATATGGCAGGTATGAGAACTCCAAGATCGGATCTCAATACCGCAGGAGTTTTTTTCGGGCTTAAACTTTCTACAAAAAAGATTGATATTTTTAGATCGATACTTGAGGGATGCTGCTATGGACTAAGACATAATCTGGATTTTATCCTAAAGAAAAATATTAATTTAAGAAGTGTTATTGCTTCAGGCGGAGGGAGCAGAAATAAATTTTGGATGCAGATCATGTCAAATGTTTTAAAAATAGATATAAAGCGTTCGGTGTTTAATGAAAGTTCATCTATAGGAGCAGCAATGTTAGCAGGAATAGGCTGCGGTATATTTAAAGATTTTGACAAAGCGGTAGAGTCAGTTTGCAAATATAATCACAAATTTTTACCAGAAGAAGAAGATGCCAATATCTATAATAAATATTATGGGGAATATATAAATCTGGCAGATAAGGTGGTTGTTGACCTAGATAGGCTATCAGGTATTTAACAATAAATATAAAAAGTAAAAAGTATGGGAGGCATACTATGTTTTTAGAAAAATTTGAATTAAAGGATTACTGCTCAATAGTAACTGGAGCAGCTCAGGGATTAGGAAAGTATATGTCTTTAGCGCTTGCCGAAGCAGGGTCAAATATCATTATACCGGATATAAATATTGACTTAGCAAAGGAGACCGTAAAAGAAATTGAAAAAAAGGGTGTTAAAGCTTTGGCTGTAAAAATGGATGTTAGAAACAAAGATGAAATTGACAGTATGATAAGTACTGCTCTGGATAGTTTCGGCAGGATAGATGTCCTCATCAACAATGCAGGCATATGCAAGCATATAAATGCTGAGGCTATGGATTATAAGGATTGGTTTGATGTTATAGATGTAAATTTAAACGGAGTATTTCTCATGTCCCAGGCAGTAGGAAATATTATGATAAAACAGAAGAAAGGATCAATCATAAATATATCATCAATGTCGGGAATAATAGTAAATACTCCCCAAAATCAGGCAGCTTATAATACCTCTAAAGCAGGAGTTATAATGCTTACAAAAAGTCTGGCCACAGAATGGGCCAGGTACAATGTAAGGGTAAATACAATTGCTCCGGG
>SDBU01009660.1_pt1 | contig 10790 bp, 7 predicted proteins | sample 2277071 | NCBI WGS metagenome assembly SDBU01 (sample SAMN10397929, study PRJNA504765) | marine sediment metagenome | isolation source: marine sediment core GS08_GC12, 126 cmbsf | place: Arctic Ocean: Gakkel Ridge, Loki's castle | collected 2008
ATTTATTTGACGAAGGACTGATTCTAGGAGAACTCGGAGGGAGAATGGCAATCTGTCTAGCTCCATGATCCCGGCTTTTTCTAATGCGTCTAATCGAAAGATCGTATATTCAGCTCCGTTCACCGACAATTTGGAACGTGAGTTAAAGGGGTTCTGCAACATTAAACACTCCGATTCCTTTGCCCAATTCGCAAGAGGAAAATAATCTGGCACGCTATATGCGTCAAGAAAAGTATAATCCAAGAGCCTTCAATCATTAAGTGGAAGAAGTTCAGCAGCGTTATCTATTCATAAACAAACTATCAAAGCTCTATGGTTAGGACCTGGAGAGTTTGAAGTAAGATTAGAGAGTTCAATACTAAAGTGGGAGCGTCTTAGTGCTTGAGAGTATTGTTGGACATGCGGCCGATGTGCTGAAGAGTAAGTCAGCCTGGCTGTTCATCTCCGATCTTGATCAAATCTCTTTTCGTTGCGAGATTTGCTTCGGGGAAAATGGTGGAATTGTCGCAAGAACTTTGCCTTTTGGAGTGGGTCTGCTTGGAGAAATTGCCAATAATGCGTCCGGGTTGATTATTAATGATTATCCGGAGAGGCCTACCACTGGAAAGTTTTTTGAACCCGAAAATATCAACGCGCTGATGGGTGTACCAGTTTTGTGTGAAGGAAAGTTGAGAGGCGTTCTGCTCGTAGGTAGGGAATCTGAGGAAACCCCATATACACCCAATGAGATGGAACTCCTTGAGCTTTTTGCAGGTCAGGTCGGAACAGCACTCGAGAGCGAAATATTGCTAGACGATGAGCGTTTTCGACGGGATGTGCTTGAAGCAATACACTGCGCCAGTATTCAACTAACCTCAAGCCTTGAGTTACAACTGGTCTTGGATGCGATTCTGAATCAGGCCTTAGGTCTAATTGAGGCAGATGATGCGCACATCTTTCTTTTCGAGGGTGAGCGCTTGTCATTTGGCTCTGCCAGATGGTCGGATGAGCGAAAATCCAAGCCATATTCCGAACCGCGCGAAGGGGGGATAACGCACACAGTTGCTCTTACTGGTGAACGGATAGTTTCGTCTGATGTTGACCAACACCCATTATTCAAGGAGTGGCGGTGGGGAGGGGCAATAGCAAGCTTACCTCTTCGAATCGGTGACCAAGTTGTAGGTGTGATGAACATCGCATTCGAAGAGCCACATCTCTTCGATGATGGGGAACTTCGCGTCCTGGAGCTATTCGCTGTCCAAGCTGCAATCGCTTTACAGAACGCCAGGAAATTTCAAGAATCTGAGCGCCGTCTGGCAGAACTTTCGGCTTTACAGCAAGTTGCCAAGGTGATCCTCAGCCGCTTAGAAATGCAGGCCTTGTTAGATGAGATCGTGAATCAGGTTTGGCAGGTGTTGGGTTATGAGATTGTTGAAATTTTCCTGGTTGAAGGGGATATTCTTCGTTTGCGAGCAGCCCATGGGTCTGGAGTCGAACCAGACCACACCATGGATTTATCCACGGGGATCATCGGTAGGGTTGCCAGAACGAATACGCCAGCATTTGTTCTGGATGTGTCGCAAGACCCGGATTATGTTGTTGGATTTCGAAGAAGCCGGTCTGAAATCGTCGTGCCCCTAAGTAAAGGTGATATCGTAATTGGTGTGATAAATGTGGAATCACCTGAGGTCGGAGGCTTGGATGAGGCGGATTTAAGATTGCTCATTCTTCTTGCAGACCAAATTCTAGTAGCGATTGAGAATGCAACCCTTTATGATCGGCTCAGAAAGCACAGCTCGGATTTGGAACAGACCGTTCAGGATCGAACAGCCGAATTAGCAGCAGCTTTAGAACAAGCACGAAGTGCAGGAAGGTTTAAGACACAATTTGTCGCGGATGTATCACACGAATTGAGGACGCCGCTTGCCAACATTCGACTATAGTTGGAGTTGTTGAATTTCGGCAATCCTGACCGAGCTCAGGAATACCTGGATACATTGACCCGTGAGACGGATCGACTTGTTATCTTAATTGAAGACCTCTTGGCAATTTCACGGTTCGACACGGGAACCTCCATGCCTAATTTCCAGACTGAGAACCTAAACTTAATCGCGCAAGGTCTCATTGATGATCGACAACGTCTTCTTGCTGAACAGTCGTTGGAAGTAGAGACAGAAATTGATGATGACCTTCCTGATGTACATATGGATGAACAGATGATCACTCAAGCTGTTTCTCATATTCTCACCAATGCGATGCAATATACCAGGCCTGGTGGTGTGATTACGATTACGACTGAAACCCGAAAATCTGAGGGGGGGGATTGGGCTTTGCTTACAATCGCCGATACAGGGATCGGCATTCCGCCTGAAGAACAAGGGAGAGTGTTCGAGAGATTCTACCGCGGGAAAGCTAGTCGCTTATTATCCGTTCCCGGAACAGGATTAGGATTAGCGATTACGAAAGAAATCCTTGATCGACATAGCGGTCGGGTAACTTTGGAAAGCGAAGCTGATTCGGGGAGTCGATTCTCCATTTGGTTGCCGATTGATCCAGCATTATCAAATTGAACACTACGATAGGCCAAGTTTAGAAAAAATCGCATCATAATCAACATTCGCGTCCGTTAGTTTAATGAAGGTTTCCAATTTTTCAGGCTGTTTTAGTCGCGTCTTTCCATATGCGCGTTCGATTAATTCCACTGTTTCCATCGTGTTATCCTTGACCAGGATAATTGGGACTCTCAGGTTTTCAGCCTGGTGAATCACGACTGGACTTGGATGAAGATTTCCCGTGAGGATTAGCACAACGGTTGAAGTTTCTAGAGCGGCGAGTTGGATATCTGCTCTATCACCACCGGTGATAACTGCTTTATTTTGTTGTCGCCTAAACCGGGATAAGGCTGCGTCAACGGTCATTGCACCGACCGTAAATGTCTCTGAAAGTGCATTAGGATCAACATAATCTGTCAACACTTCTGCATCCAGCAGGTCAATTAACTCTTCTACACTCAAAGCCGACAAACTAGGTTTATTAGGCAAACTCCCTAAAACACTTATGCCTTGGTCGACCAAATACGGTTTCGCATATTCCTGGATGAAATCAAGCGCGCTCTCAGGAATGTGATTCAAAATCACACCCATATGTTCCTGTCCTAATCGTTTGCGCGAGGCCAAGGTGTCATCGATCAATTGCATCTCATTGTGATATCTGATCATCACCAAAACCGGAGATTTGAAAACCTCAGCGAGTCGTAAATTCGGAATTCCCATAGCATAGCCCTGTCGCAGGCTTGCACCACCTTCCAAGATCAGGACATCTTTGTCAGCAGTTACTCGTTTGGCGGTATCCAAGATTTTCTGTAATGGATCATCCTTACTCATACCCTTCAATCTGCTTCGCAGGGTGGATGAAGTGACGATTAATGGTGAAAGTTCGGAGGGATGTACCGAAAGGCCTAATTCGCTGCAAACGAACGCGGCATCTTCATCTGCCAGAATCCCATCAGGCGTCCGCCATGGTTGCGTGCTCAATGGTTTCATGTAACCCACGCTGTAGCCACTTGCTTGCAACTTTTTTCCTAATGCCAGGCAAACAGCTGATTTTCCAGAATATGGCTCGACCGAGGTGACAAATATCGCCTTCATGCGATGCTCCTGTTCAATTCGACAATTCTCTCTTTTACATCCTTGGGTTTTAAAATCAGACGCATATCGATGGCAACTCCACCCTGATTCTCTGGGTAGACGACGAAAGGATTAATATCAAGTTCCATAATTTCAGGGAAGTCGGTGACCAGCTGCCCAATTCGTAGAATTGTGTCGATGATTGCGCGCTTATCGGCTGGAGGTTCCCCCCGAACGCCGTCTAACAATGCATGTGCCCTTATTTCGCCGAGCATTTCCTCTGCTTCAAGCGCTGAAATCGGTGCGATTCGAAAGGTTACGTCCTTCAGGACTTCAACATAAATCCCGCCCAGACCGAAGGTGACTAAGGGACCAAATTGAGGGTCGCGGTTCATACCGATCAAGACCTCGAGGCCCGAAGGGACCATCTTTTGAACGAGGCAACCCCACAAGCGTGCCTCAGGTAAATATCGCTGGGTCCGGTATGTAATAAGATCGAATGCGTCCTTAACATCTTCTGCGGTCTGTAACCCCACTTTTACGCCACCCACGTCTGTTTTGTGTAAGATATCCGGTGAAGCAACCTTCAATACGACGGGAAACCCTATTCGACTCGCAATTTCTACGGCCATTTCAGAATCTTCGGCAAGCTCTGATGCGGGAACTTGAATATCATAGGCGCTGAGAACGCTGCGCGCTTCTAAATCACCAATGGTGACGCGCCCTTGCTCTTGAACGCTGAGAAATAATTCCCGTACAGTTTTAATGTCCGTATCAAAGTGTTTAGGCTCTTGCGCAGGTTTGGTTTGCAGACGTCGGTACAAGCTCATCGCACGAAGGACTTTAGCCGCACGTTCCGGAAAGGGATAGTTAGGGATGTTGTGGTCGGATAAAAGCTGCATGCCTTCCTTGACGCGGGCTTCCCCCATGAAGCAGCTGACAATGGGCAAATCTGTCGTTGAAGCTGTATTGATGATGACCTGCGCGGTCTCAGCGATTTCGGTCATCGCTTGAGGGGTGAGAATCACAAGAACTCCATCGACTTGCGGATCAGCAATCACTTGCTCCAAAGCGAAACGATATCTATCCGCGCGTGCATCTCCAAGTACGTCAACAGGGTTTGCAGCACTTGCCGCGTCTGGAAGGAATTTTTCCAATGCTCGAAGGCTTTCGGGCTCGAATCGGGCCAAAGAGAGCCCCGATCTTTCTAGTGCATCTGTGGCGAGGATACCTGGCCCACCCGCATTCGTTACGATTGCTATTCGATCTCCCTTCAATTGGGGCAGATATCCAAACCCGCGCGCATAATCAAATAATTCCTCAAGCGTTTCCGCACGAATAACACCCGCTTGACGAAAGGCGGCCTGATAGGCTTGTTCTGATCCTGCCAAGGAACCTGTATGTGAGGTCACCGCCCGTGCTCCAGCGCGTGTGATGCCGGATTTGATCGCAACGACAGGTTTTTTCCGGGTCACTTGCCTAGCGATCTTGATAAAGGCTTGACCGTCTGGGAGACCTTCGATGTAACAAAGAATGACTTTGGAGGTTGGGTCGTCCTCCCACGCTTGGAGTAGGTCGATCTCGCTCACATCAGCCTTGTTACCGAGGGAAACAAATTTACTCAATCCTAAACGCCCAGCTGAGGCCCAGTCCAGGATGGCTGTGCCCAGAGCGCCTGATTGTGACATAAATGCCATAGGACCACTTGGGGGCATTCCCGCAGAAAATGAAGCATTCAGAGGTGTAAAAGTATCAATGACCCCCAGACAATTAGGCCCAATGAGCCGGATTCCGTATTCATTGGCGATTCGGAGAACTTCTCGCTCGCGCGCGTGTCCCTCCATCCCGGCTTCCCTGAACCCTGCAGTAATGATGATAACTGCAGGAATATTTTTTTCTCCACAAGTCTGGATGGCTTCCGGTACGATTGGATATGGAATCACTACAACCGCCAAGTCGATAGGATCTGGGACATCAAGAACTGATGCATATGTTTTCAAGCCAAGGATAGTTTTAGAGTGTAAGTTGATGGGAAATATATTACGCTCATCACTCAGAAACCCACCTTGGATCAGGTTGTCAACCACCGCATATCCGAGTTTTTGTGGATTCTCAGAGGCTCCGATCACGGCAACAGACTTAGGGGTGAAGAATGAGCGGATGGACAATGCGTTTGCTCCAGCGGCGAAAAGTGCGTTTGTGGTAAGGGTCTTGCTAGTAACTATTATAAATACTCAAACTTGAAGTTGCACAACTCGGGATCAGTTTTTGCCACAACTACTTCTCCACTCGCATTGAGGGTAGTTTATTCAGTGCACGCAATCAATGATTTATTCATGTTATGGGCTGGAACTTCGAAACGAACGTGCAGCTACAGGCTGAAAAGAATATCGATGGATGCTGGTAGGTCCATGCTCGTCTATTGCGCGCCGGTGCATTTGTGTACCGTAGCCCTTGTGCTGACGGAACCCGTATCTCGGATGTTGGCTGTCGAACTCAACCATAATGTTGTCTCTGGTCACTTTCGCAATAACTGATGCCGCTGCAATCGAGAGCACGTGCAGGTCACCTTTGGTGATGATAGTCTGGTCGATTTCGACCTCAGGCAAGGCTACATAGTCAATTAACAAATGCAATGGAGAGACCTCAAGGTAATCGATTGCCATGCTCATCGCCATCCGTGTAGCTCCGATGACGCCCACGCGATCAATCTGTTCCGCTGGAACCTTTCCGACTCCAATACTCGTTGCAACTTCACGGATTCGTTCAGCACCATTCATCCGCTGAAGAGGCGTCATTAACTTCGAATCTCTAATACTTTCCAGCACGTGGTGGAGATCAAATTGCTCTATCGGTAGGACTACTGCGGCAGCAATGATCGGTCCAGCCCAAGCTCCACGACCGACTTCATCTAAGCCAGCGACGCAGCTGCACCCCGATTGTCGAAGTTCGTTTTCGTAGACTAGGTCAGGCCTACGTTTCTCGGTTTTGAGCAACATACAGGTTCCTCAACCAGTTTATTCGGATTTTGAACAAATCAACGAACATGTTGATTGAATCGCGAAAAACTCGGATACGACTTCCAGGGAAGTAGTACCAATTTATTGGCACTTCAATGATCCGGTAACCCCTCTTGAGCGCAATGAACAGCACCTCAACGTCAAAGGTCCAGCCGTCTAATTTTTGAATCTTAAATAGCTCATTGGCGACATCCCCTCGAAAACTCTTGAATCCACATTGTGTATCCATAAAACCTGGTACTGCCAATATCCGAACCATGTAATTGAAAACTCTTCCTATCCAGTGCCGATATTGTGGTTCATTGTGGCGTACTGCGCCAGGTGCCTCTCTTGATCCAATAGCAATGTCGTAGTTCGCTTGAGCTGGAGGTAAAAACCGGAGTACTTCCTCGATGGGCATCGCCAGGTCCGCATCACAAATAAAACGATAATGCCCCGTTGCTTCGAGCATGCCTCTTCGAACGGCCAGCCCCTTACCTGCAACCTCTTCCCTTAGGAGCTTTAAATTCGGATTGTCCTGCATGGAATCCGCTACGATGGAAGCGGTCTGATCAATGCTGCCATTATCAACTACGAGAACTTCTGCGTCGAATTCTTGTTGATTAAGGAAGGAAAGGACCTTATTAAGTGTAACAGGAAGCCGTTGCTCCTCGTTATACGCTGGGATGATTATTGAAAGTAATGGGGGCAAAGGGCACCTGTTGAAGACTCGATTAGAGAATCCCTAAATCTGTGAGGATGATGTACGCCAAGTACATTAGAATGCCGAATTCAACAACAGCCATAACACCCAGGAGGAGCCATTGTCCCATCGAAATGCTCGAGCGCTTCGGCTTGCGGGTTTCTTGAAATTCGGGCTCAAAGGAGTCTGCCGCCACATTCGAATCTGGCGGGGTATAGGAATACTCTGGTTGGGCGTACAAATCCCCAGACGATGTGTATGCGCCGTCGGATGGAACATACGAATCCTCTTGTGGCGTGAACGTGACCTCTGGAGCATAGGTCGGGAGCTGATCGGCGTAATCCATTGAAGACTCTCGGTCAAAATCTTCCAAGTTTTCGGGGTAAAAGGCGGGTGTGTGCTCCAATTCAGGTTCTGTTGAGGGTTGGGTGAATGGTTTTCGTTGTGGCTCGGGCGCTTGAAATTGATCGTCCTGGGTTTCCCTCTGGAAAAAACTCTCTAGATGCTGGGCTGTTTCAGCACCTTCGGGAGTGCCAAGATCTATGCCGGGCTCCTCGAAATCTAAGGAGGGGATCGATTGTTCGGGCTTCAATTCATCCAACAGTTCTGCTGCCAGCTCCGGGTCTGGGATTTGCGGATAGAGCAATGCATCTACAATCGTATTCACTCTGTCGGGATTAATGGAAATATCGGATTGTTCTAGATTTGCCGCAAAGTATTCAATTGCGTCAGCAGAAACAACTCGAGTGATTGGTCTAGCGCTGTCAATCAAAGTTCTAGGGTGGGTGAAAATCAAAACGACTTCTGATTCAAAATTTTCATGACCTTGGATTTCTAGAAGCTGTTGAATGCGTTTTAACAGACTCACGCCTTCTGTTTGGATGTTTGGCTTCGACCGTTTGAACTTACGCGTGCGAGATTCAAACCTGAGCCAGTCGCTGTCTTTTGCGCGAAAAACTCCTCGGGTGGGGTAGGTCATCAGAAGCCGGACCCCTTGGGGGTTTACCATGACCATTAAGGGAAATCCCTCTTCAATTCCAGGAATACTGATATTGCGAAGTAAGTGGTGCTGGTCGCCCAAAACTCTCTCTAATCGCCGAGTCACTACTTCTTGTGACTGCATGATGCTATACCAATTAAGTCCATGCTCTAGGGTTGCATTAACCCGATTCATGAAACTAATGGTGTCGTCTTCGTCCCTATAGTTTGATCTTTCGACAACATTCATTGCCGCCACCTTTATATCAAGCAACAGTGAGGAATGTGACAGAGTTGACAAATTCCCATAAATTTTCAGGACTTTGGCTCGATGGAGATGGCATTAAGTCTCAAAGCTAGTAATGAAAAGCCGAATCCTGTTTGTTTTAAAGTTTGATCCAATTGGAATTATAGAGGACTCCACGAGTGTGACAAGCCGCATGTTTCATAGGGATACATTTCACAATGTCAAAGGCTGTGGACCCTTGAGAAATTGTTGTTGATTAATTTCCCGGCTTGTCGTTTTTACTTCATGTAAATTAGATCTGGGGGAATATGAATTAGGAACGGTTCATAGTTATAATCTGGGAGAGGTGATTGATGAAGAGGGCACGTGTTCTACTTCTAATTCTCCTGACTTGGATAGGAATCTCTTTAACGAGCAATGGTAGCGCTCAATCCGAAAACGTTGTTTTACACCTCTCTGCACGGGGTCCTCTCACACCTGCGATGGCTGAATATCTCGATCGTGGTATTGCCAGAGCGGTTTCAATAGAAGCGGAATTGATCATATTTCAACTCGATACTCCTGGCGGTCAACTTGATCTGACCAACCGCATGGTGCAAGCTATGAGGGGCAGTGATATCCCGATTGTGGTCTATATTGCTCCACAGGGAGCAATTGCGGGTAGCGCCGGTATGGTAATCACCCTTGCGGGGCATGCATCTGCAATGGCCTCGGAAACTGCGATCGGGGCTGCCAGCCCGGTCGGTGGGCAAGGCGAGGATCTGGAAGAAACGATTGCGACGAAGCAGAAAGAGATTTTGAAAGCGACAGTACGAAGTTTAGCCAATGAACGTGGTGAGCAGGCAATTGCTTTAGCGGAAGCAGCAATAGATGATGCCAAAGCGGCTTCTGCTGGAGAGGCCTTTCGGGCGGGAATGATTGATTTTATAGCCGATGATCTGGGTGAACTTCTAAGAAAACTGGATGGTTTCACAATACGAATAGGAGGGAGTGAGAGAGTTTTACGAACCGCAAATTCAGAAATTGTTGAATTCTCTCAGAGCTTCATCGAACAATTCCTGCAAATGCTTACCAACCCCAACATCGTCTTCTTGCTCATCACAATTGGTGTTCAAGCTTTGTTAATTGAAATTTCCAGTCCGGGCGGTTGGGTTGCAGGGTTTATTGGCATCGTTTCTCTGGCCTTGGGGGCCTATGGCCTCGGCGTCCTTCCCGTAAACTGGTTTGGGTTGGTTTTCTTAGCTACATCTTTTGTCTTGTTCATATTAGATATTAAGGCGCCAACTCATGGGGCATTAACTGCGGCTGGGCTGGCAACTTTCATTATCGGAGCATTGGTGCTGTTCAACTCTCCTGGCACACCCGAGTTTCAGCGCGTTTCAATCCCTTTGGTTATCGGCGCAGGTGTTGCCACAGCGGGGATATTTCTAATCGTCCTGACTGTGGCAATTCGAGCACAAAGTCAGGAGATCAGGGTTGGTTCGGAAGCCATTATCGGTAAAGTTGGACGGGCAAGGACGGATATATCTCCCAAGGGCATGATCCACGTTGGGGGAGAACTTTGGTCTGCCAAGCTTGACAAAAATTCCAATCCAATAGTCAAAGGTGAACGGGCAGAGGTCGTCGACGTTGAGGGACTCCGGGTGGTCGTCCGATCGATCGAAAATGGGGTGAGTTGACTCACCCCATTACAGCAAGTAAACTAGCGACGTCATCAGCAACCCAGGAGGACGGTATGTCACCTACAACAAGTCGATTAATCGTGCGTACGGGACCAAACCCAGGCATGGTATTCGACCTGACGAAAGAGATTACTACCCTAGGTAGGGATGTTGCCAACGATATTGTGTTAGGGGATCCGGAAGTATCAAGGCAGCAAGCTCGGCTCACACGGACCCCAGGCGGTTATGTGTTGGAGGACTTAGGGTCGACAAATGGTTCTTTTATCAATGGGGAAAGGTTGTCTTCCCCGCGCGTATTGAACCCTGGTGATCTCCTTGGGATGAGCGAAAAGGTCACACTCACCTTTGAAATGGCAATTCCTGAAGCAGCTGAGACGGTGATGAGTCCTGCGGCTGGAGTTGAGCCTGCAGCTCCAACCGTACAAGATGTCACGCCAATTCCCGCTCCACCATCTGAAGCTCCAGTTCGGCCTGCACAGGTTCCTACGCCACTTCAAGCGGAAGCCCCTGCTCAGAAAAAAGGCCGCTCACCTTGGATCGCGGCAGGATTTGGTTGTTTGATATTGATTGCCATTC
>SDBU01009661.1_pt1 | contig 10790 bp, 21 predicted proteins | sample 2277071 | NCBI WGS metagenome assembly SDBU01 (sample SAMN10397929, study PRJNA504765) | marine sediment metagenome | isolation source: marine sediment core GS08_GC12, 126 cmbsf | place: Arctic Ocean: Gakkel Ridge, Loki's castle | collected 2008
GAGGGAATTGTGAGACTTTTGCTATGCAAAGCACGTCCCCAACCACGAGCTATGTTGAGTCTCTTGCAGGCTGGCTCCATCTTCTTATTAGTGCCACAATAAAGACACATCCCACAATTATAAATCTCAAATATCTTAACCATCTCTCTCCTCCTTACTTCTTTCTGGTTCTAATCCTACTAGGTGGTATAGCTTTAGTTGTCCAGACAAATCTTTCCCACTCCTCACAATCATCAAAACAAGATATTTTGTAACCTCTTACATCCACCGCCAGAACTACCTCTCCAAAGTTGCCCGCTATTTCTGCCTTGGGCGACATACAGACTATTGAACCGCCGAGATATTTGGGTTCTAAGCCGTCTTGCATAATACTAGTAACATTTTCAGGGGCTGTGCCATGATAGAGAACCTTGTCATATTTTCTCATCATCTCCTCCATATCACCCAAGCTGTGTAAAATCCCATACAAAAGCAAAGGACACCAAATGCAAGGAGAACCAAAAAACTACTATCCATCATTCCCTCCTATACTAGCCTTAACTCTTGCCAGCAAATACCACACTCGCGCTTCCTTTGCGGTGGGTCAAGATGCGGACACTCTTCATCACCCCACTCAATAACCCGCTTTAACTGCTCATCACGCAGTAAGGCACCAAGTATCCCAGCAAACTTAAAACCATCCTCTTCCTTAATAGTCTTACCAATTCGCCAGCAATCGTCATGGTTCAGTAATACCTCTTCTGCTTTCATCTTAGCTCCTTCAGTTTCTCCCTATAATAAATCATTAACGCTTCCTTGTCAGGTTTTGGCCACGTGTTTCTCATCCTGGATTTAAGCAGATCATACCCATCACCCAGTAATCTTTTAAACAAATCTTCCTTCTCTGTTAGTTGACTGTCAAGAACACGATGACACCCGAAACAACCCCCGATAGCATTATCTTCATCCCACCTGACCGACTTCCTGCCTCTTCCATGGCAATGGCAGCACTGTAATTCCTGCCAACTATCTTTAGGAGCAAGGCATCTTTCACACCCACCAGACCGGACTATCGCCCTACGCCGGATAAACTCTGAGAATACTACATCAAGCGGGTCAATCCTTATTTTCATCCCCACTCACCTATATCACCCTTCTTTAAATCATTTATTGCGGATTGAGGTATGAGTAACACGTAGTGAGTTTCATCAGACTTGGAAAGCGCACCTTTTTCAAGTGTTAATTCCTCTGTATCTATGAGTTTCCAGCCTACATGATATTGCTTTAACTTAATCATCCTTCTCCTTCTGTTTCAACGATTGTTTGCACCTTCCGCACACACCCTTATGATAAAATTCATATTCCCACTCATAATCATTGATGCTAAAGACCCCACCGCAATCATCACATCTGAATTTCCTGTTTTGGTAATAAGGGCTAATAGGATTCGTTTTTACACTGTTACATCGAGGACAATTCACCCCTTATCACCTCCTTCTACATACCCTAGTCAACTTCGCCTTTCTCGGCTTCTCTCAAGTCACAACAGCATGGGTCAATAGGATAAATACATCCTGGTCTGTGTGTTGTCCTACGTCTCTCTGGGTTCTCAATTCGACAATTACAAGGGTCTTTTGGCCAACGACATCCGTCTGCATGTCCACATTCATTTCGTGCCATTACTTCTCACCTCCCGTCAGGGCTACCTTCCGCCACCCTGCCTCAAGGAAACTTCTCTTGGTAAAGCCACTGTCATGTGCTTCCTTTGACCTAAATACACAATCAGGTATATCAATGTCATTGTTCCTCAATAGCCTCTCCCTCTCCGCCCTTTGAATATCAGGAGTAGCTAAACGGAGGGCTTCGGCACTTTGAAGTTTTGGTACTTCTCGCCAGCGAATTTCTATAGGAAACATTGGCACAATAGTAATGTAAATTGCACCCTCATACTTTGTGCCTTTCGCAGGGAATATCCCCACCCACATATCTTGCCACTTAAAACTAATAGATATTCTCATCGCAACCCCTCCTTCATAATCTTGAGGATGGCTTCAAATGACGCTATAGCTATACCCCTACAAACAAAACATGGGGTTGTTTCGCCGTGTACTATGCCGATAATTTCAGCAAGTTTGCTAATAGCTTTCTCAGCCACTTCCTCAGACCCCAAGTGGTCAAGGACTGCCTGAAGTTGGGCTTTTGCACCCCTATTGTAGTAATCCACCTCTGTATCTGATAGTATCCCGCCACGGTTTAATACCAACAACTTATTCATTCTACCCCCTTATCTTTATCCATTAAATACCTCCTCGATTGCCTTCTTATTCATATTGAATAAACGTCTGACATTCGGGTCGAAATTAGGGTTGCTCTGCGGCTTCGGCTCTGTCTTTTGTCCGCCTTCTGGTATCCATTGCCTGTTTACCCATCTCCCCTTTCTTTTTATGAGAACTTTATCTGTCATAACGCCTCCTTGCTGTTGGTTATTTGACTAATTCCCACGTCTTGGCGACATATGCCCACTTGAGACCATCTTTAAAAATAGCAACATCGCTATATGGGTCAGCATCTTCATCCATGCATATTTCTATGCGCTCGTACAGCACCCCTGATTTCAAGAGCGTAATCCCCCATATTGCTAAATCTATTTTGACGTATTTTATTTCAAGGATAGTGCCATCGCTAAATATTATTAAGTCGCCATGTTCAGCGTCATCGGTTCCGTAGTGTCCAACTTCATCGTTAATGTCACCACTGAACTCTATTAAGTCATCAGATGCACCATAAACTTTTGTAGCCATAATCACCCTCCCTGTTTCTACTATTCACCTTAAATTCGGACTGTAGTCAGGTGGTTTGTTTAACAGTAAATAACTGACACTCTTATTTTTTAGCCTAGACACCACTCTTTCTATTGCCTTTATAAACGCTGTATTCAGGTGCATCTATCTCTATGACCCTACCTGCACGATGTCTTAGTAATCTACTGGCAAGCCGATGTTCTTTATCACCTGGTATATTGTCAAGAGCCAAGTTAGTTGTAACCACCAAGTGTAAACCATTCTCGGCTCTGTGATTAATTATGATAAATAGCTTCTCGAATCCAAAATTGGAAATAGTCTCTGCCCCAAAATCATCCATTATCAAAAGAGGTACAGTTTTATAGAAGTGCATCCGCTGCGGAAACGAATATTCTGCATCCTCACTGAATGTCGATCTAAGATCATCCAACATATCCGGTACGCTGCAATAACGAGCTGGTACACCTTTCTTTAACCACTCACGGCAGATAGCAACTGCCAGATGTGATTTCCCTCCGTCTACCCCACCTGATAATGTCAACCACCTTAGTTCGCTTTCCGGATTAGACAATTCCCTTGCTGCATCCAACGCTTCCTTCAAATCTCGGTTATGGGCATCGAAGTTATCAAATGTCCACTCCTTAGTGTAAAATGGCAGATAACATTGCTCTAACATAATCCTATAACTATTATCCTTTACCCGCTCAACCGAACAACGGCATGTAATCAGTTTTGTATAATCTGTCTTGCCGGCATCGTCCAAGGGATGCACAATGCCATTGTCGTGGCAAATAGAACAGCTGTAACTCTCACTATCTGAGAGGTTTGTGCGTACTGGCTTTCCTTTCTTGATGTGTAGTAGCTTTTGCGCGGGCAATATTCGGCTTATATGCTCCACGTTGACCTCCTTTCAGCGGAAAAACGCCCTTCCAGCTATTCATTATAGATTGCTTTAGAACTTCATTCGGATCATCACCTGACGCTTTGAGTTTCTCAAGATCTTTTATTATTAAAGAGAGCGCATAATCAGTTGATGCAGCCTTAACCTTTTTCCGCACTTCCATGAAACCGTCCCAGAGTTCTTTATCGATCCAGTCCGGTAGTATAGTATTATTTACTTTCTTTAGTTTCTTTCTTTGTGTACTTTCACCTGTAGTTATTGAGTTATCATCTGTAGTTAAGCCATTATGGTTTGTAGGAATGGGTATTTGGGGTACTTCACGGCGTCTATTTTTATAAACATCACTGACATTATCCACCAGTTTTTGACACCATATTAGCTTTGAGTCCCAAAGGTCCTTATCAATGGCTTGCATTTCTACAAGTAGTTTCATTATTTCTACACCGGTTAATTCATTAACGCCTGTTTTTGCGAGTAATAAATGCCACTTTGTCGGGTTGCTGACATCAAGGTAATGCCCATCGGTTGATGCTAATTTCTCCAATAGCTTGAACCAGAAGGCATACCCATCATTCCCGAACCGGCTCTGCAATACTGTCATGGTATCACTCGTGCAGGCCCCGGAATCGTGGGGAAAGTAATTAACTACGTTCTTTTGAGTTCTGGCCACTTTTATCCCACTTTATACTTTGACATTTTGGACAACGTGCCGGGCGGCCTATGGTTCGTGGTAACCATTCGTATCTGCATTTCTTACATTTGCAACTCTGAATATTCATCTTCCCCTAAATGTACTACATATGTATTAGAAAGTCAACCCCTAAACCTCTCCTTTTATTGATTCCTTTTCGTACTGGATGATAAGGTCTTTTACTTCTGCAATTATTTCTGCGGGGTCTTCGCCATCAGAAACGCATTCCCATATGGCATATTCGAGGGCTTTGATATTCTTCACGTTCATAATTAGCACTCCTTGTATTGAGTTCTGATAATGGTTTCATTTCCCCAAACATTCATCTAATTCGCCAGTGAGCATCATCATCAAGACAAAGGCGTGGCCACATTTCTTATCTGGGTTATTGATTACGTCTTTGAGAGTCATGTCCAATGCTTGATGGTCGTATGCATCATAATCAAGCAATATTAGCTTGTCCGTCGCTTCATATATACATTGTAACCTCTCATACGCTTTGGTTTTAATTACATTCTTGGCATATTCAGGGGCATAGATACTCTTGCGAGCTTGGACGTAATCAAGTTTTTCCTATCCCATAAAGAATATTCAGGGATAGCGCCCTTACCCATTGGGTAGTGAACTGCCCTATCGTTAGCATATCCTACGTCTCGCCACTTATACCAGCTTGCATCCGGGTATCTATCAATAGGCATAATATGTTTCTTATAAACTTTGCTGAATTGCCACAGATTCTCAAACCGCTTTGCGGGTGGTGCTGGTAAAACAAAGGGGCTTAACGCCCTATAATCACCACTATTAGATGTAGTATCAATCACTATAGCGTCTGTAGTAATATTCCTTGCAAACTTAAATAATACTTTCATCTCAACTTCCCTTCTGCTCCTCTAAAATATCTGGGTTAAATTCTATTGGTTCGCCACCTTCATTTTTTAGAAAAGTATTCAAATGATTAATATATGCCTCGGTACGTGCTGCCTCCATTTTGTTTCGGGCTAGTTGGTGATTAAGTTCTTTTAATTCAGCTAACTTCAATTCTGCTCGGCGATACAAGTCAGCCACAAAATCACTCTTATTTTGTTCAGTCATTTCTTCTCCACTAAACTCTCTGTTACGGTATCCTGTCTCGGCATTTCCTGTCTTAAATGGTATCTTGTGGGGAAATTATCTATTATTTTGAACAGTAGCTGTTTATGTTCTTCGAATCCAGCACAACCATCTTTGGCGAATAAAGGACTGAGACTATCCTTCAGGAATACCGGTATCCCCGCCTTATCACACGCCTCGACTATCTCCTTGACCCAGGATATCTCGGGCTGTAATGTCCAGCGCCTACCGTATTTCATAATGCGGTCTGTTTCGTTTGGATAGGTGGCAGCCAATTCCCAATAACTTTTACAGGTCAGAGCGCCGATGATTACCCAATCGAAAGGGAAGCCTCTCGGGTTATAGTATGGTGGTATTGGATTAAGTCCCTGAGTGTAAATCGCTCCTAACAGTGGTTCAAATGAGATATATCGCACTTTTGCTTCAATCTCACCCAAATACCTATAAGCATCCTGATAGGATGGGGTATCCGTAGCACTAACCCCGACCCAGCAGTTGTCAGGGAACGGTGAAAACTTGATGAGGTTCTGGGGCTGTTTTGTGAGGAGATAGAAGCGGTGTTGTGGACACTTCTTGATAAGATTCATTATTGAGTCTTGCCATGTCCACGGTATCCCGATACCGAACAGGTCAGACATATCACAGACGAATATACCCTTTCGCTTTCGTTCTCGCAGAGCGTTTTTAACTGTAGAACTAAAACGACCAAAGTAATCAGGGATACCCCTATCAGCTTCATTCTTCATGACCCCTAACCTCTCCGGCCAGAAGCGAGGATAGAAGGGGTCGGTAGTACGGAGAGCATTTTCACTTAAACAGCCGAAGTAAGCAACTGGTGGCGCAGTATTGTCATTCGCCAGATACCTTTCCTTCAGTCTGGTATTCGCCAACCGTCTCGCGTAGCAGTAAGAACAACCATTTAGGCAGCCGGTGATTGGATTCCAAACCCAACCTAAAGAACGATCAGGATTTTGACACCACTCAATTCCCTTGTTTCTGTGCATTACTCCCCCTCTTGAACCGGAAGGGTTTGCCTGCTTCTTCTAAAGCGATTGCTCCCTTTTCGGCTCGTTTAAGTTGCCATTGACGAATATCACCCACGAAAGTTGTTTCAGCTAATATCTGCTCTCGTGGGTATTTTTGTTTTAATCCAGTCCTGGTTATGCTATTGAGTTCAAAAACTCTGTCTCTTATATCAAGCATTTTGGCTGTGTCCTCTAGTGTGTAAGGAATATTCCTTGTATGGCTTTGCTGAAACTTCGCTAATTCACCTACGGACAAAAGAACCTCCTGCTTAATAAAGCAATGAGACGCTATCATATTTATAAAAGCCAAGACGCCTTCAAGCCCGTTAACTATGTAACTATTGGCGGTTCTCTCTCGGTCAATATGCCCATAGGTTATGTAGTCTTTGGTAAGCTCTAAGATAGCATCTGTCTTTTGAGCTATTTTAATTACAGGCCTGAACCGATATATTACCCCTGTCTTTAGTTGCCTGCGGACTGTTATTATCATTGCGCTACCTTCTGCATCAAAGAAACCTGCTATATATCTTTTATCTATCATACGGTTATACTAACATAGTTATATATGTTTGTCAAGTGTGTAGCTACAGCCCTATTTGTTTTGTTCATTCTTATCTCCTTCGGCTCTGGAGGCCGGATAGATTCGAACTATCATCTCCCCGCATTTCCCGCGGGGCGGTCGACCATTAGCCTACAACCCCCAGAGCCTTCGACCTCCCCACCTTTAGAGTAGAGAGGAACCTTTTGCCAGCCAGTAGCCTTAGTATGCTAGCGCAGTCATTATGTACTACGAGTTCAGGTCGCTGGTTCACGCCGAGTTTCACGACGCCCAGACCGATAATCTAAACCGTAGCCTGGAAATGGGCTGCCCTTTCGGGTGGCCAGCCTAAATATATCTTCCTTTCATCTTATCTCCTTCGGCTCTGGGGCTAATGGGGGATGAAAACCCTTCGCTTAAAAGTTCCAGGTTAACAACTATCTAGCATTGACCCGTTCACCCCAGAGCCTTCGACCTCCCCACCTTTAGAGTAGAGAGGAACCTTTTGCCAGCCAGTGGAACTGTCTTGCCCAAACTCTTTCCGCTTTACACGTGACCCTCGCCTCATGGTTAGAGGGTGGCTGGCTTGCCAGTTATCGGTACATAAGCACCTCCTTACCTGGCTCTTGCTGGCGTGATTGGCATTAAGTCTTCGGCTCCCAAGCTCTATCACTACATCAAGGAAGTCATAGCCTGAAACCAATTTCCAGCAAGCTATTCTATTGTTAAGCCATTTGTACGGTATCTGTTACCAGTGCAGCGAACTTCTTGGCTTGCTCTTTATTCAGGTGCATGACGGCTTCACTTACCGATGATGCTGTCTCTCCAGTGATAGCCTCAAGTCTCTCGCAAACTTTGGTGTTGGTCCAGCCAGCCAGCTTCTTACTTCGCATGATATCAAGCTGTTCCCCTAGCCAGTCCAGGTCGATAGGACTCCTTGGTTGTCCCTCACCTTCTTCTGGGTGTAACACCTGTTTTGTGGGTTCTGCTGGTTGCTTTGTTGCGGCTTGCTCAACTGGTTTATCCTTGGGTTTTGCCTTGTTCTTTGCTATAGCTTCCTCAGGTAGACTTTCTTCTGGCCACAAGTCCTCAATGTTCTTCTCTACCTCAAGTCCAAACTGGGCTTCAAGGTCTGGCCCTTCAATCATAAAGGTCTTTGACTGTTCCCTGGCGGCGTCTGCTAACTGAGCCATTGTTACATCAGTTCTCAGGTTCATAACAAATACCTTTTGCTTCTTGTTGGTTTCAGGATTGTTCACCACTATCTCTTCAAGGGTGAGTTTCAAAGGTATCATACTGATCCGACCAAATGCTTTTTGGATAAGTCTGGCAGAAGAATTGATGTTTAGGATAGCGTTCTTGGAGCCGGTATCGATTTGCCATACTCCGATTCCAGGTACTTCCGGTAATATAAAGCGCAGGTTCATTACTTCGTGGCACTTCTTGGCTTGATATTCTTTGCACTCATTCCCAGGGCAAGTCATTTCTATTAACGCCACCTTTTCGGTTTCCTTACCACTTGGAAGATTCCCTGTCTTGGTGTCTGCCATTCTCATAGCGGTTTCGCCGTCACCTTTGCAGACAAGTCCGTATGTCTGATTGTACGCCTTGTAATACTGGCTGGCCCACTGCTCCTCATCTTCGACAGGTATCAGTATTGGAAGTTCTTTTGGCTCTTTACCATATAGCTCCACCATTTTATCATAGTCTGAATGGTCTTTCGGTAATACAAAATAATCTGTCTTCATTGGATAGCCCTTCTCCGGGTGGCGTATCCCAAGATGGATTTTACCTAGCCTGGGTAATCTTACTGAGTCGGATAGGTCTTTGATTGGGCACATGATAATCCTCCTTTTTCCTTACGGTATATAAAACATTCCAGCCCTTCACATTTAGCGTAAGGGCAAGCACCTCCTGTGTATTGGCATGCCAGTAGTGTCATGTCCCTGAGTAAAGACTCGGCTTCCTCTGCTTTGATGGGCAGAATATCTTCTAGCTGGCTAGGTTGGATACCTAAATCCTGAGCTAACTGGTTTCCGTTGAATAAATCCACCCCACTATTGGCATAACCGCCACAAAGTTTGCTATATTTGCGCCTTTGAATGTTACGGATTGCTTGCTCCACTCTATCTTCAACGCTTTTTACCATCGTCTCCTCCTTCTTTTCTACTCTTTAGGAGTTAGTATGGCTTATGTCATCATCCCTTGCGCCACAGTTGTCGTATCCCAGGCAACTATTGTCATCTTTTGGTGCATCTTCGTGTAGACACTTCTCGCTTCTAATGTCATAGAATTTACATTCTTTGTAATCCATTTTTCTATTACCTCTCCGACCCTGCTGCCTGGTTCGCCCAGTGGCTTCAAAGATTGTCGGCTATCCCGCCGTCCTCATTTAGTACCTTCAGGAATTCACAAAAGCCTTAAGTGCCAGCCATTCTAATGCCGCTACTTGTGCTTTGCCGTCCTCATCTAACTCGTTATACCTAATTTCACTTTGCACCCCCAGAATTTGATTTGGTGGTCTATGCTGATAGTTTCTGAGTTTATCCGTGCCTTCAAAGAAAGTTGCCGGTTCAGTTCTTAGATAATTGTGGTTGAGGTCGTAAATCCTGACATCAGATGGAGGAGAATTTTCATCGAGTTCATTAACCTTTTGTTCTACTGCCATATCATCTCCTCCTAGAGTGCTTACGAAGTCCCTGAGCTATTGCCCAGTTCAACCCCAAAAGTTTTCTGTTATATCGGTATCGTTCTGTTTTGGTTGGTGGCTCATTTTTACAGGTTATCTTGATTGTTTCTTCTGTCATATCATCCCCTGATGTTTATTTGGTTATAAAATCCCACAGACTAACATGAATAGTGGCATTAATGGTAAATGACCCTGGATTCCGCCTTATGGAATTTATACGTTTATTTTTATCTATGATGATATAACTATCATCATCAAAGTAGATAACATCCCCCTTAACTGTTTCAAGTGGGTAAATTATCGGTGAGTAAAACACTGTCGGCTGTCTTCTAAAGGGGTTCTCACTATTAAAAGCGTAAAAAGCAGAGGCTGTTAATAATAATGCACCAACACTTAACAGCACTATCTTGGATATTTTCTTTTTCACATTCTCCCCCTTTAATTATTTGCCTTACCAACCAAAACAGAACGATACCGTTATATCTCCTGATTCTAACCATTTATCAATATACTCTTTGGCTTGTTCCAGTGTTTCAAAACCAACTAGAACTCTATAATACCCTTGACAATGTTATCGGATTCTCGCCCGCAAACAGGACAAGTGGATTTTATCAGTAATAATTGGTTAGTGTTGGTCATTGCCTTTCCCCTTCTGGGTAAAGACATGACCGCATTTCTGGCAGTGGTATCGCTGTATCCGCCCACGTTTAGTCACCTTAAAACCTGCTTTGGTAACTCTTCTCGACCTGCATTTCTGGCATCTCATATTAGTAAGTATATACCTACCTACCCCAAAAGTCAATAGTTGTCAAACTATTTTTAAAAAATAATTACAATAAAAAAACAGGGGAGCGGTTTCACCCCTCTGTAGTCTCTCTCTTAAACACCTTGACTTCTGCCATCCCTTTAATTTGTTGATCTGATTCATAGACGAGAGTCCAGCCGTTGACTGTCTCACCATTGTATAGTCTTACCATCAGAGTATTATTATAATCTAACGGCTCGAAGCCTGCCCATATAGCGATTGCCCCTCTTTTGTCGTTTACAGTCGCATAA
>SDBU01009662.1_pt1 | contig 10790 bp, 8 predicted proteins | sample 2277071 | NCBI WGS metagenome assembly SDBU01 (sample SAMN10397929, study PRJNA504765) | marine sediment metagenome | isolation source: marine sediment core GS08_GC12, 126 cmbsf | place: Arctic Ocean: Gakkel Ridge, Loki's castle | collected 2008
CCTATCGGCTGCACTCTTTAAAGCTTTAAATGGTTCGTCCCTCTCTTTTCTTAAGAATCCTCAGGTAACACTGGCAACCGACCCTACGCTTTCAAGAACTGAATTCCGTGTTATCGCCTGGCACAGCAGTGATCCACTCCAGTTCACAGATGAAATCGATGATCCGAAAATTGAACGGCCTAATGTTCCCCCACCTGGAGCATTTCTGATCGTGGAAGGGAAACGACATTTTCCACTAACCCATATGCTTATCAGCGTTGGTCGACGTTTGGACAACCATTTAATTTTGGAAGATCGGCATGTTTCGCGATCGCATGCTCGCCTGGAGGTCATCAAAGGGCAATACATAATTATCGATATGAATTCCACTGCGGGCACACGAGTAAATGGGCGATTAATTACTCGCTATACCTTACGACCTGGCGACATCATCTCCATTGCAGCTGTTCAACTCATCTATGGTGAAGACCCTGCTGGACCGCCGGATGTTACTCCACCCTACAGACCGCCAATGGATGAATTAACAGAAGATCAGATCACGCCTCTCAAGCAAGACTCCATTGAGAAAAAAACTGCTCCTTACGGAGAGAATTGATCTCGCTTGCTTCACGCAGCGACTTCCCCTTCGGTCGTTCGGAATGACGTCCATGAAAACCTTCGGCCTGATATATGTCATTCCGAGAGAGCTGTTCTTTGGCGAAAGCCCAAGCGTTCTGTGCTTGGGCCGGAATCATCTACGTTGCAATGCTTATGATTCGCGTTTCATCATATGGAGATTCCTCTCTCGCTCCGCTCGCTCGGAATGACATGAGGGAGGAAGAATCGCTCGGATTCACAACTGGGGACTCCGCAAATCACTTAATAGCACTTGGGAGCCGCCCCTGCTGCAGACTAGCTGCCCGGGCTCCCACGCCCGGGAAATGGGCAACGCGTGATCAATCCAAACAGTTGATTTCAAATAACACCTTTGGTAGGATGCTTCCAAGTAATTTAATAATTGATACTCAAAACGACGGATGCGATATCATGAAGATCGATCGTCACTTCAGGAAAATTGAGGACTGGTTGGAGTATTGGATTGAAGGTTCTATCTCTCGTTTTTTTGATTCTCAATTATCTTCGATGGCAATGGCGAGCAATTTAGTTAAATCCATGGAGCACGAAGTAAGGACCAACAAAAGTGGGATCAAGCACGCGCCAGATCACTACAAGGTATATTTAAATCCAAGTACCCTCGAAAGACTTCAAGCTGATATTTCTGAAATATCAGAGAATCTAATTGATGGCCTTGAAAAAATGGCGGAGCAATATGGTTATATCTTATACGATAAGGTCAGTGTTGAATTCAACTCAGATCCTGACCTACCCACCTGGGAAATCCGGTCATTCGCCTCATATCAACCGGACGAATTGGATGAAACCCAAAGATTTGATCAAGGCGATCTCCAAAAAACACCTCAGCTTCCCCAGGGAGCGTTCCTGATCATCGATGGAGGGCGTCATTTCACCCTCGATAAACCGGTCATTAACATTGGACGTCGCGCTGATAACCATATCATCCTGGATAATTCCCAAGTCTCGCGGGTACATGCGCAATTACGGGTAAGAGATGGGCGTTCTATCCTTATCGATGTAGGCTCAAAAACTGGCACGTTCGTTCACGGTCAGCGTATCACGCAGCATATCCTTCGAACAGGCGATGTCATAACCATCGCTGACATTGAGCTGGTTTATGGCGAGGAAATTTTGCCTGCTTCAGATGAAACCATGGCCCTTCAGACAAACTCATTTCCACCAAAAAATAAAAAAACAAGCAAAGGCAAGTAATGGCTCCCGCTGAAGTGTTGCTCATTCTCCGAATCATAATTGCGATTGCTCTTTATGCATTTTTGTTGTTAGTTTTAATAACCCTATGGCGAGATCTGAAAACGCGTAGCGATCCTAGTGCGTCTGTGCCATCAGCGCACCTGCTCACGCTTTCCGGAGAGAGCCTTCAAGCTTCCTATGCGCTTGAGGAAGTTAACCTTTTAGGTAGGGCGAACGATAATACCCTAACCCTAAAGGATGCAACCATTTCCGCTTACCATGCCCGAATCTCCTGCCGACAGGGTACCTGGTGGCTTGAGGATCTGGGTTCCAGAAATGGCACTCTTATCAACGATATCCCCGTAACCGAACCGACGGTCGTAACTTTCGGTGATGAAATCCACCTTGGCAGCGTAAGTTTGCACTTCTCTGCCGGTCCAGCACCTCTTCAATCCGATGCAAGGACCGAAATCCAGGCAGAATTAGACCAAGAGTAAGTGTTCCCACCTGCAGAAATCATTTTCATCCTGGAAATTCCTTTTCTAATATTGAACATCCAATACCCTTTCGCATGGCAGATGGATGACAAGAGTAATTTCCTGTGCTATATTGCCGAAAATTAACCCCTCTGATGGACAAATTTATTATGGGTTGATTGTATCGGAATCTAAAAGATACCCTTATGGAGCGAGGATGGACATACAACCTGTCTTGGGCGTAATTGGAGGATCCGGCCTGTATTCGATGGAAGAACTAACTTCCATTGAGCAGGTCCAAATAGAGACACCTTTTGGTGAGCCAAGCTCCCCTATAGTGCTCGGCGAATTAGAAGGTCAGCGTGTTGCATTTTTGGCTCGTCACGGCATCGGTCATCGGCTATCCCCCACTGAAGTTAACTACAGAGCAAATATATATGCTCTGAAGAGCCTGGGGATCAAGAGGGTCTTAGCAGTCGCGGCCTGTGGATCTCTTAGAGAGGATTACGCTCCCGGCGAGATCGTTGTACCCGATCAATTATTCGACTTTACCAAAAACCGTAATAGATCCTTCTTTGAAGGTGGAATAGTCGCCCACGTAAGTGTTGCCGATCCATTTTGTAACGACTTTTCGGAAGAGATCGTTCAGAGTATTAAATCCGCCGAAGGGACTGTCCATGATGGTGGACCCTTCATCACAATTGAGGGCCCGCGATTTTCTACTCGCGTGGAGTCAAATACCTACCGCGCTTGGGGAATGTCTATTGTTGGCATGACGACCTCACCAGAGGCTTTCTTAGCGAGGGAGGCGGAAATGTGCTATAGCGTCATGGCACATGTCACAGATTATGACGTGTGGCACATCGCCAAGCAGGCGGTCACAGTTGAGATGGTTATCCGTACGTTAAAGGGAAATACAGATCTGGCCCAACGATCGATCTCGTTGCTGGTCAGTAATATGGATCATGAATCGCATTGCTCGTGCCACGACGCACTACAGGGCGCATTAATCACAGCTAGAGACATTATTCCTGACGAGACCATAGAAAGATTGGGGATATTAGTTGATAAGTACATATCGTGAGACCCAATCCTTAATTGATAAGCGCGAGGTCCAGTTACTTAGCCTCGCGTTTATATTTCTTTTTTGCTCTGCTCTTGCCATCAGCCTCGCACCGGCCGTTCGCCTGGGAACATGGATACTCTCGACAGGGGATTTTCAGCACTTCATCGTTTTACCGGTTTGGGGTCTTGGAAATTACCTGATCGTGCGAACGGTTCGAGTGAAATTGCCCAAGAGAGATCCTCTCATCTTACCGGTTGGCACCCTACTGGCTGGATGGGGCATGCTCGCAATATGGCGGCTTGAGCCCACGTTCGGCGCTCGTCAAACGGGTTGGTTCTTCCTGGCTTCAATACTCCTGTTCGTTCTCTTCAGAGCTCCTCTAGACCTTCGATGGTTGAAGCATTACCGCTACTTATGGTTAGGTGGCGGTCTTTTCTTGTTAGGGTTGACCTTGTTCTTCGGTACGAACCCATTAGGTGGTGAGCCGAAGCTCTGGTTGGGATGTTGTGGATTATATTTTCAACCTTCAGAGCCATTAAGGCTCCTGTTGATAGCATTTCTCGCATCCTACTTCTCTGACCGACTAGCATTCAACCACAAACATGAATCCCCCTCACTCATTCACACTGTAATTCCCTTGGTCGTCGTCTGGTCTTTATCTATCCTATTGCTTTTCGTCCAACGCGATTTGGGAACCGGCAGCCTTTTCTTGATCCTCCTGGCTGCGCTGTTGTATATCGCTTCAGGAAAATGGCACGTTATTATCATTGCCGGAATAATGACTATTGCAGGTGGGGCATTGGCTTACCTAAACATGGACCTTGTCCGAGTACGGGTCGAAGCCTGGCTCAACCCTTGGCTTGATCCTGTAGGAGGGTCGTACCAGATCGTCCAGTCACTAATTGCAATCGCATCCGGCGGTATTTTTGGTTCGGGGGTTGGTCTGGGTGAGCCTGGGTTGGTGCCAGCTGCTCACACAGATTTTATTTATACAGCAGTTGCTGAGGAATGGGGAATGCTGGGTGCAATCGGCATGCTGGCCCTCATCGCGGTTTTGGTGGCTCGTGGGATCAAAGTGGCTGCCCAGACTCAGCAACTCTTCGATAAACTCCTTTCGGCTGGGCTATCGATTGCCTTCGGGCTTCAATCCATTCTGATCATAGGTGGAATAACGCGACTGCTGCCTCTTACAGGGATTACACTACCTTTTGTCTCGTATGGGGGATCTTCACTGGTGACCAGTTTCATCGCCCTGGGTTTTCTATTATTGATATCGAATAAATCAACAAGTACAAGCGAGCCCAAAGCGGCTTTGAGTCTAACTCAGATGGGGTTGAATATCGCCTGGATCATCATCGCTCTAGTCCTAGGTTGGTGGAGCATTTTCCGTGCGACAGCTTTGACAACCAGGACGGATAACTTACGCACGATTATCGCGGAGCGTTACTTCAAACGTGGGACCATATACGATTCATCGGGTAGGATTCTGGCAGAATCTGTTGGGATGATCGGAGATTTTCAAAGAGAATACCCCTATTCCGAGTATGCCTCAGTTATTGGTTACCAATCGATGGTATTCGGAAAATCTGGTATTGAGAAATCGCTAGATTCGGTGCTTCACGGCGTAACAGGACAGGATCCCTATTCACTTGCTTGGTCAGAGTTATTAGTTGGACGGCCAGCAGCCGGTCTAGACATCAAGCTATCACTCGATGCGGAGCTACAGATAATCGCGACAAAACTATTCCAGGATGAAAACGGAGCACTTGTCCTGATAGATTCATCCTCTGGCGATATCCTGACGCTGGTTACCTCGCCATCCTACGACCCCAATTCACTCGAACTCCAATGGGGAGACTTGATAGTGGATGGTGATGCACCTTTGTTCAACCGCACTACACAAGCCCGCTACCAACCTGGAATGGCGATACTTCCGTTCCTGATTGCATGGGGCGAGTCAAATGATCAATTCCATCTCGAAGATCTCTCCGAGCATGCCTTTTCAAGTGTTTTGTTGGGGGACATCGAGCTGGAGTGCGAATCAATCCCACAGGATAATCTTAGAGAGACACTTTTAAACGCTCTGAAATTACGATGTCCGGGAGCATTCGCAAATCTGGTTGAGGTGCAAGGATATGATTGGATTTTGGAAGCGTATGATGCCTTCGGTTTTACGGATGAGCTACTTATCCGAATGGATACAGCCGAAGCGATCGAGTTAGGGTCATCCCCATCCTCCATGCAGCTTAAACTCTCAGGGATTGGTCAGAGTGATCTCCTTATTACCCCAATTCAGATGGGGAGGGCATTTGCTGCAATCGCTTCTGACGGTACCCTACCTCCCCTGCGGATCGTTGAATCGACCAGGAACGCTGATGGAAGATGGCTCAATCAAGAGCCGTTAGGTCAACCAGAGACCGTGATTTCCCCAGAAGCTGCTCTTCGTGTGATGCGAGCTGCTCAAACCTATCAAAATGGAGTGCGTGGTTTCACATTCAACGCATTGACCGGCCCTGGTGGGCAAAGGTCTGCATGGTTCATAGGCCGTGATTCGGAGGGTCAGGTTTTGGTTATTCTTCTGGAGCGGGGAAACACAACTCAAGTGGAGAGAATTTCTCTGGAGTTCTTCCAAAACCTGGCATCAATCAAATCCCCTTGACCCACTCTATATTCAAGGCTAGAATCATTGGTCGTAGGTTTGCGCGGTACTATCCCCGCCGGCCGGTTGCTGTGGAAATGCAGCCCGATCGGCGGCTTCTGTGTAGGATGAGGTATGTTCGAAACATTAACTGAACGACTTCAGAGCGTTTTCAATAATTTGGGTCGCCGGGGAAAACTTCGTGAACAAGATGTTGATGAAGCCCTGCGGGAGATTCGCTTTGCCTTATTAGACGCGGACGTGCACTATTCAGTCGTGAAAAGCCTGCTTGATGTCGTGAAAGAACGATCTCTCAGCGACGAGGTTTCCAAAGCCCTAAATCCCTCCCAACAAGTTATAAAAATTCTCAATCAAGAGATGACTTCGGCCCTTGGTGAACCAGCCCGCTTGACGCTTAGTGGACCAACACCTCGGGTTTTCATGTTGGTAGGTTTACAGGGCTCAGGAAAGACGACAACCGCAGCTAAATTGGCAAAATGGTTACGCTCGAATGGAGAGCGAACTTGGCTAGTCGCCGCAGATCCTTATCGCCCAGCTGCTGTCGACCAGTTGAAGATATTAGGGCATGATCTGGACATCCCTGTATATTCTGATGCTACCCTCTCACCACCAGATGTTTGCGCGGCTGGGATTGAAAGTGGCGCCAAAGGCGGTGCAACGGTTGTCATCCTTGACACGGCCGGTCGTTCCCAAATCGATGACGAGATGATGCAAGAGCTACAGGAAATTAAACAAAGAGTTGAACCCATTGAAACCATTCTTGTTGCCGACGCAATGACCGGGCAGGAAGCGGTCAACATCGCCGCAGGGTTTCACCAAACCATCGGGCTAACCGGTCTGATACTCAGTAAGATTGATGGAGATGCGCGAGGTGGTGCTGCTATTTCGATGCGCTCCGTAACAGGCGTTCCCATTAAATTTATGGGTACGGGGGAAAACCTTGATGCCCTCGAAAGCTTTGAACCCGATCGTTTGGCATCCCGAATACTCGGCATGGGCGACATACTCAGCTTGATTGAGAAGGCAGAAACAGTTTATGATCAAGAGCAAGCTGAAGAGCAGGTCGGAAAGTTGCTTTCAGGCGAATTTACGCTTGAGGATTTCTCAGAACAACTATCTCAAGTGCAACGCATGGGACCCATGAGCAAGATCCTCGAGCTGCTTCCTGGTGGATTTGGTGGACTGGCTTCCCAAATCGATGGCCATGAAGCTGAGAAACAGATGATCCACTCTAAAGCAATCATTCAATCCATGACCGCTCAAGAGCGAAGGAGACCTGATATTCTGAACGGAAAGCGAAGACGTAGGATCGCGGCTGGATCAGGTACAACCGTGCAGGAAGTAAATCAGCTTATTCGTTCCTACAGACAAATGAAGAAAATGTTTAAATTGGTTGGCAAACGAGGTTTAAAGGGGCTCCCACCAGGAATACGGTTGCCCTGAAATCGTATGTAGTGATGGGCAGCAGGGCACTCCGTCCAGTGCTCCTCTCCTCCCTTCAACACATGTCCGAACGAAAAGAAAGCTATCACAAGGAGAGTACGAAGAAAAATGGTTAGAATTCGATTACGTCGGGTTGGTGCCCGGCACCAACCTTCTTACCGCATCATTGCGGCAGATAAGGAAAGTCCCCGAGATGGTCGCTTCCTTGAGAACCTGGGTTTTTACAACCCTCGCACTGAACCCTCCACCGTTGAGATAAAAGAGGACCGTCTTTTCCACTGGCTAAAGAATGGCGCACAACCTTCTGATGCTGTTGTCAAAGTTCTCAAACCTTTGGGCACCTGGGATCGATGGGAACGCTTCAAAGGGGGTGAGGATATAGAAGGCCTACTGGAAGAAGCGGAAGCCAGCAAAGTTAGCGTTGACCCAAGAACTCGACGCGATGACCTTGCAGAGTCTCGAGTGTCAAAGAAGAAGGCAAAGGCGAAAGCAGAAGAAGCCTCAATTGCTGAAAAACCCACACTTGAGGTTGAAGAACCTGCCCCTGAGGTTGACGAACCGACAGAAGAAGTAGAAGAGGTTCAAGAGCAAGAAACCGAGGTTGTTGAGGGTGCGGCAGACCAGGTTGAGGAAGAGCCAGAAATGGAAGCCGAGCAGGAATCTGAACCTGAGGCAGAAAAGGAAGCCGAGCAGGAAGCCCCCGAAGACGCCTCAATTGCCAAAGAACCTGCAATTGAGGTTGAAGAACCTGCGGATAAAGCTCCAGAAGACGAAGGGTCAGAACCTGGCGAACAAGAGGCTGATGAAGAAGCTGAGGAGCCAGGTGAAGCCCAAGAATCTGATGCCGAAAAAGCTAGAGAAGATGCGTCAGAAGATGATGCATCAGAAAATGATGTTAAAGAAGTGTCTGATAAAGAGTGAGCGTGGTGTTTTAATCGGGCGCTTCCGATTTCGATGGAAAATCCTTCGTTCCGACGAGCTAGGATGTAGAAGCTAGGGAAGTGAATGAGAGGTTTTGATATGGATGAGCTGATTGAGTTCATCGCAAAATCATTGGTTGACGAACCATCTGCGGTCAGTGTGACCATGCACCCAGGTCGGGGTGAAACTCATGTTGAGCTTTCGGTTGCGGATGAGGATATGGGTCGGGTGATTGGCCGTAAAGGTCGTGTTGCCAACGCGATGCGCGCGTTGCTCCGCGTTGCTGCATCTCAAAAGGGAACTCGCGCGAGCCTTGAAATCTTATAGCTCGATGAGCGATCAGATCCCACCTGCACCGTCAAATGATGCCCGACAACCACCGGAGTACCTGGTTGTCGGGCATATTCTTCGGCCTCACGGCGTGAAGGGGGCCTTGCTTATTCAAAGCGACTCTGAATTGATCTTCACAATCGCTCCCGGTTCAAGCGTATTCATGGGCGAGAGCTTGCATCCTCTTACAGTGAAACGTCTTAACCCTCATCGAAATCAATTTCTCATGTTCGTAAATGAGATCGGTTCCAGGGATGAAGCAGATACCTTTCGTGGCGAAAGCCTCAGCATCCTATTTGAAGATACTGGCCCTCTTCCTGACGGAGTTTACTATCATTGGCAGTTGATTGGGATCGATGTGATCACAGAAGAAGGCGAAAGTCTTGGTGTGTTGGAGCAAATAATCGAAACCGGCGCAAATGATGTTTATATCGTGAGGGGAAGCGCCGGTGAAGAGCTGCTGCTACCGGCGATAGAAAGTGTGATAAAAGGAGTCGATCTGAAAGAGAAGCGAATGACGGTGAGCCTTTTGCCAGGCTTGATCTAGCCAACCGTTTTCACATCGAACCGGTAGATGCCCCATCCATTTCTTCGCCCAATTTTCGAGCTACCCTACAACCTAACCATCCCCGCTATGAAGCCATTTATCCATTCATAAAGGCCACATTTAATTTATGACTCCGCTGAAAAAAGGTCAATCGCAAGAAGAGGACGCCTACACTCGTTTTGAGAGTAGTTTTTTCAGTGCATTTATTTTTTCCATCGAAAATTTGCCGTAATTCCTACCACTCCCAACATTATGGTTCTGACCCATTCGATGGATCTTAGCTCGTTTCCTTGTCATGATTCGATCATATTTCCCAAGGAAGATGCTCTCAAGTCGAGGTGTAAAAATTCACTATATTTAACCTACATAGTCAATTATTCTAACAAGTAAGCGATATTGATGGGGTCGTCGCTTATGTCCAAGAAAGTCCCAGTGTAATTAAGCTTCAAACCTTAATTTTAGGAGTTTTTATGCCACCTTTCCGAAGGGGAACCGTTCTCATTGCGCTGGCCCTGCTCTTCTCCCTGATCCTAATAGTAACAACAACAGCAGCAAACGCCAGCTTTCGCACTGAGGGTGAAACCTACACAGCGTCCGAGCATTGGATGGATATACTAAAAACATCCCTTGTATTCGAAACACAGGTAGAACCTGAACAAGATACATGCCAACATTGCCACATCTCAGGAACGATTGAAAACCTCTGGGTACCCCTTGCGAGATGGGGAGTATTTGGCGCTGCGGGCCTGGTCTTCGCGTATGGATTTTATCGCTCAGGGAGCGTGTGGCTAACGAGGAAAAAGTGGCGACCACTCTGGTTGAGAACTGCTGATTGGATTGATGAACGGTACCAAATTGTCGAGCCGTTGAAGGAAATGCTCTCCAAGCCCGTCCCGCTTTTCGCTACCAAGTGGATGTACTGCCTGGGTGGGATTACGTTTGCCTTATTCGTCATCCTAGGCATAACGGGAACCATGTTGGCTTTCTATTACAAACCATCTCCCGATGAGGCCTACGCCTCGATTCAGGCAATCGAAACGCAAGTTCAATTTGGTGCAGCGATTCGTGCGATCCACCACTGGTCCGCCAATGGCATGATCATTATGACCGTCGCACACCTCCTGCGCGTCTTCATTACCGGCGCATTTAAAGCCCCACGCGAACTCAATTGGATGAGTGGAGTGTTGCTATTCATCATCACCTTCTCATTTGCTATGTTCGCATACCTCGACAGGTACAAGACGGCCAGCGACCTGGCACTACTGAACCTCGTGCTTCTGATCCTGACAATACCCTTCTACCTGCTGGTGGTGGTCTACGTGCCGTCATATCCCAAGATGTTCTACCCCGGTGCGGAGAGCGTGGTCACCGGCATCCTGTACCGAATCTCCGACATGATGGAGTTCCGCGGGTCCGTCGACGGCCCGATGACCGCCAGCGCCATAGGCGAGCGAAGCGCCGCTCCTTCCCCGAAACCGAGTGTCAGAGGTAGTAACGCCAGGATTGTTGTCAGGCTGGTCATGATAATGGGCCGGATACGCC
>SDBU01009663.1_pt1 | contig 10790 bp, 17 predicted proteins | sample 2277071 | NCBI WGS metagenome assembly SDBU01 (sample SAMN10397929, study PRJNA504765) | marine sediment metagenome | isolation source: marine sediment core GS08_GC12, 126 cmbsf | place: Arctic Ocean: Gakkel Ridge, Loki's castle | collected 2008
CTCCGGAGCGATCGAGAGGTTGCGCCAGACCGGTAATCCCAAGGCCACCCAGGACCAGCTCAGGCACCGTTCCGCGCTGATGACGCTGCGGTACCTCAAGACATTAAGTCAAGCGGAGTCCATGGCAATACAGCAGGGGGTCGATTTCGACTGGAGATAAATGGGTATATGTAAGCACCCTGAATGTGTTACCGTATTGAGCCGATATAATCCAAGTAAGTATTGTTTTTCACACCGGACCTTCCACGAAAAAGATGCACCCGAAAGGATATGTCTAGCAGAATCGAGGACGCGCTCCCCCAGGGGGACGGTCAGGCGCTCATATAAAAGGAGAATGGAGTAGATAGTTGCCATTTCAATGGGACGACCAGCATGTGCGCCGCCCGGGTATCTTCATTAAAGAGTATCTCTCCGAGCACGGCCAGGCTTCGATAGCAGAGATGCACCAGGCTTACAGCAGGCGCATCAAAGAGGAGAATGTTCTCCGTAAGCAGCTCCGAAAGAAGACCATCAGCTCCGCTACATACCACTCTTTCTATTCTTATTTCAGGGCTATCTTCTCCCTGGGCCTGGTTGAAAGGATCGGGGATAGCGCAGAGGGGATAGCGATCCCTGCAGCGGCGGAAATGGGCTTCGCAGAGCGCGTAGGCGGAAAATGGAAGGTGGTAAAAGGTGCAAGAGAACGCCTGTGGAGGCTCACCGGCCATGGCCATGCTGAAGTGACGGCCTGGCGCGATCCCTGGCGCCATCTCTCCAAAGCAATCAAACCATAAAGGAAGCATAGTATGGGTTGGGAAAGAAAACACTGCTGGCATTTCGTGAAGGTTCATGCATCCAATAACAGAACGGAGAGGTGCTGTTTATGCAGCTCCAAACGACAAGTGTATGAAGACGCTCCGGAGACCCCTCCACTCCCTAACTGCAAGGGGCATCCTGGCGCCAGGATAGGTGCAGGCAGGCTCACCCACCCTCAAGTAGCCTTTATCCACCTCTAACAGCGGTAAGTAGCCCCCACAGCCCCCCAGAGAGGCAAAGCATACAGCCCACATAAGGACATAGAGCACGCCTACACAGCCCACTATAAGGCCACAGAGCACCGATAGAAGCTTATCGGACTGCCAGTACTGCCATAGAGCACCAACGCCAGCATAGCAGGCTGCCAACACTACCATAAAGCACCAACGCCAGCGTAGCAGGCTACCAATACTGCCATAGAGCACCAACAACCCCATGCAATCGTACGAGGCCATATAATATAGCTATATCTTATAAAACAATGGTCATTGATTACATTACATGGTAAAATTAGTCGTGATCGTGATCGTGGTCATAAATTTATAGCTAGATTGGAGGTGAAAATTGAATAGCTCAGTGATACAGTCACAGTCACAAATTAAACGTGGAGAGAGAGAAACAATGAGTGATAATATGAGTGTTGGCCTACATTATGCGGCGAAACGGATGCAATCAAGCGCTGGCAATATCTATTCGTTCGGTGCGGATAAATTAGAACGCCAGCGTATAGATGACGCGGCCGACAGTGAACGCTACACGGCCATTGTGAACGCAATTGATGCCATGCCAGACGATAATCAGAGATGGCTATCGCTGGCTAGTCATTTTGCCAGGCTCGCGCCACGTGGCGAACGGGAAGACTGGCAGCAGGCAATTTATCTCAAATTATCGATGGCATGTCCCACGAATTCAGCGTTCGCATACGAGATAGCCAAAAATTTTCAAAAAAACCTAATGCGCTCACACATCCGCTATAGCGGCAATATGGATATGTTTAGCGACGTTACGGCGGAAAACATATCTATGGACGATAGTTTTGTAGCTCGCACAATCGAGGATGTCGTAAAATCCATAGCCTACCTGGACGACGAATATGACTATGTAGATGCTCGGATTGATTCCAGGATATTGTTCGAAAAAATCGTAGCTGGGAATAAACGGATTGTGGCAATAGCCAACAAACGCCTGAGGACTCAGGCCCTAAACACGGCCGATCGGAAATATCTGAGTAGGTGGTTAGCAACTATCAAACCTGAATTAATAGCATTGTCACAATAACGCCAGTCACGGTGTTTATACTGGTGGGGAATGGTAACGTTTCCCACCAGTTTTTTTTAGACTGACAATGTCACAACTGAACTAGTGACGGGGTTTATACACAGTGGCAAGGGATAACACCTTGCCACTGTGTATAAACCTAGCTAGTCAATGGGATCGGCCCTAGGCATAGACTCACAGTTAGCTGTGCGTCTATGCGTGGGGGAGACTCCACGATCCGGCGCACGTCAGGGAGCACCTGGCGCTGCAAGCACCCACTTCAACCCATCAGGTTTAGCACAGCCCCCTACTTACCTCTAGGCTGTGTTTGGGGGAATCTTGCAGTATACTCCACTCCCTGTGCGTGACTGGTGCTAACCTTGCTGAAAGTAGCAGGGGGACTGAGAGCCTAAATTCTCTGCGGTTTGCAGGTTTCGGAATACCAAACCTGCTCGCTGGTCTAGTGACTGGGTTTAATGGCTATGGAGTTCTTCCCCGGGATCCGGCAGCAACTGCTGGACCCTACAGGCTCAACTAGCCCGACAACTAAGGGTTCAGGGACGGCTGTGCCGAATAGCCCCCGTAAGCGGCTGAGGACACAGAGCAGTCCTAGTAAGACCCGACAATCCTACCCATATCCATATGTAGTGGCGCTATGGGCTTGTTTGGAGAGTCGGCTCACTGCTAGGATCGGGCCAGTAGCAAGGCCTTAGGACTGTCACCGCCTGAGCTTATACCTTGAAATGTCCCAAGGTGGTTGTCGTATGGCAGCAATAGGACTGTCTACGCGGACTCGCTTGACGAAATTCCCCCCGCCAAGTGCGGGGGATACTTTAATTAAATGGTGAAACGAGCTTCTTCGGGCGGTTGGTTCCACAATTTAATAAGGGGGAATAGACAAAATGACAACGACCACCATCTCCAGGGATGAGGCCGTCGCCATGACTTCTACGCCCAAACGTATCCAGGGCAAAGTCAAGGGCAAATGCCTTATCTGTGACGAGCGCCCAGCACAAATTGGATGCTACTGCAAACCTTGCAAGCAACAAAGTGCTAAGGGAATACGTATGGCAAGAGAAGCCAAAGTGCTGGCCAAGCCTCAGCTGTATGCCACTTGGCGTGGTATGGCTATCGGCTTTGTGTTCAATCCCGATACTGAGACTTTCCGTGCTCAGCGCTGCAATCGGAATATTGATAGGCTACCAAAGAAAATCCTTATCAACCTAGATGCCTATGTCAAGGGATATACACGTGAACAAGTCAAGAAAATCAAGGCAGCCATCGTAACCCTGCATAGGGTGTAGCTCTCTCCACGACTGTCCCTCAGAGCACTACCTCTCCTGAGGGACAGTGATGGGGCATAGCTCCAAATAAAAACAGGGGGTTTATCCAAGTGGCTGAAAAATTGAATAGAGATGATTTTGTGATGAGAGCAGTTCGTGCTCTCCCCACGGGAAAGTCAAAGGGCATCACCGTGTCGCCCAAAGGCGCACTCACCTGTGCCTTCCGGTTGACGTACAAGGCAGACCCTAAGGCAACAGTTAAGCGGCTGGTGAAGACTGGGCAGCTCGTATCTGTCAGCCAGAAGAAGGGCGCTCAACGGCTGTATTTGCCTGCTGATGCACCCCTGTCATGGCAGGATAGGGGGAAGGTAGCATTATCCCGCATGGGGATATGATCCCACGACTGGGGCCGAGGTGATTAGTTGATCCTCTGCCCCAGGGGTGGGGGTATATCGAAAATTACCCTCAGGGAAGGATTTATTATTCATTATGTGATGATGCTAGGAATAATAATGATCGTAATTTACAACTGAATATGGGCAACACCACTCCACGTGCCTACCCCCTCAGGGGGTAGGTATGTGCAGTCGTGCACAAATAAAGGAACAGGGGGAAACAATTGGCAAACGAAGAATATATCAGGGTGAAGAGCGGATACCTCGAAATCCGTCAGAAGGTCGGTGCTGGGGTTATCTCCAAGAGTGGGAAGAGCCTCAATGTGGTTTCTACGGGCGGTTTCAAGCCTGTGGATGACACTGACATGAAGGTGAATCTCACAGTGATAAAACCTAAGGGATAGGTTGATCTACCCGCCTCAGGGGGCAAGGTGACTTGCCTCCTGTAACGGGGCGATTAGTCTGGCCATGATAGCAACGGCGAGATAGAGACATGCGCTTAGCCGCAAGGCTGGCTCGCCATCGCCCTGAATACAACTGAATAGGGGGACTATGCATAGGTCTTTTTCACGCTATCCTCTTCGAATCACCTATACCCGCCCTAACCGCATTGGCGACCCAACACATGGGAGTGCTCGTAGCTATCACGATGTTAAGGTAGGATGGCCTCTGCCTAAAGATGTGGTGCAGTATGACTTCCTGCTTAACGCTAAAGGGTTTCAGCGATTCTCATTCCATCTTGACCATCTTAAATTAGAAGTTGCTCGTCTATAGCTTCGAATGCCAGCTCTCGAAGGGGCTGGTATGTGCAGCTATGCACAAATACAACTGAATAGGGGGGGTTGTGGCACAAGTATATTGGGACGAAGAAGAAACCCAGGATGCGCTCTGCGATAACTGCGGTGGAGACCTCGAATGGTGCGAAATCGATGCGGAAAGTGGAGAAGGTACGCCATATTGCTTCAGTTGTCATCTCGCTTACGAATGGCAGAGGGGAGACCTCGCGCTAGTATAGCTTCGAATGCCAGCTCTCGAAGGGGCTGGTATGTGCAGCTATGCACAGAGTAAAACAATTAATATTGATTACAACTGAATAGAAGGGGGGGAAATCTCATGGAATGGTATTGGGAGATGGATGGTGATACCTAGACTCGAAAGAGTTCGGCGGGTATGATTCTGAAGAAGAGGCGAGCCAGGGTATCTCCAGGGTTCAGGCCAAGGCCAAGGAACTAAACGATGGGGTCGAGCGAAGATACTCTGCACCATACCAGCGGGGAGAAGACAAAGTATGAAAGCAGCACAAAACGAACAACTGAATAAAGAGCTTGCCGATGCCCTGGCAGCCAAGGATAGGCTATGGGACTCCCTTGGCCTGTCTGAAAGTCCCATCGGGGCACTCATTACCTCCTGCTCAATCCTCAGCGACGTGCAGGAAAGCAACCCTGATCTGAGGGTTCGCCTGAACATGGCGAAGAGGCACATCGTGGAAGCTGCAAGACTGTCCGCTGAGGGCAAATTAGAGCTGACAAGGACTTAATCTCACGATGGCGACCCCTGACACTCTTCGGGGGTCGGTATGGCTAGATTAGCCAAATACAATTGAATAGAAGGGGGATGCATGGAATTCACACAGGCACAGCACGATCGCATTGATGCGGTGGACAACGCTTGTCATAAACTGTTGTGCGACCTAGCAGGGGAAGAGATCGAGTGGAACATAGAGTATATCGGTGAAGTGGCCGATATATGCCAGGAAATCATCTGCGACGAGCTTAAACTCATGACAGAAATGGAGTTCAAGCCCTTTGTGCAGGACGAAGAGACAAAGCACGTCTACTGTATCACGGAAGAGGACATCGACTCTGCTATTGCGGAATGGGAGCAGGAAGAGGAGAAAACGGTCACTCCCGAACAGAGAGAGACGATCATAAACGAAATAAGCCAGTGGGACTTCAGTGATAACCAGGCTAGCATCATGACGACCATTAGCAATCATGCCAATCCAGCGTATTTCCAGTAGAAATCTTGATCTCTCCACGATCTGGGGGGATGGGAAACCATGCCCTCAGATGTGGGTAGATGGGGAAGCCGAGTAAGACGGAAATGCACGCAGAAGGGACTGCGGGTGGGAGAAACAACCCTGCTCTTGAATGGGCAGGAATCCTGTTCTACTTGACCATGGCGTAAGTGCTCCCGTGAAAGTCGGTGAAGCTCTATAAATGAAACCACGCTTCGGTTTCCCCTCCAGAAAGGAGTCGCCTATGAATGGACCACACAATGTTTTACGGGACATGCTCAAAGAGCCCCTGGAACACGAAGAACCTTACCCTACCATTATGTCAGTGTCACACGGCGACCATCGCCGGGGTTTATTCTAGTAGAGGGAGAAAGGAGACTATGACAAACAACGGATCGCCCTTGAAAAATGTCCTCTCAGCTCCGCCAGTCAAGCTCCAGCTATTTAAGGCCCTGCCTAAAATAGGTGTTGCTGTCGTGCTTGGGTGTCGCGGGGAAGGCAAAACTGCACTGGCCCTGCGTATTATGGAATCGTATCACAAACGCTATGGGATGGGTGGTGATTTCCTGTATTTCCCAAGGTCCCTCGCGCGGGCCCTCCCTAAATGGGTTAAAAGAAGTAATTCAAAGGAAAAGATGTCTTTCAACTCTGTCTGTATCGTGGATGAGGCGGCACAGGAAGCCCATTCCCGCCGATCCCAGTCTGCCGAAAACATCGAAATGGAAGAGCTTGTTGGGCTATCTAGGCAAAGGAAACAACTCATCCTCTATCTGACACACCATAGCAGGAAATTAGACCTGAACCTCATTATAGACAGCGATGTTCTGCTATATAAAAGACCCTCCGAAGCCCACTACCTCTTCGAAAGAAGCGAGGTACAGCCCATAACACGGAAGGTACTTGATGAATTCAACGCCAAGGTACCTCCCCGGGCCAAATCCCAACCCTGGACTTTCGTGATCAACCTACATCATCTTCAGTTAGGATGGATGCAAAATCCGCTACCATCCTTCTGGGCCGACCGATTATCCACGTGGGTTGGATTAGTAGGAAAAGAGAAAGCAAAGAAGGGATAACACAATTCAACAGGGGAACAAAATAGATATATAGGAGGCAAAGACTTGGAAAGAAATCAAGTCCTGGAAACATTAGGAACTATGGCTGATATGAGGGTGAGAAACATAGATCACAGCCCCACAACCCGGGTTACCGTATCTGCCGACGGGGAGGCCATGAGCTTTCGGGCGGGACGCGCTCAGGCGCTCATGATCCCTAAATCTTCCGTGCCTACGGTCCTGAAATATACCGGCATTACCCCAAAATTAGCCGACCGTCTGGAACCCAAAACGTTGGGTACAGTCGTGACTGAAATGCTCGCACATAAGAACCAGTACGCAGTAGTGACACAGGATGGCGAGATCACCGATTTCGTCAAGCGGGGTGAACGTATCGGGATGAACCCGGCGAAGGTACTGGATAACATAGAACGTGCCCTGCCCGATGTCGATTACCACCGCGTGAACTGTCTGACCTTGCATGACGCAAGGCTTGAGATACTTGGCGTCAACGAACGCGCAGTATCAAAGGGAGACCTGATCCGTGCTGGCATATCAGTGAACTTCTCTCCCATCGGAGTTGTGTCCCCCTCTGTACAGGCATACGCACTGAGGTTGACCTGCACCAACGGAGCAACTTCTCTCAGTTCACTCTCCCAATACAACTACGGCGGTGGTGGTAATGGAGGTAATGGTGGTGGAGACGGCAATGTGTGGAACTGGTTGCGCAATTCCGCACGCAATGCCTACGGCTCCATCGACAATATCGTAACAAGCTACCAAGAAATGATGCGGGAGAACATTACCCCTGCAGACCGCTCTGCTGTGATCGAGGGACTGATCAGAGAAGCCAGGCTTCCCGCGGAGGTTGCCGCAGAGGTTCGCACTCGTGCCATGGCGGAACCGCCACAGAATAGCTATGATGCGATGAACCTTATCTCCTGGGCCAGTTCCCATCGGCTTACCGGTTCCCTGGCGGATCACGCCCAGCGTGTAGTAGCCAACTACTCCAACGAAGCCGAACATCGCCGCGTATGTCCTGTCTGCCGGCACCAGACGAACTCTTCTCCCCGGGCCAACTAGGTCGGCTCTTGACCCTGCCCCTCCCCCCTGGGGGGCAGGGATGAAGAGCTAACCCCATGAGGTAATCAATATTCATTGTTTAAGGAGGCAAGAAAATGGCTGCTAAAGAGGTCAGTATATCATGTGACTGGGAAGGACGCATTACCATAATCGATATATTTAACTCCTCGAGAGATAGAACTTTTGCCGCATCCTTGCCCGCACAGACATTGATCAGGTTATTAACTTCTAAATTAGAGGGACGGTTCCCAGGGCCTGGTGATGAACCTGCCAAGTTAAACGTTCGTCTAGGGTAATCAACATTCATTGTTTGAGGAGGCAATTAATTGAAGATAAAAGGCCAACACGGTGAATTTGGCTGGGTAGGTAAAGGAGACTCCACGTGCGCAGCTCCAAAACGCCAGGTGGAGATCGAGGAATATGATAGTATCAGGGTTATGTTGGTCCCGTATAAGGAGGGGAAACCACAGAAGGAAGAATTGGTGATCGCTTACCTCCGGCCTGGCGTCTTGACCCTTGATTGGACGCCTGGTGAACACATCTAAAATCAGTATTCATTGTTTTGAGCGTAATACGGAGAAGGGAAAAGAGAGGAAATGAAAAAGACACACGTACACAGCACTAGACACAACGGCGGCGAGGTAATGGAGGTGGAGATAACCAAAGAGGCTCTGCACCACTACGGCTGGCAATGTGAGACGGCTATATATGCCAAGCCCCTCAATGGAGGCCGTGGTAAATGGTATGTCGGCTACGGCGGAGATTACATACCAGCTAACCGTGGCGACATGGACAACATGGAGCAATCATAGCTCCATAAAGTTTGAGGAGGTAGAAAATGAGAAAAGCCAATGTCAGCGTAGGATATCTTCGCGGGGGAGGTATGGACTCTTACAAAGTGAAGGAGTTCGCCAACCTGGACGGGGCAGACATCAAGATAATGGATGGCCTAGGCAATACTATTGAGGTAAATGTCAGAGCAGGCGGACAGGGTTACAGTATAAGCCTCAACAGTAAGACTCTCAAGCGAGGCTATAAGTACGGATAGCTCGATCATCTACTCTGCGCCGTGACAGGGTGCAGGGATAGACGATAGAGCCGAGAAGGAGTGGCAGTATGACGCAGGATAAAATAGACATACTGATTGAGAAGTACAGAGCAGCCGGACATATAGCATTCAGATATCCACGCCTTAAAAGAATCGCCCTCAATGGTGGTAGGCGTACCACTTACGACATAGCCTGTAAATCAATGAGGGAATGCCTAGCAAGGAATGCCAGATAATCCGAAATAAGAATGGTGGCAGACAATGTCGAGAGAGATTAAATTCAGGGCAAAGCACAGGGATACAGGAGCTTGGAATTATGGTGGTAGTATTATTACTGCTAGCTGCGATAAGCCAAGTGATTTTTTGTTGCCCTTGAGCACTTTCTGGCAACAGGTAGAAAAGGGCATGTTGCTCGATCCATCACTGTACACAGGAATTAATGACTGTGAAAATAATGAGATTTACGAGGGGAGTACAGTTAGCGCTGATATCGATGCTGACGGAGATCCGTCAATATTAGAAGTCCAATATTATAAAGGTGCATACATCATAGAGTACGAAGATTCGGAATATGATTTCTACATAATCGGTTGGTTTCCCGGAAGTATGGAGATCGTTGGATCATAGCCATCATCTACTCTGCCCGTCATTGGGCAGGGATAGGCGCTAGAACGAAAATAAGGAGGGAAACAATGGAAAAACTAAATTGGAGAGATCTCATGGTCACTGATCATGAAGAGGCTACCCCAACGGGCAGGCTAGGGGACATCGTCAATGAGGCCGAACTATCTGGCCTGAAAAATATCGTCGTCGGCGACGAGGGGGAATTAGGGGAATGGCAGGATTATTTCATCTCTGCACCTGGCGAAACCCCTGACTGGGACACTCCTAGAGCGGAGGTTTGTTGGGATGGTTTTGAGCAGGCATATAGTGCCTGCATGACCAGGTTAGAGCAATCATAGGCTCTACTCCCTGCTACTGCCAGTGCGGGGGGGTAGGCGATAGAACGAAGGGAGGACAATGGCCAAAATTAAAGAGGGATATGGATTGATTATCGTCGTTCCACCTGGCACGTACAGAGAAACCCGTAGAATCTACCTGGATGATTTAGATTTAGACGAGCCAGAAGGTCAGTCATTATTAGCGCATGCAGTGAAGGACCATTTGCCCGCAGAAGCTTTTGAGGAGTAATCAACGTCTATTGATTAAGAGGTGAAACGATGGGAAAAAGCCTATATCGAAGCTGGTGTTATGATGTATTACGCCAAACGATCCCCCCAAAGGATTATGTGCAGGACGATGGAATTGTAGATACCCTTCAACAACTAGAAGATGAATCCGAAGAGAGCTGGACACAGCGCTTTAACCAACATATCAGACAATGTTCCTACTGCAGCGGTATAGCAGTTGTCAAATTCCCTGGACGCTATGCAGAAGCGATGGGGTGGGAGACGAAGTAAACAATCCCCATTGATTTAAAGGAAGTGTCGAAATCAAGAAGACGAAAGGAGACCGTTCGTGCAGGAATTGTTACCGACAATAAAGGAGGTTCAAGAAGGGGGGAGGAATCTCGCTAACTGGTATCTGGAACATGGGTATGTGCTACTGGCCATCCAGGCGAGCTCCCGGGGTCAGCAGTTTCCCGGTGAGGGTGCGAATGCAGGACAGTGGTATGTTCGCCGGAACCCTATCTACATCGTTGGACGGCCAGAGGGGGTTGATGCTGCGGATCCTCCACCACGGTGGGTACCATAGGCGATAATCAATTACAGTTGATTAAAAGGAGAGAAGAGAGAAATGACAACAATACACGTATTATTCAAAATGAATCCGGGGTATCCGACTGCCGAAGAGCCA
>SDBU01009664.1_pt1 | contig 10789 bp, 11 predicted proteins | sample 2277071 | NCBI WGS metagenome assembly SDBU01 (sample SAMN10397929, study PRJNA504765) | marine sediment metagenome | isolation source: marine sediment core GS08_GC12, 126 cmbsf | place: Arctic Ocean: Gakkel Ridge, Loki's castle | collected 2008
GCCTTCCCTGCTAAATATAAATCTCCGATTAAATCAAGAATCTTATGCCTTACCGGCTCATCAGGAAATCTCAAAACATTATTAATAGGCCCCTTCTTATCCATTACGAGCGTATTGGTAAGATTTGCGCCTTTGCCGAATCCTTGAGTTAGGAGTAATTCCGCCTCTTCTTTTAAACAGAATGTCCTTGCACCTGCTATTTCCTTATAAAATGTCTCCCGGTCCAACTCTATGCTCAATGATTGCCTGCCGATGGAAGGCGAAGGTGATTCAAGAATGTAGGAAATTTTAAATTTAGGACTCGGAAAAATCCCTATAAAAGAATCTCCCTTCTCGCACCATAGAGGCTCTTTTATCTTTATAATTTTTCGGGCGGCATTCTGTTCTTTTATCCCGGCATTCTTTAAACAAATAAAAAAATCTCTGGCGCTTCCGTCCAGGCCCGGCAACTCAATAGAATCTATTTCTATAAGAATATTATCTATAGAATTTGCCCACAGTGCCGCCATTAAATGTTCTACAGTATGTACCTCTATGCCGCCCTTCGAAATAGTAGTGCGCCTCTGATGAGGACTGAATTCAAAATCGCCTATTTCTATTATGCGATGCGGCTTTAAATCAATTCTGCTAAATTTTATTCCCTCGTCAGGCCCGGCCGGTTTGAAATTTAAACGGGTTTTTCCTCCTGTATGAAGCCCTATGCCTTCAAGAGAGGTTTCTTTTTCTATCGTTTTTTGGTTCATAAACACAAACGTCATTGCGAGGAGCGAAGCGACGACCGAAGGGAGTCCCGAGGTATTCCGAGGGATGAAGCAATCTCATTCAGCGTTTTTGAGATTGCTTCGCCCCTTCGGGGCTCGCAATGACAACGCCTTTTCTATTCTTTTAAGTCGTTCGTAAATTTCAGGAAGTTTGCCCCGTAACGCAATTACCTTCTTTTCCGACCTGAGAGGCCTTGCCGGAGTTCCCCAAAGAATGCTATTAGCAGGAACTGATTTTATTACCCCTGCCTGCGCACCAATCATTGCATTATCGCCTAATTTTATATGATCTACCAATCCTACTTGTCCGCCTAAAATAACATTTTTGCCAAGGGAGGTCGAACCGGATATGCCGCACTGTGCTACAATTATACAATTTTCACCTATTGTAACATTGTGCGCTATCTGAACCAGATTATCTATTTTGGTTCCTCTGCCAATTTTGGTATGAGCGAATTTGGCTCTGTCTACGGTTACACAGGCGCCTATTTCCACATCATCTTCTATTATTACATCGCCTATATGGGGTATTTTTAAATGCCTGCCTGTGGTATTGTCATATCCAAAACCGTCGCTTCCGATAACGCTTGACGGATGGATGATAACCCTTTGGCCTATTTTTATGTTTTCTCTTATGCTCACATTCGGATATATTATACAATCCTTCCCTATTTTAGTCTCATGCCCTATATAGCAGAACGGATAAATAACCGTCCCTTCACCTATTACTGCGTTATCTTCTATAACACAATAGGCGCCAATGCTTAAGCCTTTTCCAAGAGAAACATCTTTTCCTATTAACACGGTCTTATGAATGCCTTCATGGCGCGGAATTCTACCCGGCATAAGCAGTTCGACAAGCTTTATAAAAGCGATTGCCGGATTTTTGCTGTGTATTACAGCGCACGTTGCTTTTTTTCCGAATGAAGTTTCTCCTGATGAGATTCTCCGGGATCCCGCCGAAGGCGGGACTATTTGCGGGGGAGCTACTACGCAGGAGGCCTTTGTCTTTTCCAGGTATGAGGAAAATTTGGAGTGGAATATAAAAGCGATGTGGCCGTTTTCTGCTTCCTCAATATCTTTAATACCAGAAACTTCAATATTCCCATCTCCAACAAGTTCACCACCGATATATTCTGCTATTTCCTTGAGGCTTTTTTTTGGCATGCGTCATTACCACGTCTATTTATTCAGTTCCTTCAAAATCTCATCCGTAATATCCAAAGACTCGAGGGTATAAAGGGTGGCTCTTGCGTCCAGTATTGCATCATAACCTTTATTTTTACCGTATTTCTCGCAGACCTCGGATATCTCTTTGGATATGCTTCTTATACCTTCGTCGTATTTGCGTCCGATTTCCTGCTGCTTTCCTATTCTGAAACTATTCAGTTCTTTTAATTTTTCCTCTAACTTGGGTCCTTTTTCACGTCTTGCGCTTTCGCTTAAAAGTTCCATCTCGTCCCTTAATTTCTTTATTTCTTCCGCCCTTTTATCGAATTCCACCTTGGCATTTTCATTTTCTTTCTCTAATGCTTCGTTAAGTTCCTTCGCCTTCTTGTACTCAAACAGAATTTTCAGTTTGTCCGCAAAACCAATCTTTAACTCCCCGGCCAACGAATCAGTTGCTATTCCGAACGTCAATATCGCTACAAGCGCTAATAATATGATTTTTTTCATCTTTGCTCCTATTATTAACCCCTCGCCGCCTTACCTAACACAAGCGGCTCGGGATAAATTCGGATATATGGTTTACGAAAATTTGTAAATTTTCGTAAACCATGTCCTCATTTAAAATCCATGACTTACACTGAAATACCACTCAAGCTTTTTCTCGTCTCCCTGATTATCGCTCAAGGGATAACCGCAATCGAGTTTAAGCGGGCCTATCGGAGTTTTTACCCGAACACCTGCTCCGATACCCTGTTTAAATCCGCCGTCAAAGTAGTCCTCTAAACGCCTCCATACATTTCCAACGTCATAAAAAACAGCGCCTTTAATAACCTTTTCATAAATAGGGAAAGTAAGCTCTATATTCCCTATAGCCATAGCCTCTCCGCCGATGGGGTCGCTTGAACCAGAGGCTCTCGGGCCCACCCTTCTCTCTCTATAACCCCTTATCGTATAAGCGCCTCCGGCGTAGAACCTTTCGTATATAGGTACTTCATCCGTATCTCCATAACTGTTCGAGAACCCTGTTCTGCCCTTCACCTCCAGCACTATTTTGTCAAAAAATGCATAATAATAACTGGTTGATAAAAATGTTTTCAAAAAATCCTTGTCAAATCCAAGAAATCCCCCTGCATTTTCCAAAATAAGCTGAGACAAAAAACCTCTTTTCGGAGAATATATATTATCTCGTGTATCAAATGTTATGCCCAGCATAAGGGATGAAATCCAGTTTTCTCCTCTTTCGTCCACCAGATCTGGCATCGCATTATCAGCCAGATCAGAAATATTTATCTCTTCTAATTTATACATCATGCTGGCCCCGAGATACTCTCCGAACTCTTTGCCAAATCTCAGGTCGCCGCCCGTGCGAACTTCTTTATAACCGTATCCAACAGCGCTTCTTCGCGAATGCGTCCTGTGATAGGCGTCAAAGCCGAAAGCAAGCGGATAATCAAAAATCCAGGGTTCTGTCCAGCTTACTTCAAAATCCCTTCTTATGCTACCCAGGTTCGCCCGTAGAGAAAGGTTTTGGCCGTCGCCTGTAAAATAAGGAAAATTAAATAAATCGAAGTTTCTCTGCGTAATCTGCACAAAACCTATAAACTCGTCAACTGAACTATAGCCGCCGCCAAATGCGAACTCACCGGTTTTTGTTTCTTTAACGCTTATAAGGAGGTTTCTAACCAGGGGATCCTGGGTCTCTTCTGTATCAAAATATATATCCTCAAAAAAACCTAAATTATATAAACGTTCCTTTGACCTCCTTATTTTTGTTCCGTCAAAGCGATCGCCTGGATAAACTCTCAGTTCCCTTCTTATAACTACATCCTTTGTCTTTGTGTTTCCCTTTATATCTATTCTTCCTACATAAACAACCTCATTGGCATCTATTCCATAATCTAAATCTATCCTGTTTGTCTCTGCATCGATTTTACGGTCAACATATAACTCAACGTTCATATAACCCATCTGGTAATAATATTCCCTTATGCTATCAGTGTCCCTTCTTAATCTCTCATAACTAAAGCTATCTCCTTCTGCCGTAAGGATTCTATTTTCTATGTCTTCTTTCGGAAAAACAATATTCCCGCTTATCGTTATTTTACCTGTTATATAACGTTTCCCCTCGTCTATCCTTAAAGTAATGAACATTAATTTATTTTCTTCGTCGTATCTAAAATCAGAAGTCGCCCCCACATCCAAGAACCCTAAATTCTGATAGTATCTCTTTATCTTCTCGATATCGGCCTCAAGCGCCTCTTCATCGAAATAGCCCCTTCTAAAAATCCAGGCAGGCCTGGTTTTCATCATGCTTAAAATAGTTTTTGCCGGAACGGATTCGTTTCCTTCTACATAGATATTTTTTATACGGATCCTCTGTTTTTCATCGATTAAAATTCTCACCTCTGCGGTATTGGTTTGGTTATTCATCTGGATTTCATATTTTATCTTCACCTTTTGAAAACCATATTGACTGTAAAAAGCTTTTAATTCGTTTATATCCCGGGACAGTTTTGAATAATTCAACATCTCCTGGCTTTTTGTCTCGATTACCTTCCGGAGTTGTCTCGTACTTATTTTTCTGTTGCCTTCGAATATAACTTCTTCGACCAGTGGCTTCTCCTCAACGATGATTGTAATCATTACGCCTTCTTTATAATCTTCGACATCCATGGATACATCGGTAAAATATCCCAGCGCATAAAGGCGCTTCAGGTCATCGTTTAATATATCCTGACTGAATTTATCACCCGGTTTTGATTTTATCTTTGAAAGTATGGTTGCCTCGCTTACGGCTCTATTATCTTTAACGCCGATGGTTATAATTATTTTTTCTTCCTGTTGGGCAAAACTAAGGTTTGTAAAGAGAAACGATACGATTGTGAAAAGTGTAATAGCAGTCTTTGTGATTCTATTTATAGTTTTAATCATTAAAATTCTGCTTCTTCTTTTCTCGCAAGATTTTCAAATCTGGTAAATTCACTTATAAAAGCGAGCTTCAACGCCCCTACCGGTCCATTGCGCTGCTTTGCAATGTTAATCTCGGCTATTCCTCTGTTTTCATCGGTGGGATTATAATATTCTTCTCTTAACAAAAGAATTACCAAATCCGCGTCCTGTTCGATAGCCCCTGATTCCCTCAAATCCGAAAGTTGCGGCTTCCGGTCGGCCCGCTGCTCAACGGCCCTTGAAAGCTGACTTACGGCTATAACAGGCACGTTTAACTCTCTGGCCAATGCCTTTATAGACCGGGATATCTCGGAGATTTCCTGCTGCCGGTTATCTGTACGCGTCGGGCCTCTCATAAGTTGAAGATAATCCAGTATTATAAGTTCCACATTATGCTGCGCTTTCATGCGTCTCGCCTTTGCCCTTAACTCAAGGGCCGAAATACCGGGTGTATCATCTATAAATATAGGCGCTTCTGAAAGCTTTCCTGCGGCATTTACCAGCCTGGGCCAGTCTGATTGCGACAAAAACCCCGTTCTGACCTTGTGAGAATCTACTCTGGCATGCGAACACAACATCCTTTGCACAAGCTGTTCCTTCGACATTTCCAAACTAAAGAATGCCACAGGTTTCTTCTCTATTACACCTATATGTTCAACCATACATGTTACCAGAGCGCTTTTTCCCATCGAGGGCCTTCCTGCTATAACAATAAAATCAGAAGAGTGAAGGCCGGCTGTCATTATATCAAAATCGTGAAATCCTGTCGGAAGCCCCGTTACGTTCTCTTTCCTCTGATAAAGGTTATCTATTGTCTCAATCGAGTCTTTTATAATATCTTTGAACGAAACAGATTTGGATTCTACCTTACGGGACGCTATATTAAATATCATCCGTTCTGCTTTGTCTAAAAGAATATCTACATGAGTAGAGGCATCATAACTTTCTGAAATAATCTGACTCGCTGTGGATATAAGATTGCGAAGAACGGCCTTTTCTTTTACTATTTTAGCATAGTGTTCTATGTTAGCCGCGGTAGGTATGCTCCCCGTAAGAGATGTTATATAAATAAGGCCGCCTATCTCATCCAGGCTACCCTGTTTTTTAAGTTCTTCTATCAGCGTAACTGTATCAACCGCTTTATTGGTATCATACAGTTTAATGATTGAGGAGAAAATGGTTTTATTTGATTCTTTATAAAATGCCGATCCATCTATTAATTCTATGGCCCTGCCTATCGCTTCTCTTTCCAAAAGCATAGAGCCCAAAACAGCGATTTCAGCTTCGGAACTCTGCGGCGGGACTTTCTCTAAAAGTTGTTGTTGTGTTGTTGCCATTTTATTTCTTGACTACCCAGATGCGAAGAGACGCGATTATTTCGGGATGAAGTTTAATCTTAATCTGATAAACTCCTAATTTTTTTATCTGTTCTTCTATTAAAATATGCTTTTTATCTATATCTAACCGCTCTTCTATAAGTGCGTTTCTTATCATCTCAGGAGTAACTGTCCCAAAAATCTTATCATCAAGGCCGGATTCTACGGATATGGTGCACGAAAACGAAGATATCTTTTCAGAAATACTTTTAGCCTCTGATTTTAATTTTTCTTCCTTAAGTATCCTTCTTTTTTTCCTTACCTCTAATATTTTAAGCCCCTGAGGGTTGGACAGAGTTGCTAATTTTCGCGGAATTAAATAATTTCTGCCATACCCGTCTTTTATTTCAACGATTTCGCCCTCTTTGCCCAGTTTCTCCACATCCTTTAAAAGTATTACTTCCATAACTATTCCCTAAATCCAAAACCAACAACTAATGTTTTGAAATTTGGATTTTGTGCTTTGAATTTTGTCATTTGCCATTTATTCAGCTAGGTACGGCATTAAGCCGGCTTGTCTTGCGCGTTTAATGGCTTTGGCAAGCCGCCTTTGATGCCATGCACAGGTGCCCGTAATCCTTGACGGTACAATTTTGCCTCTCTCGGTTGTAAACCTTCTTAAGTTTTGATAGTCCAAATAATCTATTTTTTCTATCTTATTTAAACAAAATTTACATACTCTCTTTCTAAAAAATAGCTTTTCTCTCGGTTTTCTTTTTGCTTTCTCTTTTCTTCTAATCATTAAAATGGTACCTCTTCACTGCCGTCGCTCTTGGTATCCGGCTGATCTTGTATCACTTGGGCTTGATTGTCTCCGATATCTATTGTGCTGACCTCTTCCGGAGACGATTTCGGTAAGCCGGCCTCTTTCTTTAACGCCCTGCCGGCACTGCTTAAAAACTGTACACTGTTGGCTATGACTTCTGTGGTGCTTCTATTCTGTCCGTCCGGCGTCTGCCAGCTTCTCGCCCTGAGCCTACCCTCTACAAAAACAGGACTGCCTTTGGAAAGATATTCACCGCAAACTTCAGCGCGCCTGCCCCATACTACAATTCTAACAAAAGTCACTTCCTCTTTTTTCTCGCCTGTCTGAGTCGCGTATACGCGGTTAACCGCTACGGTAAAGTTTGCTACAGCGGTACCGCTGGGAACATAACGTAGTTCCGGGTCTCTGGTCAGATTACCCATCAGGAATACTTTGTTTACACTTGCTGCCATTTTAAGTTACCTCTTGATTATTAATGTCCTCAATATACCGGAATTGAGTCTATAGGTTCTGTTCAAGGCTTCTATCACCGATGGTTCTATTGAAAAATTTAATTTATAATAAACCCCATCCCGATGTTTCTTTATGGGGTAGGCAATGGTCCGTTTCCCCCAGTTGTCTTCTTTTAAAATCTTTCCTTTATTTTTTTTAATGCTGTCTGTGATTAAGTCTGTAACTTTTTTAATGCTTTCTTCTGCGTCCGGCCTCAATACAAAAAGCGCTTCGTAGTTTTTCACCCCGTTAGACCTCCTTTTTTCACCCCGTCAGACCCTTTTTGAGGTCTAACGGGTTTCATATTAACATATCTCCTTTGTTTATTCAAGATAAAACAGATTTAATTTGCGTTTCTCCTGTTATACCTCCTCATACACACATCTATACCGGAAGAAACCCATGCCTCTATGCCGCTAATTGCTTCGTCAATCACTCTGCCCAGGATACCCTTTTCTTCTTTCGAAAAAGGCCTTAAAACAAAATCGGACGTATCGGCTGCCTTTTCCTCCGGTTTTATACCTATTCTTAATCTGGGAAATTCTTCTGAATTTAGGCTATCTATTATTGATATCAATCCTTTATGCCCGCCGCCGGAGCCTTTGAGTCTAAATCTTATGTTACCCAATGATAAATCTATGTCATCATAGACTATTAGTAAACTTGAAAGCCCGGAAATTCGATTAGCCGCAAGCGCTACGGATTCACCCGAGGAATTCATAAAAGTCTGGGGCTTTAACAGCTGAATCTCTTTCCCGTCTATGCGGCCCTTTCCGGCTAAACTTTTGAATAATCTTTTTTTTATCCTTATACCATGTTTTTCGGCTAAGCTGCTTACAACCATGAAGCCCATATTGTGCCTTGTCGAGCGATATCGAAGGCCTGGATTTCCCAGTCCAATTATTAATTTCATCGTATAGCGTATAGCGTATAGAGGAATTGACTATCCGCTATACGCTAAACGCTAATTATCACCCCTTCTTCTCATCTTTCTTGGGAGACGGCGCCTTCTCTTCGACTACCTCTTCCTCCTTCTCCTTCTTGCCTTTCTCTATTACTTCCGGTTCTGTTATCTCTTCAACGGCTTCTTCAGCTTTTATTTCTTCTTTTGCCGGCGGCTTTCCTATCAACACAACCAGCCCGGGATCGTTCAATATTTTAACGCCTTGAGGGACTCTTAAGTCTCTGATATATATAGTGTCGCCGATTTTCATACCGGAAACTTCTACTTCTATCTTTTCGGGTATTTTGGTCGGCAGGCATTCAACATCTACCTCCCATATAGCGTGTTCAACAATCCCACCCTCTTTGACAACCTCCCCGGCTTCTCCGTGAACGGCAACAGGAACCTTTACCTTGACTTCTTCGGTTAAAGATATTTCTTTAAAGTCGATATGTATTATATCTTCCTTTATGGGGTCGGTTTGGATTTCTTTTATAATCACTGTCTTCTCTTTGGCTGATTTAAGGCCGTCGATTAAGAGGGTTAGCAATACATTTTCACCGGCCTTTGTATTAAGAGCTTTAAAAAGGTCCCTCGCATTCGCTTTTAGATTTATAGGTTCCTTTCCGTCTTTATAACAAACGGCCGGGATCAAGCCTTCTTTTCTCAATTTTTTAACTTTGCTTTTTCCGCATTCTTTCCGAATCTTGGCGTGCAGTATTACCTTTTCCATGGTCGTTCCTTTCTAATCAAATAAAGAACTCACCGATTGTTCATTATGAATCCGCTTTATCGCCTCCGCTAAAAGCGGCGCAATCGAGACTACTTTTATCTTATCGATCAATTTAGCTGGTTCTGCAAAAACTGTATCTGTAACCACCAATTCTTTTATCGAACTCTGCGAGATGCGTTCAATAGCTGGCCCGCATAAAACGGGGTGGCTAACAGCTGCATAAATATCAAGGGCGCCTGCGTTTTTAAGAGCTGTTGCTGCCTCGACCAAACTTCCGGCGGTTGCTATCAAGTCGTCAACTATAACCGCATTCCTTCCTTTTACTTCACCCATTATATTCATAACCTCTGCATTTTTGTCGTCTATCCTGCGTTTATCGACAATCGCCAGTGAGGCGTTCAATCTTTTCGAATAGGCCCGTGCCATTTTTATGCCTCCTACGTCGGGAGAAACGACTACCGGGTTGGGCAAATTTAACTTGCTAAAATAATCAACGAAAATATTTATAGCAAACAGGTGATCAAGCGGAATATCAAAAAATCCCTGAATCTGGCCGGCGTGAAGGTCTATCGTAAGAACTCTGTTTGCTCCTGCGCGGGACAGGATGTTTGCAACAAGTTTCGCCGTTATAGGAACCCTTCCCTGGTCCTTTCTATCCTGTCTCGCATATCCAAAATACGGAAGCACCGCAGTAAGTCTCGCAGCGGACGCGCGCTTCAGGGCATCGAGCAATATCAAAAGTTCCATAAGATTATCATTTGCCGGATATGATGTTGATTGTACCACAAATACATCTTCGCCCCTCACGTTTTCATTTACCTTCACCTGTATCTCACCGTCTGAGAATCTGTCAATCATCACATCGCCCATTTTGGTTCTCAAAAGTTTGCAAATATGCTCGACTAAAGGATGATTTGAATTGCCGGAAAATATTTTTAATCTATCTGTCATCTTGCCCTCCTTCTGTGTAAAATCCTCGCCGGAATACCTGCAACAGTCTTGCCGTCGGGAACATCATGTCTTTTTGTAACCACGCCTCCGGCTCCCACCACCGCACCTTTCCCTATAGTTACAGGCGCTATCAATATGCTCCCCACTCCTATAAATGCATTATCTTTTATAATGGTTTTGTTTTTAAATTTTCCGTCAAAGTTTGCAGTAATCGTCCCCGCTCCGATATTTATATTTTTACCGAGGATTGCGTCTCCCAAATAGGCCATATGTTTTATCTTGCAACCCGAGCCTACTTTCGTCCTCACAAGTTCTACAAAATTTCCTATCTCGACGTTGTTATCAAGTTTTGTGCCGGATCTAATGCGTGCAAACGGGCCTATTTTAGAATTTTCTCCGATTTGGACATCTCTTTCAATTATAGTATGGGGGTATATAATTGTATCGATTCCTATTCCCGCCTCAAAATCTATATATGTAGAAGCCGGGTCTACAATCGTAATACCACATGCCATCATATTGTCTAAAACCCTAATTCTGGCTATGTCATTTGCCCTGGCCAGATCCCGCCTGGAATTAATACCTATCCCCTCGGAGGGATCTTCTGTCGTAAGGGTCCCTAAATTTTGGTTTGCTTTTTTTAATATA
>SDBU01009665.1_pt1 | contig 10789 bp, 8 predicted proteins | sample 2277071 | NCBI WGS metagenome assembly SDBU01 (sample SAMN10397929, study PRJNA504765) | marine sediment metagenome | isolation source: marine sediment core GS08_GC12, 126 cmbsf | place: Arctic Ocean: Gakkel Ridge, Loki's castle | collected 2008
TGCTAGACGAGAACAGAACTCTATAGACTATTAAACCTATAACTGCCCCGCCGAGAGCTGCAGCGATAGCTGAGAAAAACGGGCTTATCCTATGCAAAGTGAAAAGCCAGTATGCCGTATAGGCTCCAAGCATAATTAAGTCCCCATGGGCTACGTTTAATATCAGCATAGTGCCATACAAGAGATTAAGCCCAACCGCTATCAGGGCGTATATGCACCCTATGCTTAAACCCAGCACAAGTATTCTGGATATATCCCCTAATTCCATTTTAACCCCTTAATATAAAATTGAAGCGACGCAGCTTAGGGAACCAAAGTATTAGAGCCGAGCCCTGGCCTAAAGGGCTCTTCTAAGGCTAAAATTCCTTGCGTCTGTCAACCTTTTCTGACTATCCTCCTTACAACAGTGAGGTTTACTGATAGAAATAGCTATGATCCTAAGTAAGCCTTTCTTACGCTTTCTTCCCTCAAGAGTTCCTCGCCTGAACCCTCCATAACTACCCTTCCTGCCTCTAAGATATAAGCCCTTTCAGCAATCTTTAGGGAATGATACACATTTTGTTCTACGAGGAGAATTGTAACCCCAGCATTATTAATTTCTTTTAATAGCTTAAAAACCTCAGTCACAATTATAGGAGCCAACCCTAGCGATGGTTCATCCAGCATCAGCAATTTAGGTTTAGACATTAACCCTCTGGCGATTGCAGCCATTTGCTGTTCGCCGCCACTAAGTGTTCCTGCCATTTGCTTTCGGCGCTCCTTTAGTATGGGGAATAATTGGAATACCCATTCCAGGCTTTTCTTCGTCTCCGCCCTGGCCCTTTTCCCATAGGCTCCGATTTCCAGGTTTTCCTCAACGGTTAGATAGGGAAAAAGTCTTCTTCGTTCAGGAATGAGTGAAATCCCCATTTCAACCCGCTGATATGGCATACAATCGTTTATGTTCCTCTCCTCAAAAATAATATTCCCTGACTTTGGTTCTAGAAGCCCGGCTAAAGTGTTAAGAATAGTACTTTTGCCAGCACCATTTGACCCTACGACAGCAGTTATGCTTTTTTCCTCAACATTGAGAGATATATCCCATAAAGCCTGGGCTCTCTCATAAAAAACGGACAGGAATTCGACTCTTAACATAGTAACAGTTCTAAAAGTTATATTTCCTCTGCCTCCCCAAGATAAGCTCCAATGACCTTCGGGTCTTCACTAACTTCTTTTGGTGTTCCTTCAGCAATCTTCTGACCACTTTCAAGAACAATAACCCTATCTGAAATACCCATAACACTTTTCATAATATGCTCCACCATGAAGATAGTTATTCCTATATCATTCTTCAGCCTTTGTATTAGCTTCATAGCTTCAGCCACCTCTGAGGGATTCAGCCCAGCCATCACTTCGTCAAGTAGCAAAAGTTCGGGTTTTGCCGCCAATGCCCTAGCTAACTCCAGCCTCCTCGCATCAGCTGAAATCAGGCTCCCGGCAGGTACATCAGCCTTCCCTATTAACCCTGTGAATTCCATTAGCCGCATAGCCTCTTCCCTGGCAATTCTTAAACTTCCCCCGCTTTCTTTGCCAAAAAGCGACCCGACCATGATGTTCTCACGCACACTCATATTGCCAAAAGACTTGGTTATCTGAAAGGTTCTAGCTATCCCCTTTCTGCAGATGTGGTGAGGTTTAAGTCCAGTGATCTTTGACCCGTTAAAGTTAATAGTACCACTGTCTAGAGGATAGAGAGAGCAAATCACGTTAAAAAGTGTTGTCTTGCCGGCACCGTTGGGCCCTATCAGTCCCACAATCTCGCCCTCATTGACATGGAAACTTACATTGCTTAAAGCAACAATTCCCCCAAAATGCTTGCTCACATTTTCTCCCTCAAGGAGCCGCATCTTTACCTCCAGAAAAGTGTTCGGCTAAAAATCCCCTACTTTTGTTCTTTCTTATACTATAGTTCCTTGAGTATGTCAACCGGTGGTAACCAGGCTACATCTTAGATGCTTCCGGTTACATATTAAGATGATTTAATTCGCGTGGTTGACAGTAAGTACATCCCCTGTTATATTAAAATACACACTCACTTAAAACCATAGGAGGAATAAATGATGGGAACTTATGCTAAACGAGCAATACCAGCTCCGATTCTTCTCCAAGCAGAGCCTGAACCGTTAGAAATAGATTTGCAGAGGACGGCTTTAATAGTAATAGATATGCAAAATGCCTTTGTCAGTAAGGGTGGCTTCCTTGATCTACAAGATGCAGATATTTCACCGGTTCAAAAAATTGTAAACCCTATCAAAAAAATAACCAGTGGAGCACGGGCGAAAGGGATCAAAGTTATATACACCGTGCATGGCTACTCACCCGATTTGTGCGATGCCGGAGGCCCAAATTCACCGAACTGGTATAAAGAAGGAAGTCTAGTTAGCATTCGTAAGCACCCTGAATGGCGAGACAAGGTGCTCATTAGTGGCACATGGGGCGCTGATATTGTAGAGGAACTAAAGTCCCAAGAAGGCGATATAATTATTAGGAAGCAAAGATATAGTGCATGCTTTGGGACAAATCTAGATACCATCCTGAAGACGTATAACACTAAGTATCTAGTATTTGTAGGAGTGGCGACTAACTTTTGCGTAGAGGCCTCAATAAGGGATGCATTCTACCTTGACTATTTCCCTATCCTTATTTCGGATGCTTGTGCTGCTGTTGGCCCACCATTTACGCAAGATGCAACAGAATTTAATGTTAAACTTTGTTATGGCTGGGTAGCCACTACCGAAAACCTTGTAAAAGCTATGGAGTAGCAGGGAAAGTGAAAATAAGGGTGAGGTAGCTGAAACAGTTGGGGAGTGTTTTGCACCAGAGAATGTTCTTTATTCGACTCCGGACGACGGTTAAAAACTGGGTGCCCTCTATATCTCATACACTGTACCACACCAGAGACCCTTAATAAGGGATTAAAAGATACAAAATAAATTGAGTGCACAGAGTTTGACAAGCCCTGTGCGCTCATGGGAAGGGATGAAACTTGGCAATAACAGATTGACGCAAAGAGTAAAATACTGTATCAATGGAGGCAAAAATGGGTAAGGTGGACCTGGTAATCAAGGGGGGGAGAGTGGCTGTGGGGGGAGTTGTATCACAATCACCGGTATGGATCGCGGTAGATGGAGGCAGGATTGTTTCGCTTGGTAATAATGCAAGCTGGCCTGAGGCAACGCAAACTATAGATGCCAGCGGCAAGTATGTCTTGCCTGGGGCTATTGACCCCGAACATCATCCTATTTCTCATCAAAGCATGCATGCTGTGGCTGCTGGAGGGGAAACGATTATTAGTGAGACTTCTGCAGCAGTAGCTGGAGGGGTCACTACCATAGGGATGATGCACCACAGCACTCGGTTTGCCCTGGTCGAGAAGAAGCCCGACAAAGTGGAGGACGTACCCCGTTTTATGGAAGTCTTTCCTCCCTTCATTGAGATGGCGAAGGGACAGTCTATGGTTGATTATTTCTTGACACCGGAAATGTCGACCGAAGAGCATGCTAAAGAAATACCCCAGCTAGCAGAAAAGCTGGGGGTAACTTCATTTAAGCTTTATCTACATTGCAAGGCAGGAGAGCACATGTGGCCTATGTGGCCGTACATGCAAGAGATGGGAATGTTTTACTATGACGACGGAATGATTTTTCGTGCCATGAGAAATATCGCTTCACTCGGACCCCCCGGTCTCCTTCTTATTCATCCAGAGAACTGGGAAATCGCTCGTGTTCTTAAGGAAGACATGATAGCACAGGGACGGACAAGCCCGGCGGCATGGGATGACCATGCCCCCGCCTTTACTGAAGCTGGGCATGTTCATACCTACTCTTACTATGCCCGGGTTACTGGCTGTCCTCTATATCTCGTGCACTGTACCACACCAGAGACCCTTGAGGAAGTCGTGAAGGCGAGGGCAGATGGCGTCAATATTACTGCGCAGGGCGGAGTCCAGTATTTGACCTTGGATAAGGAGAGGGGAGTGGTAAATGTGCCACTGCGAAGCAAAGATACTCATGAGAAGCTATGGGAAGCCGTAAGAACAGGGATAATTGATTGCATAGGCAGCGACCACGTTTGGGGGGCGACTATACCTCTTGAGGATGTGGAAAAATATGGAACAGAGAAATACCCGTTTAACATCTGGGAGAGGTGGTATCTCTTTGCCGGAAGGGCCGAGGCCCTGCTTCCCATCATGCTGAGTGAGGGGGTGAGCAAAGGGAGGCTTTCTCTCGAAAGGGTGGTTAAGGTATGTTCTGAGAATACCGCCAGAAAGCTTGGCTTGTATCCTAAAAAGGGTGTTATCGCAATAGGTTCTGATGCGGATTTCGTAATAGTCGACCTTAATAAGACCAAGACACTGACTCGTGACATGACCTATAGCGCCCAGGGCTGGTCAATTTGGGAGGGTTGGGAGATAAAAGGATGGCCAGTTATGACCATCTTAAGGGGTAATGTGATAATGGAGTGGCCCGAAGGAGAGCCCCGGCCTAAAATCGTAGGAAAGCCTATAGGGCAGTATCTGCCGCGTAAGCCGGGGAGTGAACTGTATCCGCTCGACTAGCGGTAATGAAGCGGTGCCTTTGACTCTGAGGGAGGCCCTTTAGCCAGTACTACCAAATGGGGAAGCAGATGGCAGAAGATGTAGCAGAAGTGGCCGGATTAATAAGCTATTTCAGGAGATAGAAGAGGAAGTCAACCAGACCTTGGATATATCTTAAAGTTTCTGGAGCAGTGGAAGAAAAATCAAGGAAAGTTTGAGTGGAAAAGGGAGGTGAATAATGGCAACATCAAATTTAAGTTATCTAATGAGGCTGCCGAGATTTGACCATCTGGAACCTGAAACTATTGACGAGGCCTGCTCTCTGCTCTCCAAATATAAGGGCAAAGCCAAGGTAATTGCCGGTGGTACAGACTTATTGATCTCTATGAAGAAGAGGCAGATAAGCCCCCAATATGTAGTCAACATCAAGTCCATCCCTGACTTAGACTACATAAGGTATAACCAGGAAAGCGGCTTAAAGATTGGAGCCCTGGCTACCCATCAATCTATAGCCAGCTCTCCTATTATTAAAGATAAATTCGGGTTACTGGCTATTGCCTGCAATAAAATAGGTACCCCTCAAGTAAGGAATATGGGTACCGTGGGTGGTAATATCTGCATGGCAGCACCCTCAGCCGATACCGCCCCACCACTGATTGCCTTAGGGGCGAGGGTAAAACTGGTTAGTTCCAGAGGGGAGAGAATTGTTGCCCTTGAAGAGTTTTTAACCGGTCCTGGCGACACAGTTCTTGAGGCTGATGAAACACTTACCGAGATTCAGGTACCAAGTTTAGCACCTCATGCAGGTGGAGTATACTTAAGGCTTTCCCAAAGAAGTACAGTGGATATCGCTGCTGTTGGTGTTGCAGCTTCGATCACTTTAGGGGAAGATGAGATCTGCAGCGATGCTAAAATAGTGCTTGGTGCTGTAGCTCCAACCCCCATTAGGGCTAAGAGGGCTGAGGATGCGATTAAAGGTAAAAAGATCGAAGATGACCTGCTTGAGGAGACAGCCCGATTAGCCTCAGAGGAAGCTCGCCCAATATCTGATGTTCGTAGCTCGGCTAATTATCGAAAGGAGATGGTTAGAGTACTGACAAAACGGGCGATAATGCAGGCTTTGGAACAAGCTAAATCGGCTTAACTTTCGACTATAAAACAGGGAGGTGACTTCTATTGAAGCAGTTGATAGAACTAAAGGTAAATGGTGAGCTCTATGAAGTTGCAATTAAGCCATGGAGGACATTACTAGATGTTCTAAGGGAAGACCTTGGCTTGACTGGAACCAAGAAAAGTTGTGACAGTGGGGATTGTGGTGCTTGCACTGTTATTATGAATGGAAAGCTGGTTGTTTCCTGTTTGGTCTTGGCTGTAGAGGCTCAAGGTAAAGACATTTTCACTATCGAGGGGCTGGCTAAGAATGGTCAGCTTCATCCCCTTCAGCAGGCCTTTATTGAGCATGGTGCTATTCAGTGCGGGTTTTGTACCCCGGGTATGCTCCTCTCTGCCAAGGCTTTGCTTGATAGAAATCCTCGTCCGACCGAGGCTGAAGTGAGGGAGGGAATTTCCGGCAATCTTTGTCGCTGCACCGGCTATACCAAGATTGTCGAGGCAATATTGGCAGTGGCACAGCGATAGATCTATGCTGAATGTTACAAAATGGCATAGATAGAAAGGAGTAAAGACAATGAAGGAATATTCCTTAGTGGGGAAGAGGGTGCCAAGGATAGACTCATTGCCGAAGGCAATTGGTGCCGCTAAATACTTTGCAGATATAGCACTACCAAGAATGTTATATGGGAAAATTCTCCGAAGCCCTTACCCCCATGCTAAAATTCTCAATATTGACACAAGCAAGGCGGTGAAACTACTCGGCGTGAAGGCGGTGGTGACGGGCAAGGATACAGCTGGAGTAAAGTTCGGGATATACCCTGAATCCAGGGATCAATACCTCCTGGCTATAGACAAGGTTCGCTATGTCGGGGAAGAAGTAGCGGCAGTGGCAGCCATTGATGAGGATGTTGCTGAAGAGGCTCTCAATCTGATAGAGGTAGAGTATGAGGAATTGCCAACGGTTTTTGATCCCGTGGAAGCCATGAAGGATGGTGCCCCAGAGATACATGAGGGTGTAGACCGAAATATCGGATGGAATGCATCTGCACATTTTGGGGATGTGGAGGAGGGCTTTCGTCAGTCCGACCTCATCCGGCAGGATAGATTCGTTAGCTTGAAGGTTTGCCATTGTCAAATGGAACCATATGGTGCCCTTGCCAGCTTTGACCCTTCAGGAAAGCTTGACATGTGGATACCTAATCAGAGTCCCTTCACCAGGCGTAGGGCATTATCCAATGCATTGAGAATGCCGCTAGGGAAGGTGAGAGTACATAGGTGTTACATTGGTGGTGCCTTCGGCGGTAGGTCCGATACCTTCCCTGCTGAATTCTGTGCTGCCCTTCTCTCTATAAAGGCAGGCATGCCAGTTCGGATAGCCTATTCCAGACAAGAGACGATGGTGGCAACCCGGCATAAGCATTCAATGATAATCGACCTGAAGACCGGGGTGAAAAGGGACGGAACCATAATGGCCGAGGATATGGAAGCTGTCCTTGATGGCGGAGCCTACTTGAGCAGTGGACCTATAGCTTGCGGTGTCCCCCTCATCCACGTGGAAGCTGTATATAGAACGCCTAATCTGAGGTATAATGGAAACCTAGTTTATACTAATAAAACACCTACCTCTATGATGCGAACTCATCCAAGTGCGATGCACCTCGCCAAGGATGTCCAACTGGACATGATAGCTGAGGAGCTAGGGATGGATCCCATGGAAATAAGACTGAAGAATGCAATTAAGCCGGGAGAGAGACTCCCTAGCAAGTCTGTAGTCACTAGCTGCGGCCTCACTGAGACCATCTACAGGGCTGCAGAGGAGGCAGGCTGGAAGGAAAAGAGGGGGAAATTAGGAACAAATAGAGGCATAGGTATGGCGTGTGGGCTCTTACTCTGTGGTTGGAACATGGGCTTTCGTACATTGTCTGCCGCCTTCATAAAATTTAATGAGGATGGTGGAGCCTCCTTATTCACTGGGAATGTTGACAATGGACAAGGCAATGAGAGCATGCTGGTCCAGATTGCGGCTGAGGAGCTTGGACTTCGTATGGAAGACATTGAGTTAGTCTGCGCGGATACTGAGCTTACCCCACAGGACCCGGGCAGCTTTAGCATGACATCAGCCTTTGTCTCTGGAAACGCCGTTAAAGCGGCTGCTGCTGATGCCAGGCAACAGCTTTTAAAGATCGCCGCAGACAGGTTAGGCGTAGATATTGAAGCTTTAGAGGCAAGGGACCGGCGAATCTATGTCAAAGAAAATCCTGGGATAGAGATGCGTATCAGAGATGCTGCTATACTGAGCTTGTTAAAGGGGACCCCTATCTTGGGCAAGGGATCCTTTATGCCCAATGTTGAGGGGTGGGCAGACCATAGGACAGGCAAATACGAGGGTCAACAATCAGGGGCTTATACCTTTGGCACCATAGTTGCTGAGGTGGAGATAGATAGGGAAACTGGCTTAGTGAAGGTGGTTGATTTGGTTGCAGGGATGGATGTAGGAGTTGCTATAAACCCAATGGCAGTAGAGGGGCAAATGCAAGGGATAGCGGCCATGATGATAGGAGAAGCACTGTCTGAAAAGCACGCATGGGACGAAAAGAATGGTCGATTAGTCACTGATTCATTCCTTGATTACAAGATCCCGGCGGCGATTGATGTGCCCAAGATAAAACCAATTATTGTGGAGACGATTGACCCTGTAGGTCCCTACGGAGCAAAAGAAGCTGGAATAAACTGTGGAGTTGCTGTATGCGGAGCCATAGCCAATGCTATATATGATGCTATTGGGGTCAGGATAAAAGAGCTCCCTATCACCCCAGAGAACATACTCAATGCCCTAAAGGAGAATGAGAAATTACAAAAATAAATATACTTGGGTTAAAGACTATTTGATGTCGCAATACTCTTGGCTGATGGTGAATCAAGATGCATGGGTGAGCTGAAGCAACTGATGCCTTTCGGAGATAATGTCCTTCTGGAGCATGTGATTGGAAACCTCCTTGAATCCAGAGTAAACGAAATAATTGTGGTATTAGGCTACCAAGCCGAAAAGATAGCTCCCCAAATAGCTAGCAAGCCTATCAAAATAGTATTAAACCCAGACTTTCAACAAGGGATGAGTTTTTCTATAAAATATGGCGTAAACCATGTATCTAAAACATCAGGTGCAATTTATTGATAAAGAGATTATCAATAAACTCGTGGAAGAGTTTCTGAACTAAAAGGGAAGCAGGGTATTATTGCTCCAGTCCCAATTGGATTAAAGCTAGTGCTGCCAGAGTATACAAGACGCTGTGATAGGTAATCCCATACCCAAAATAATGCACGCTACAGCGGTCAACATTAACAAGATATTGCCCCCAGATGCATAACGAATTGTGTGGAAAATGGTACCAAAATTCTGCTAGGACTTAGAGATTACAAAGTAGAGGAGGTGAGAGAAAATAAGGAGAGGATAGTAGCAAAGGTGACAGTTGGCGTAAAGGAAATGTCCCTGTTGTGGTCCGGTAAGGTTATATCGACATGGTGTGTGCAACCCAAGGAGCGTGCTTCACATTCGGAGTGGGGACAAGAGGATTTATCTTATCAGGCCCGGTAGCCAGAGTACCACTGGGGGAAGGGCTAGCATCAATGCCAATACTATCGCATCACATCCGAGATAAGGCGAAACGGATGTATAAATATCTCTCATTGTGGTGCCGGGTGGGGCTACACTCTTCATGACAAAGAGGTTCAGGCCGAAGGGTAGTGATACTGTCTTACCCAGTGGTTACCCCCTACAGGCTTTTAGTATTTTCTACCCGCCTTAATGTAATCCTCAAGGTTCATGGAGTCCCAAAGCTCCTTGTTGGGGGTAGTTCGGGTAGGAAAGTATTGGCCCACCGGTTTGGTGGCATCTATTATTACCTTTGTGGTCATGGCTACCACGTTGCTCCTATGCCCAAAATAATCATACGCACCGGCGGGGTCTATAACATTTCCAAGTACCCCGGGGATGATATCAATGTCCAAATCGCCCCGCACTCTGGTGCTAATAGCCCATAGTATTTCCTCCTCATTATATATATCAATGTCTTCATCTACCACCACGACTAGTTTGACGCCTGGCTTCGCAACTAATGCCGCCAAAGCGGCACGCTTTGCCTCACCCGGGGTACCCTGTTTTATAGATATATATACATGGTGGGCACCACTGCCAGAAGGAGGATTATAAACAGCTTTAACATCAGGAACTGCTCTCTTCACCACCGTGTAGATCTCAGCCGCATTAGGCAGCATCATCGACATTGGATGCTCTCGATGGGCCGGGTCAAGGTCAAGGTAAATAGCATCCTTGCGCATAGTTATGGCCTTTACCTTAATACGATAACAAGGCGGCTCTTCACCATAGTAGCCAAGGAACTCACTGAAGGGACCATCAGTGATCCAATCATTGGGGTCGATTATTCCCTCAACTGCTATCTCAGCATCGGCAGGAACAGGAAGGTCCACCGTCTCCGCCGGTGTCACCCGGAGTGGCTCTCCCAGAAGACCCCCCATGACTTCCAGCTCATTCATGTCCAATTCGCCCGGTTGACACGTACCGAGAATCGCTGCAGGATGGTGACCACTAAAGATTACTACCTCCATAGGCTTGCCAAGCTCAGCGTGGCGCCGGGCGATAATGGAGCCATGATTATGCGGGGCTATGTAACAGCCCAGCTCGTCTTTTCCCTTCATCTCGTGGCGGTAATCTCCCACATTTGGTATTCCTGTGACTGGGTCTTTACAGATACAGGGGTTAATTGTCATATACTTCCCGCTGTTAAGCTCTGCATGTTTAAGGATGGGCAGGAGTCCCAAATCTACATCTTTGCCTCGCAGCACTATTTCCTTAACCGGAGCCTCTGAGGCCGGAACCATTTGAGGCGGCTTAAGGTCATCTACTCTTCTCATATACTCCTGGAGAATCTTAGGCTTCTCTACTCTAGGCTCCATGTCCAATGCCAAGGCAAACATCTCAAAACTGCCGAATAGGTCGGTAACGAGTGGAAGCTTACTTCCTTCAATTTTTGGGCAATAGATTACTGGATAGCGTCCCTGCCTGGCGAGTTTATGCTGGAT
>SDBU01009666.1_pt1 | contig 10787 bp, 10 predicted proteins | sample 2277071 | NCBI WGS metagenome assembly SDBU01 (sample SAMN10397929, study PRJNA504765) | marine sediment metagenome | isolation source: marine sediment core GS08_GC12, 126 cmbsf | place: Arctic Ocean: Gakkel Ridge, Loki's castle | collected 2008
TTAATAAGTCAGTTATTCGGCGTGTCATGCCCTGCGATTTGGATGTAATTGAAATTCCAGGCCTTATAAAGACCGGCCAAGAGGCCTTAGATGCGGCAAGAATTCTTGGGCCTCTGAAGATGAAGGAACCCGCATCAAGCTGCGTAAAATATCGTGAAGAGCTTGACAATTACTCTGAGAAGTTATTCACGGAAGAGGGCCGAAACTATATAGACATCGAAGGTTTGCTGAACATTGCACGAGGGTTCACCGGATATGGATTGACTGCTTCTGAAGCTATTCGATATACACTTTATAACGCTAGCTTACCCTACCACACGTTGGGTTGGCTTAGAGAAGAATGGATTGAGGGTTTTCGGGAGAGGCCAGTAGACAGAATTAAGAAAATGCCAACCTCAGAAATGGAAATTACCAGGACATCTAGTCAAATCCCTGTGGAAGGAGACAAAAAGGACTTGGAGACACTGAAGGATAGCATAAGATTCCAAGAGGAATATGGAGATGAGCTTAATAAAGTCGGAAAATTCCATATGGAAATAAAAGAGTTTAAAGAATTTTTGAAGGAGAAAGACATCAGCTTGAAAAGAATCAGTCAGATTTTTATTGAGGAAGGATACAGAGTTCCTTCTCCTGAAAGATGCGAAAATGCAGTTCAAGAAATTGAAAGGAAATATAGAGATATCCAAGGAAGGGACTGGTCTACCTTGAAAGAGTTCAGGAAAGCCAATGAATGGTTGAGTAAGACATACATTAAGCCACTGACCGACTCTGAGCAACGTATTGAAATATACGAAGAATGGTGGGATTATCTTTGGCAGAAGATATCTAATATTAAGAAAATAGAGCAAATCGCTGCTATTAACGAAATGGTAGATAAATCTCCTTTAGTTGTCAGTCAAAAGCATAGACTAAAAGAATTGATGGAGGAAAAGAAGATTGCATTAGAGAAAGAAATTCGAGCTCTTAGGCAAAAGCGTTTAATCAGAATAAGTAAAGTGGATACTTTTCCGGGTTGGGTAAAGGCTTATGAATTTTTGCTCGACGATTCTTCCCTCAGTGAGCAATTGAAGCTTGAATTAGTGCAAGCTTTGATGGAAAGATATAAGAAATTATCCATAGAGATTAAACAGAATCTAATATCCTATCTGAAAAGAGAAGATGCTCCAACCAGAGATATCACTCAGGAACTCATGGGACTTGGATTGATACGAAAAGTAACTACTATTATTGGTTCCTCAAAACTAGAAGATATCGACGGAAATCTGTATCCTCTCGACGAATTTGATTTCTCTAAGTATAAAGCCAAGGAAGAGTGGCTTACCATTGACCGCTGCAAAGAAGAAGCCCTTTGCTTGCTCACGCCCAAGATTGAGAACAAAACTCTAAAAGATCTAAATAGATACAATACTCGTGAGGCGTTTGCCCAACCGAAGAAAACTGAGGAAGAAATGACAAAATGGGAAAAGGTGGCAATCGGATCCGTAACAGCGGGATTTGGGGCATATGGAATATATTTAATCTTAAGAAACAGAAAAGACAAGATGGAACAGGATCTCCTGTCTGCTAGGCGTTTAAATGGAAAAGATGAAAAAATACCTATCAATCAGCTGGCCTACAGGGAAGAGAGTAAGCTACAATTGACTTCAGAGCCACAGATAACTCCGGATCACCAGAACTATTATAAGGGGCGTCCGGTAAAGATTATAGAGCAAGGAGAATACACATACACTATTCGACTTCAGAGCGGAGAGGATATTCCCGTAAAGAAGAGTGAAGTTACTTTAAGAAAATAAGAAAATTTAACCAGTAACTTCCCTTTATGAAAAGATCCTAGAATACTCTCCAGCTTAATAGAAGTATCGATACCCTACATCTCTCCTGTGGGATCCTCTAGTTTTTCGCTTCTTTTCAACCTTCCAGACCACCATCCACCTTTAATAGCCATGTAGATTACCATATTCTTGATAAGAACTATATTTCCATATTGAGAAAAATAAGTTTGGCCAGGCATCGCTTTCTCTCTCCTTGTGATATATGATGGATTAAGTACGCATTTAATCTTGAACTGACACTCAGTTCGTCACAACAGAGATTGTCCGTAGCCATTGGGCGTCTCTTAAGTCGGACCACCGGAAGTTAAGCAGGATCTGGGATTCTATTCCCCACGATGCCTCCCCACACTGGACGACTTTCGCAACTTTTTAATGGACAACGAGATCAGCGGCATCATCCAAGAATACTCCTCGATTGTAGTTTGAACCTACCTTTCACCAACATATCCATTCGTAAAGACAGTTGAGTCTGCACCTGCAATGTGCCCCGTTTAGCACACTATTCACTATGACGCATAGACCGAGGGGGGCGGACCAGTGCCACTTGGGCGACGACATAACTTATATAACCCCACTGACACTATATATCATATTTTCAAAACTCGGGGAGTAATGTTATTACAGTGTTATGCTGGGAAATTAATATAGGGACTTACAGATTCGGTATGGAAGTGCAGGACCGCATAATGCCCTTATGTTGTGGTCGCAATATTACCTACCAGTTTGAGTTAGTGAAACCCTTAATAAGAGCGTGATTCGGTAGCTTCAAACAAGATCGACCTTAGGTCAAATTTCAGCGCTTGCCAATCGGGTTTCGGAGGGCACTACTTAAAGAGTTAATTTAGCAGAAGGAAGTTGTCAGTCAATCGGCAACAGCCAAATCGTGTTGGACTTTTTCCTTGACACTGCCCGTTTTTCAGTTAAAATAGGGTAGGACTGCGCATTGCACATATCCGGAAAAAAGGAAGAAGAACATGACTTCTGGGAGGGAAAGATTTCTGAAAATCGCCTGTTTCGAGAACAGTGAGATTATGTTTCTTTCCGGATGGCAGTGGTTTTTTGCTGAGACACTGGACAGGTGGAAGAGAGAAGGCTTACCAGCCGATGTTCATCCATCTGAGTACTTTGGCTTTGACAGAATGGAAATGGTTCCTATAAATTCGGGATGGAGAGAACTTCTAGTACCCACCTTCGATGTAGAGACCTTAGAAGAAAACGCTATTCATAAGATAATAATGGATAATGATGGTGCTAAAAAGAGAGTGCGAAAAGAACACCGGCATTTATCTATGGATCAGTGGCTGGAATATCCGGTAAGGGATCGGAAGACATGGCGAGAATACAAAAAGCGACTCAATCCACATTCTCCTGCTCGCTATCCCCTCTGGTGGAAGGAAGAAAGAGGGCACTATAAGACAAGAAGTTATCCTTTGGGTATCACGGTGGGTAGTTTCTTTGGCTGGATGAGAAACTGGATAGGTCTTGAGAATTTAAGTTACATAATGAGTGATGACCCCTCCTTGATAGAAGAAATCAACGAACATCTTGAGTATTTCATAATAGAGACAATAAAACCAGTGCTGGAGGATATAGACTTTGATTTTGCTCACTTCTGGGAAGATATGGCTTATAAGACTAGTTCATTGGTTTCTCCCTCTTTTGTCAAAAAACATATGGTTCCGCACTACAAGAGAATAGTTGAGCTTCTTCATTCCAAGGGTGTGGATATCATTACTCTCGACTCAGATGGTAATATCTGGGAACTTATCCCCATATGGCTTGACTGTGGAATAAACGGAGTATTACCCAATGAAGTAGCCGCAGGAATGGATATAGTAAAAATGAGAAAGAAATTTGGCAAGAATCTCATCATAGCCGGTGGAATTGATAAAAGAGTGCTAGCAAGGGAGAAGAAGGATATCGAAAAAGAGGTAATGAGTAAAGTGCCATATCTTCTTTCCACCAGTGGATATTTCCCTGGCATAGACCACTCTGTGCCACCAGATGTACCCTTTGAAAATTACCTATACTATCTGGAACTCATAAGAAAACTAGTTTGAAATAGGAATAGTGCCCTATTATTCCGAAGAATGAGACAGGGTTGGTGAATATACTTATGTTGTGGTCGCAATATGACATACGAGTTTGAACTAGTAAAACCCTTAGTTAGAGCGTGACTCGACAACTCCAAACAAAGGACAACCTAACCCAAATCTCAGCACTTGTCAACTTGATTTGGGATAACACGACCGCATGGCGCCCTGAACTACCGGGGACCTTGCCCCGAGGCCATCATTTCGTTGACCTTAGCGTAATAAGTGTTAGAGTTAATGGGGGCAGGCCAAATATTGGCTTAAGAATTGCAAAAGCAATGAAACGTATGTCGATTTTCCATTTTGTTTTGTTGATTCTAGCTACTTTCCTATGGGGCAATCCATTTGTTACGAAGGGTATTGCATTTGAAAAAAAGACTGAGTGTCGGCCGAAAGAAGAGAGGACTGAAGAGCTCGAAACATGGCGGCCCGCCTTATATGGTTCGATTTTCATTGGAGACAAAGGAACAGCCCATGTATTCTTGAATTATATGGGTATAGTGGTGTCAAGCTCCGGCAAACAACTTGAATTTGACTTTAAAAAACGTGCAACACAGTACATAAGTGAAGTAGGTGGCGCCTCTTTTTTAATAACACCTCGATTTCTTGAGGAGTATTCTTTTTCCAATCTGCAGGTTCTGGAAACAATAAATCTACTCGAAACAAAGATTTTTTGGAGCTATCAGAATTGCCTTATGGTCGAACCAAGGGGCGAGAAAACCAAACAACACGCTCAAGAACACAATATACAAGTATGGGCTATTCCTTCAATCATATCGGATTCCCTGTTATTCCAACCTCCGGTGGGTATATCTCAGGTCAACCCGTTAGGCATATGGCCTGATTCGGGGGACCTAGATAAGAAGATGTTTGAAATCGAAGAGGAAGTGAAGGAATGGATGAGAAAACAAGGGCCATGGCAACCAGGTGACCCTATCGAGTTTCCGTGGGATCCACCGCAAACATTCATGGAAGACATAGAGAAAGTGGAAAAGTTTTCTGGTCTCGCGGAAAGAAGAAATAAGTCTATTTTCTACATTTTTTTGGGTAAAATCAAATCCGATGGTAGCCTATCCAGACAATGCGTAGGAGTTGTTACTAGAGAACCCAGTGGAAATGTCGGAACTCAGTGGCTCCCCACCGTGGACAACGTTAGAACCATAATTCAAAAACAAACCGAGTATATTTACATACCAGAATTAAGTCCACAGACTTAGCTTAATAGATTTTACCCCACCCCCCAACTCACTATTTCTTCACTCTGATAGCCTATTCAATATTTGTATTGTCTCTCATTATTCCTGTTGCCTTCCTTGCGATGAGGCGTCAAACATAATACGATAGGCAATGCCTCGCATTGTAAAGCCAAATCTCGGCCTTTGACAATCCGGTTTTTGGAACTGTCATCATCATAGCAAGACCCTCCAAATTTGACCGACTCTTTATTTATGCTAATATATCCAATATTAGAAAGGTTTTCTTAGATTGGCAGTATGCTACAATGGAGTAGCTTATGGGCAATCAATGTCAGACCTTAATTCCTTCCAGCGTAGAATATATGACTTTACTTTCCCATCAAACTAATAATTGCCAATTCAAATCAATAATAGGATTTAATGCCTCTACTTATGATAATGGAATAGATTATCTTTGAGTTGGGTTACTATTACATCAACAGAGTGGTAGTACCTCTCAAAATATATCCTTCTGAGTTTAATTAGATATAGGATATAGTTTAGGAGCACATTCTAGAACGTGGTTCTACGAAGAAACAATTGGTCGTGATATATTAAGAAGTGAGACATTGAATAAAGGGGCGGTAATGAAAGCATGGCAGGCTGAACAAAAGAGGGGGGAAAAGTATGCAGAATGATGCAACGAAAAGGAAGAATATCTCAAGGAGAGTGTTTGGATTATTATCATTTGCCATTGTCTTGATATTTGTGAATAGTCCTATCTTTGCCAATAACGAGGGAACAGGCCACTGGTGGAATGAGGTTAGCGATTCAGAGAAGCTTGCTTATGTCGCTGGATTTGTAGAGGGCTTCAATTCTTTGAGCGGCCTACTTAGCTTCTATGTTCTTTACAACGACCTTGATTTTACGGAACTTGGGCGTATGGACGATAAGCAGCTGGCAGAATTGGATACCCTTTGGGGGCAACGTGCAAACGAATTCAACCAGATGAAGCGTTGCGTTGATGAGATTAGTAGCGAGAGGGTCAAATATGACTTGGACCAATACTACAGTCCTCTGGCTACTAGAGAACAGCCAATTGCGGATGCGATATGGATTCTACATATTGAGCCCTTTATGATACCTGAATGGATGCTTGACGACAGAATTAACGAATTGAAGACGTTATCCGATGAGCGATATGAATACCTCAAGAAAATATACCTTGAAGAAAAGCAAAGGCGTGAACAAAACTAAGTCTCTGACTGAAGCCAGTGCCAATATAAGAACCTCATTAATAAAACCGATAAGACTCATAATAAGATAGGTTGGCCTGGAGGGCAGTGACCAAAAGGCAAACAAGTAGACAAGGGTAATGCACACTAGTGATATGGAACATTTTGAAAACCTTAGAGAGATTGAGCAAATACGAAAACCAGAGGTTAGATAAGGGGTGCCAAACGGAACAATATGAGATATTGGTTGTTTTATGCTCTAAAAGACCTTAATCCCAAAGGTCAACATAGGATCACTTTTCTTATTACTCTACTTTCTTGGTTAGGTGTTACGTTAGCAGTGGCAGTTATCTTAGTGGTTCTATCTGTAGTAAACGGATTGAAGACCGAGTTCATTGAGTTACTTGTAAAAATGACCCCCCATATTGCGGTAACACCTACGAACAGGGAGATTCTGTACGACTATGAATCTACGGCTACGCAAATAGAGGAAATTCCCGGTGTAGAAAAAGTCTATCCTTTTCTATCTACTCAGATTCTTGTCTCAGGAGCTGGAGGGACAGAAGGAGCAATTCTACACGCAATACCTGAAGAAGCAGATGTGCCTCATCGCACCTCTGCACTTAGAACGGGGGTGATTATCGGAGAGAACCTCGCTGATGCAGTTGGTGTTCAAACGGGACAAGAAGTTACACTTGTTTCTTCTTCCGGAAGAAGGGGTACATTCACGGTAACAGGCATCTTCTCTAGCGGACTTTACCAATACGACTATGGTTTGGTATATCTGTTGTTATCTCGAGCGCAAGAGTTCATGGCCCTGGGAGAAGGGGTCACTGGCCTACAATGCAAGGTAAAAGAGCCCATACGAGCTTGGAATATCTCCCAGACAATCAGTAAAGTCCTTCCGTCCACCTATCGGACCGACAGTTGGGACCAAGTAAACACAAATGTCCTTCTAGCACTGAGTCTTCAGAAGAGAGCTCTGTTAGTTATACTTTTCTCAGTTATTCTGATTGCAGAAATACTAGTAATTGGTTCTCTGATGGTTCGAATAAGTGAAAAGACAAAAGAAATCGGAATCCTAAATGCTATCGGCGTAACAAGAAAAGGAATAATGTCCATTTTTGTTGCCGAAGGTACTTCTATTGCAGCTATCGGCACGGGATCAGGATGTATCCTAGCGATCTTAGTGTGCAGTGTTATTCGCAGATTTCCACTAAGTTTACCACAAGGATTCTACGGCCTAAGGTATCTCCCCGTAAGGATGGAACTGAGCGATTTTCTTCTCATATCAATTCTTACTGTAGGAGTAAGTTTCTTGGCTTCCTTGTATCCCGCTCAAAAGGCAGCTAGTCTGGATCCAGCGGAGGCACTCCGATATGACTGAAATCCTTCTGAAAATACTGGATGTTAGTAAGGTGTATACCAATGTTGAAGAAGTGGAAGTTCTCAGAAATATTACGCTTGAAGTGAAAAGAGGCGAGACGGTATCTATTGTAGGACCCTCTGGGTCGGGAAAAACTACTCTTCTTAATCTAATAGCGGGGTTGGAAGACGTGACAAAAGGCAAGGTCATCATTAGAGAAACAGAGCTCACAACTTTAGCTCCTCGGAAAATAGCTCATTTGCGAAATAGGGAGATAGGTTTTATTTTTCAGCTGTATTATCTTATTCCTCACTTTACTGTTTTCGAAAATATTGCTTTTCCTCTTCTCGTGGCAGAAAAAAGGCTTGGGAGGAAAGAGATAGAAGCCAGGGTATCCACAATCATGGATGAACTTGAAATTAGTCATCGAAGGAATCATCGACCAGCATTTCTTTCTGCTGGGGAGAAACAACGGGTAGCTATTGCCAGAGCTTTGATAAATAGACCTCTGTTGATACTTGCAGACGAGCCCGTCGGAAATCTACATTGGCAATTGGCCAAAAGCGTTCTAAGCCTAATCTATGAGCTAGTGCGAAAGGAAAAGTGCTCACTAGTTCTCGCTACTCACAATGAGTCAATAGCGGCAGAAGCTGACAGGTGCTTCTGTTTAAAGCATGGAACGATACAGCCATACACGTAGGAGTTCGAAGGGTATTCTCCAAGGTCACGTTTTGGGCAATGCGCCAATCAATTCTGGGAGAAACTTGTTCAGCCATAATGAAGATACGAATGAACAACGAAGATACAAAGCTTATCACAATTCTCAACCTAATTCCCTGTTTATTTATCGCTTCTTTTGTGGTACTGAGCCTACTTGCACCTTATCTTGAATATCAACGTATGGAAATATCTGAAGGATTATACACGTTCCTCAGATTATTTTGTCATCAGATTCCTACGAGATCTTTATGGATTTTCGGATCTAATATCGGTGTCTGTTCCAGAGACATTGGTTTGTATACTTCCTTTACGTTAACATGGGTTCTTCTTGTCATAAAATATCGACAACGTTTTATATGGAAGTGGGGCATCCTACTTATTGTTCCTATCCTCCTGGACGGAGTAACACAGAATTTGGGATTAAGAATGAGCACCAACTATCTCCGATTTTCCACAGGTATACTGGGTGGAACAGGGGTCGCAATCTTATTCTTCCCCCTATATTCTCTAACTGTTCACTTCTGTATAAGGAAAGTGAAGGCTTTTCACTGCCGGCTTAATAAATAATCAGGATATTCTTCAATCAAAAGATTCAAGGCTAATACAAGACAACTCTTCGCTAACGAAAGAGCTGTTAAGAAAGAAGAAAAAAAAGGGGGGGGGATTTAGATACTTTAATCCCTAAATTGAAAAAGGTAGTGCAAGTAATCTGGTAGAAAGACAAGGAGAGAAAAATGAAAAGAAACAAGATTCTGGTGAAAGGACTTTGTGCAGCGGTTGTTCTCACGGTTACATTTGGTTTGATCTTCTCGGTGGGCGCTACAGAAACGGAGTCCAATACTACCGTTGTCCTCAAAGAGGGGACACCGGTGATCCTGAAGTTGACAACAGAAATAAGTAGTCAAAACGCTCAGGTGGGTGACACAATTCGTCTCGCAGTAGCACGAGATGTGAAAGTAGAAGGATACATAGTCATCGCAGTGAATGCGCGAGCGACTGGTGAGATAACTATGGCGGAACCAACCGGATTGGGAGGCCAAAAAGGTAGAGTAGGCTTCACGATTTTTGACACGGTCGCTGTAGATGGAACAACAGTTATGCTTAGGATGAGTCTGACTAGAGCTGGCCAAGGTAAAGAGGCACTTGCTTTGGGTGGTGGTTTCTTGATCTGTCCTCTACTACTTCTGGCGAGAGGGGAGCAAGCGACTTTTCCGGTTGGCACAGAGGTAAAAGCGTATATCGAGAATGATACTGTGGTTAAGATAACTACGTCTTCGTGACCGAGAACCTGCTAAACTGGATGTGAGGTAAATGGCGATGCGGGTCAGAGATCACCGGAAAAATTAGGAAACCGTATTGTGGTAACTAGAAAGCTGTCTCTGTAACTCACCGTTGGATAGAATTCTATTAGTGGATAGATATAATCCTTTATAGACGCTAATTACATAAACTATTATTATAATCAATTATTAGTGCTGGTTATGTTATGATGGAGATAGGAAGCTGCGTGAGAGCCTAAATAACCTGGGTAAAAGTAGAGTTGCTATATCAAGTTAATTTTATCAAGTCGGTTGTGGGATAGATGGCTCTCTAAAGACATAATGAAAGGAAGTGACTTCGGTGGACCCATATGCAGGGGGACTTATGATATTTCTAATCATTGTTACTCTTATAGCTGCTACCGTTGTTAGCCAGTCCCCGACCCTCCAAACTGAAAGGGTAACCCTAGAGGAATACTTGGAGCACTATGAGGCTTATTGTGGAAGCTCAACTGATAATGAACTCATTGCAGAATATTATCAGCTTGATGTTGACCTACAAGAAGCATTGGATGATCTGCGAAAATACCAGGGGCCGCTGAGTGAACCAGTGCCCTTCTATCGAGGAAACTGGGCACAAAGACAAACTATGAGAAATATAGCCAGATTTGGAGAGGCACTAGGTCGAGCAATAGCGTCAAAGCCAATTCGTGAGCAAATCAAAATGTTGAGAGAGCAGATAGCGCTTGTTCTGACTATAATGCACCAAAGAGGACTTACGTTACCAGTGCAAGTTAGGTAGATGAAGAATGAGCAAACCATTGATAGAAACTAATTAGAGAGAGTATTGTTACTGTCTGTCACTAACAGTCGTCCTGTGATGATAAACATACAAAATTGTATCAATGCTAATTACATGAACTGTTACCATAATCACCTACTAGTGCCGATTATATTAAACTAACATAGAATCCTGTCAGGTTTATACTCACGTAGATAGAGAGGACCTGACCTGCCCCCATTAATTGTACCACTTGTTAAGTTAGAGTCAACGGAATAATAGCCTCCGGAGCAGGTGGTCTGTAATCAAGAGCACTGTGGGGTCTT
>SDBU01009667.1_pt1 | contig 10787 bp, 22 predicted proteins | sample 2277071 | NCBI WGS metagenome assembly SDBU01 (sample SAMN10397929, study PRJNA504765) | marine sediment metagenome | isolation source: marine sediment core GS08_GC12, 126 cmbsf | place: Arctic Ocean: Gakkel Ridge, Loki's castle | collected 2008
GCCCATTTCGAAGCAGATATCCGAACTTACTGAGAAGACTCTAAAAAATTTGCGGAATATTGAGTTTATCCAAAAAGACGGAAAAAGGGGAAAGGAGAAGGAGATCCCAAAAGATCTCGTTCGGGAGATGATATCCAACGCTATCTGTCATCGAGATTACGACTCCCCTGATTCTACCCGCGTTGTCCTTACAGGCAAGTGGTTGGAGATTCACAGCCCTGGGCCGTTTCCCAAGGACCTTTCGCCACAGTCACTACTAGAAGACGACACTCCCCGCTCACGTCCCACTAACCCAAAATTGGTCGAGTATTTGCAACACCTGCTTTGGTTCGAAGACGCCGGAAATGGTTTTCGAATTGCACGCGATTACAGATCACAAAAGGGCCTAGAAGCTTTTACAGTCCAAATTAATGAAGGTCCTTGGGTCGTCGTGAGAATCATGCGACGTCCAGATAGAGGAGACGAACTCGTACCGCCTTCTAATCATTCCAGGCTGGACGCGGAGATCGAGGATTATCGGCTAAGAACGGAAGCTATGCACGAAACCTTACCTGTTGCCGGTTTTGCCACAGAGATAAAAATTCCCATTAATATCGAAGACATATACGTTCTTTTGCATGCCGTGATTGATTTGAGAGGCGTGGCTGAAGAAAGGTTTATGGACTCTGCCCATGCAGAGAAATATCTGAGGGGAGGCGAGAGCAGCCTTGAAATTCCCTTGCCTGAGGCATTCAGACAGGCTGAATTACGCAAACAGAAGGGCCTTGTTATCTTAGGTGATCCGGGTTCGGGAAAAACAACCCATCTGAAACGACTTCTATTATGGTGCTTGCGAAACGGCCCTGAAACCCTGGGGCTGCCGGACGGGATGCTGCCGGTTCTTCTGCCTTTGCGGGAACTAAAGAATGTTGATCAAGGATTCGACCGCTTTGTAATAGAGCAGCTCTCGGGCAAACACCTCAAGACCCCGGAAGGCTTCGGGGAGCGCCTGCTCAAACGGGGAAACCTTCTGATCCTGCTTGACGGGCTGGATGAAGTCGCAGATCTTAAACAACGGGAAAAGGTTGCCAGGTGGATCGTGGAGGCCCTTCCCGCGTATTCCACTTGCAGGTTTGTCGTGACCTGCCGTTTTGCGGGCTACAGTCCGACCGTACGGCTGAGTGAAAAATTCCTCGAGATGCACATCCGCCCGTTCACTTCCGACCAGGCACAGCTTTTTATTCACAATTGGTACAAAATCGTTGAAAAGGGATCTGCCAAAGACCCTGAACAGGCTGAGGGCATTGCCCTGGAAAGGGCGAACGATCTTATCAATCGCCTCAAAGAACCGAATTTTCGCGCCCGCAGGGTCTTTGAGCTGACCCGCAATCCTCTTTTGCTGACAAATATCTGCCTGGTTCACCGTCACCGGGGGAGCCTGCCGCAGAAGAGGGCCCGACTTTATGAGGAATGTATTGACGTGCTTATTGAACACTGGCGTGTGTCCAAAGGGCTTGGTGTGGATATTACAGCCCAGGCAGGCAGAAAGGCATTGCAGCCCGTTGCATTATGGCTGCACGGCGAGGAAAAGAGGACCAGGGCAAAGATCAAAGACCTGGCGCCCCATGTGGAACCGGTTCTCAAAACTTTGAAATGGAAAAAAGGCACGGGAGAGGACTTCCTGCATACCATCAGGGATGAGAGCGGGCTCCTGACAGGCTGGGACCAGGAGAACTACGGTTTTATGCACTTAGGGTTCCAGGAATACCTTGCAGCCCGGGAGATCAGGCGCCGGTATTTTAATGATCCCAAGATCTTGAGCGAGCTTGCCGCCCATTTCGGGGAAAGCTGGTGGGAGGAGGTGGGACTCCTCCTTCTGGCCCTGGAGGACGACCCGTCCCTTTTTGTACCGTACATGCGAGAGCTGTTGAAACAACCCGCCTTTTTGAAACACCCCAACCTGGTTGAGGCATGCCTCGTTAGGGTCATCTTTACTAAGGCTATGGTAGCATAGTAGGTAATGCACTCTGTGTTGAGGTGGACGTCGAACGGATGCAGTGTCGGTCCGAATTTTGCAGCCTCTAACAGCCCGAACGCATTTGCGGAAGTGGGAGCAGAGGTCGGTGATGAGCCGTGCGGGTTCGAATCCCGTCCATAGTCCCAATCTGCTGGTGAGTACGTGATAGCTTCATCTGTGGAAAAACAAGGAAGTCAGATAATTGATCTGACTTGTCGTTGATCGCCGATGAAGGGAGATACCAAAATCTCCGCTGACCGGCTCACCGGCAAAATTTTTACTCGTGAAGGAACAAAAATGAAGTCAATTCTAGAACGTGTCGAGGAAGGTCATCCAGGCGAAACATCATTAGATACTATGAACATAATGATCTATGAGCTTGGTGATTTAACAAAGATGCTTTTCTATTCCAAAGTATATCCCGAGCGAAAAAAGATACAGATGATAGGGGCAAAGATAGCTCTCTCTGATCTTCTTGCTCAGTGTCATGTAGTATGTGAAAGAGAAGGATGGAGTTTTGTTGAGCTGGATCTTATGGGAAAAGAGAGACTTCACGAAAGAATCAAGAGAAGACTTGAACTTGGAGAATAATATGGACACATCAAACACAACTGACATCGAATTGGATGTTGAATTAATATCCAAAACAAAACTTGCCATCAAAATCTACGATGGTGCTGTCGAGGTTTGGATACCTAAATCGTTGATAATTGAACCATCTCTTGATGATGTCAATGATCTCGAAAAAGGAGATAGCTTTACACTTATTATTCCAGAATGGATAGCTAAAGAGAAGGAGTTGATATGAACGACGACAAACTACCTACCATCGAAGAGTCTCTTGAGATGATGCGTAAAAACCTTCAAACCATAGTTGAATCACAAGCGTCTATGGCTCTTATTTTTAAAGCTCGATATGATGCTCTTGTTAAGGTAGGTTTTACAGAGAAACAAGCACTGGAGATTGTAAAGACGCGAGGTATGAATCCGTGAAAGGAGAAACATAATGGATAAATTCGTAGTTGGCTTCGCCTTCAGTAAAAATACAGACGCTGTTTTGCTCGTAAAGAAATTGCGTCCAAAGTGGCAGAGAGGACTTCTTAATGGAATAGGAGGTAAAATAGAGAAAGATGAAAACTCACCTGATGCCATGAATCGAGAATGTAAAGAAGAAACAGGACTCACTTTGGATTGGACATGTAGAGGTGTCATGCAAGGAAAACATGATAGCTGGCACGGTTATGATAGCGGACATGCCTTTCAATGTTATATCTTCTACGCTTACAGTGACAACATCTACATGGCTAAACAGATAGAAGATGAATCCTTAGTAATCCTTAAAACTTCACAGATCGAGTCTACAGAGATAATTGAGACTCTCAGCTTCCTGATACCTTTCGGGATATATGGTAAGAAAAGGGTCCTTTTTAAAGATGTTTTTATGTCATTAAGCTACTAAAGGAGAATAAATAGCTATGGCAAAAATAATGGTATGGACTGATCAACAGCAGATAGAATGGAATAAATGGGTAGAATCTCGACCACCAATAATTCAAGACTTATGCCGTCGTTTTCCACCATATAATCTATACAAACTAGAAAGTACTGGTCAGAGAGTAACAATATATTCTTATTCTGAAGATGGAACTCTTACAGTAAATATTACGGGAGAATATAATATTGTAATGTTTGATCGTCAAGTATTTGGTATTAAAGCGAAAGATATAGAAGAATGCGAACTTCTAAAAGATACAGATGCAACGGGAACAATTCTTACAGAGCAAGAACATGTTGAAAATCTACTTGACGCTCTTCGGCCAGAATTGCTGGCCGAAAGACGCGCAAAAGGAGAACCTATATGAAAGACGCATCCCCCGAAATGATGATTGTTATTGATGAAATCAAAATTGTCGATGATCGACGTAGCGACCTCGGAGACATCGAATTACTGCAAGGCAGCATTGAACGTCTTGGGCTTTTGAATGCTATTCTAATCAAGAAGAAAGATAACAGTCTCATTGCGGGCTATCGTCGCTTGACGTGCCATAAGAATCTGGGACTGAAAAAGATACGTGCTAAGTATTATGAGGATCTAACACCGTTGGAACGCAAGATCATCACCCTCGAAGAAAATCTTCACGAAAAGTTACATTGGTTTGAGGCATCAAAGTTACGTGATGAAATTCACGTTCTCCAACTTAAAGTTAAAGGTGCTGCTACTAAAGGCCACGAATCCGAAGGTCAGTCCCTTCAAAAAACTGCTGATATGTTAGGCGTTTCTGTAGGAACACTATCACAGGACAAAACTCTTGTCGAGACGGCTAAAATTGCGCCCCAAATAGCAAAGTTCAGCTCCAAACGTCAGGCACTTAAAAGCATCAACAAACTGAAAGAGATGGCTATCTTGACCGAACTTGCAAAACGGGAAGCCGAAGATGGTATTAAATTGTCCGATATCAAACAACCTTATTCAATCTTCAACACAGACAGCGTTTTCTACATCAAGAAAAAGATCGATGACGAAACTATCGACCTTGTGATCTTTGATCCACCCTGGGGCATTAATGCTGATTTAGTTGCATCCGAACGAGGCCCCCGTGGTGAGAAAGTATTCTACGACGATTCGGAAGGCGCATCTCGCGATCTCTGTTCCGAGCTGTTGCCCGAATTATACCGTGTGATGAAAGATTCAACACACATGTATTTCTTTGTCGGGTATCAATTTGTTAGATACTGGACTAACATTCTTACCAATATCGTTGAAATAGTACAACCTGATTGGACTATCAAAGCTGAGGTAATGGAAAAAGGTAGAAAGTGGATCTTTGAAGTTAGATCAATACCTCTTATGTGGGTTAAGGAAGGAGGTGGTTTTACGGATTTCGACTACAAATTCATGCCTCGGTATGAAACGATTTTATTTTGCATGAAAGGATCGCGCCCACTGAATTATCCTGCCTCAGACGTGTTTGATAAAACTCGTCCCCTAACGGTGGAGCGTATTCATCCTCATCAAAAACCTGTCGAGTTGCTTAAGGAATTTATTAAGGTTTCATCACACGCAAACGAGATTGTTCTTGATCCTTGTATGGGAAGTGGAGCAACGATTGTAGCAGCAATTACGTCAGGCAGGCGAGGGATTGGGATAGAGAATAATAGTGAAGCATTTTTAAAGGCTCAGGATTGGATTCGTGGGTTTAAGGGTGAGGGAGGTGAAGAATGAGAATAAATTTCCACAAAATATTACTAAGAATATGCGACCAGATTCTGCCCCTTGGGCTTATCGTAATAATCTTCGCTGTCTTTTTTGCCTGCGTTTTTACTATCTCAAAAGGCTGCTCAGATGTAGTTAATATTATATCAGAACAGGGCTTAAAAAATGTTGTCGAAAGAATTTGGGAGGGAGAAAAATGATATATCTGTGGCATTTGTTTATAAAGTTTAGTTTATCTTATTCTATAACTGCTTTAATATGCGATATTACGATAGGTGCAATGTTTGTATTGTATATGATATTCTTTTTACATGACAAGAGAGAAGAAAATAAAAGAGATAAAGAATGATTGATCTTGCAGCCAAACGAGAAATAAGAGAGATAGCTAATAAGATAAGAGCAACAGGATGGGAAAGTTGGCTGTTCAATCAGCGGGTAAATGAACTAATTGCTCGTATAGAGACTTTAGTCGCTGCTGCTTATGAACAAGGGAAAGGAGATAAAAGATGGTACCCATAGATCAAACCAAACCCTACATCCCAGGAAAGCAAAACGGAAACTGTATGGCTGCTGCTTTAGCAAGTATATTCGAGCTAACTTTGCAGGACGTACCCTCGTTTGAGGACGTACCTGATTCTAAGTGGTATGCAGCACTGCATGATTGGCTGCGTGGTATGGGCTTTCAACTGCTTGGATGGAAAGAGGAAATTCATTTTGAAGGATATTACATAGTCAACGGACGCACATCGCGCGATACTGATCATTCAGTCGTGTATCACAATGGAAAGATGGTTCATGACCCCCACGCATTAAAAGAGGGATTAGCAAAGGTAACAAGCGTGTGGGCCTTTCTTCCTCACAATCCAGCTGTCGAGAAAGGTTTATGGGACTTACAAAAAACGATTACACCTTAGAGCAGATTCGAAAGGACGATCTACTTGAAGATGCCAGAATAGTAAAAGTCAAGGTAGAGCTGATTCGTCACTCAGCTAAGGCTATTTTGGTGTATGCTAAGATTGTCCTCGTTAAGGTGAAGCCATGGATTCCGAAATCTCAGATTGTTGAGCCCGATCCTATTGCGTTGAATATGGTTCAGAGAGGAGATAAATTAACATTAATCATCCCATTCTGGTTAGCAAAGAAAAATAATCTAACCTATAAGAAGATTAAAAATGATTAAGAAATGCTTCATTGATTTAGAAACAACCGGCTTGTATCCCAAAAAGCACGGAATCTTAGAAATAGGTGGAACTATTGAATGTGGTGATACTGAACCTTACCGCTGTGAGGATTTTCATTTTCAGTGCCAGCCTCATGAAGGTGATCTCATCGAGCAAACTGCGTTGGATAAGAACAAAATTACAAGAGAAGAAATCAAAACATTTCCTTCTATGATGGATACTTACAGACGGCTTGTCGAACTTCTTCTCTGGCATGTAGATAAATACAACCGTAAAGACAAACTCTTCTTTATTGCATACAATGCTAACTTTGATTCCCAGTTCTTGCGCGAGTTTTTCAAAAAAGCAGGAGATCAATATTATGGATCATATTTCTGGCACCCCCCTATCGATGTTATGGGCTTGGCAGCAAAGCATCTTATGAAGGATCGTGCAAGCATGCCTGATTTTCATCTAAGCACTGTCGCTAAGCATATGGGACTTAGCGTTCATGAAGAAGAAACACATGGGGCAATGTATGATATCCGACTAACAACAGAGCTGTATTATAGGCTTGAGAAGGAGGGATTATGATTTTAGTGGATTACTTAGGGCATCTAGTTTCTACTAAATCCGAAGAAGAACTTCATAAGTTTGCACAGGAGAAAATGGGCATAAAACCTGCATGGTATCAAAATAAGGGCTATGCAGGATTTAAACATCCACACTATGATCTTGTTGGACAAAGATTACTGAAACGAGCAATCAGGCTGGGAGTAAAACAAGTTACAGTAAAGGAGCTAATAGAAAGAGCATGGTGGAGACAAAAGTAGTTAATCTTAAAGAAGAATCCTATGACATTCGTATAGACCGCAGCTCAAAGTTTGGCAATCCTTTCCACGTTGGACGTGATGGAAGTCGGATAGAAGTAATTGAAAAATTCAGCCTATGGATTAAAGGTGAGGCTTATACTCACTTCAAACAGCGGGAGAGGAAATTAATTCTAAAGAATCTTCACCAACTGGGAGGAAAGCGTTTGGGGTGCTGGTGCTCGCCGAAGCCGTGTCATGGAGATATATACGTAACTTTACTGGAGGAGCAAGCAAATGGAAGCTAAACAAGAAACTGTCAGTCTTAAAGCATTTCCTACCTATAGACTAAAACCTCTACCAAAAAATACAAATCTGGACGTAATTATAGAGCTTATTAACCTATTCCAAGTGCATCTCTACTGTTACGAAGACAGATCCGATATAGACGCATTTATTGAGAAGCATCCAGATCTGGTTTGTTTAATCGAAGATTAAGGAGCAAGCAAATGCCAATCCTTGACGACCTCGCAGACGACGGCTATGATATCTACAAAATCTACCTCGAAGCAGGTGGTATGCAAACAGCTGCAGACAAGATAGGAGTTGCAAGAAACACTCTTCTTGTTTGGCTGAAATTCAACAATTTGGATCTTGTATATGCAAAAGGCAGAAGAAAGATGCCCTCATCCATAAGAGAAAAAATCAGGCAGCTACGACTTCAGAGTCTTAAAGTGATTACAATATGCAAGAGGCTTGGCATATCTCATACAACTGTTCAGCGATATCAAGATAAATCAACGAAAGGCAAGTATGGATCTATCTGACGCTCGGAAGCGTAGGGCAGCTAAGCATTTCTAAACGTTAGATTCTTTGGAGAGATAACATGATTTGTAAAATGTGCAAAAAATCATTTGAGGTGCTCTTTTGTCCTGAATGTATGGAATTGAGTATTCAAAAGCTCGCTCAAATGATGGAAAAGGATCTTATTAAAAAGAAAGAGGCAGAAGCTTGTCCCTTCTGTGATTGTGTCGCCATTAACAAAATGGGGCATTGTGAAGGTTGTGGTAAGCTTACATAACCACTCGGCGGCTGATCTTAGCGTTAGATTGCTTGAGGTTTAAATGGTACAGATCATGGTATGTTCGGTCTGTGAAGGAATCATAGCCAGAGCAATTCCCGGCACAGTATTTGACGTCACTGATTGTGGTTGGAAATGTCCGCACTGTAAAGAGTATTGGCTATCAGATGATGGATGGACAGAAATTGGAAATTTGCTTATTCCGTTTAGAGGAGAGCAACGCTGGACCTGTCATCCAGGACGTTATATTTAAAATGAAAAGGGAGGCACTTTAATTATGGTGATAACAAAAAAAGAACTCATTGAAAAAATATGCAGACTAGATAGTAATATGTTTGAAATTAGTTTAACTATGACACAGAAGGGGAATAGCTTTAGTCATATTACCCCTGATCCTCGCAAACCTCCGACTCATATACTTCCACAATATGACAAAGATAAATATGAAATGACAATAACGTATAAAATATAACAAGTCACTCGAGGATAGGGAGGAGGTGGTGCCTAATGTGGTGCAGTTATATCTGCAGCGTAAGAAAAATGATATAATCGGGGGTTGCGCATCCGATTGAAAACACGCAAACTTAAATAATTTAACGGAGACCCGAAGAGATGAACAAACGTAAAAAGGTCAGAAGAAAAGGCACTATATCAAAGAAAACAATAAAAGAGATCCGCGACCTTCGTCTTAAAGGATTTAAACAAGATTCCGTTGCCAAGAAACTCGGAGTCTCTAATGCTACAGTTACTAAATATCAATTTGATAAATCTATGGGAGCTTATGGAAATAAGTAATAGAAGCGATTTAGTGAAGATTTACTCTTATGGCGATGTCGAAGAAAATAAATGTATACCTGATATACATGATGTACAGAGACTTAGCATATGGCATCCGAGTCAGATAGTAGGAAGAAGAATAGTTAGTCTCGAAATAGCTGATGATGGTATAATGTTAGAGCTAGAAGAAGAAACTGTGGAGAAATAACATGGATCTATATAGAACTCGTGTTCCTCCTCAAGGCTCAACCGAAGCAGAGATTATTTTGGTGGGTGAGGCACCAGCCTCAGAGGAGATAGCTCACAAACCACCTACGCCTTTCGTCGGCTCAGCCGGACATTACCTTGATATGATTCTTGAGATGGTTGGTTTATACAGGGGTGAGTTATACATAACTAATCTCCGCAAATATCCTGCCCCGCATTTCAAAATGGGAAATGTTACTTATACTGAAATTCTAGAGCATCAAAAAGAACTTGTTGAAGAGATCAACTCGCTTAAAAATCCTCGCGTTCTCGTACCACTAGGCAAATACGCTCTCGAAGCCATCACGGATCGAACAGGCATTACTAATCTCCGTGGATCGATTCTCAAACCCAAGTCTGAGATTAAACATGATTGCTTAGTAATTCCCTCCTTTCACCCCTCTATCATGCACTATAATTACACTGCATGGCCGTATATCGTCGCTGATCTTACTCGTGTGAAGAAACTTCGCGAGAAAGATTTCGAGTTCGAATTTCCTCAATTTGAGTTCATCTACCAACCAAACTTCGAGCAAGTAATGAATGTTCTTGATGATCTCGAAGCCCATCCCAAACGCTTGACTGTAATCGATGTTGAAAACCCCCATAATCTTCTCTCCTGCATCGGACTTTCATGGTCACGAACACAAGCCATTTCTATCCCATTCTATTGGGGTTCTGGTCGCGACTATTGGAGCTACGATGAAGAACTTGCAATCTGGAAAAGACTAGCGCAGGTTCTGCCTAAGATGGAACAGCTCGGAGCTCAGAACGCAATGTACGATTGGGAAGTTATGCGTGATCATAAAATCATTTTGCATCCTCCCTACTGGGATTCTATGCTTATGCACGCCTGCCTCTACAGCGAAATGGCACACAAGCTGGATGCAATTACCAGTATCTTCACAGACATTTCATTTTATAAACGTAGCGATGATGACGACGAAAAACGCTCAGCAATCAAAGCTGGTAGAGAAAGAGATCATTGGGAATACAATATGAAAGATTGCTGCTCATGTCATTGGGCTATCGAGGAGCTTGCTGTATCACTTGAAGAAGAAAACATGATGTCAGTCTACAAAACTTTCTTCGGCGAGATGCTTGAGCCTATCTTTGAAATGAACATGAGAGGAGTGCCTGTTGATGTAAAGAGATTACCTGGAGTTAGAAAAGATTTAGGTGCTATTATAGCAGAAAAAGAGAAGAGAATTATTAAGAGTATTAGGATATAGGTCTGAATGGGCTAAACTCTCTTGGGATGAAATGGGAAAAAGAGGTGGGGGGATGCTTCTAAATGATTTAACAAGATTAAACAAAATAAGGATGAGAAAATCACCACTTAAAAAAACAGAACCAAAAACAGAAATTTATGAGGAAGCTATAACAAAACCAAGGTGGGGTGTGAAATTAGATACAATTTATAAACTATTTTTGTATGTTAAATTACGAAAGTTATCTACTTATATTAATATATTAAAAAAAATACGCAGTTGGGAAGATTTAA
>SDBU01009668.1_pt1 | contig 10787 bp, 8 predicted proteins | sample 2277071 | NCBI WGS metagenome assembly SDBU01 (sample SAMN10397929, study PRJNA504765) | marine sediment metagenome | isolation source: marine sediment core GS08_GC12, 126 cmbsf | place: Arctic Ocean: Gakkel Ridge, Loki's castle | collected 2008
CGTGGACGGGTCCGGACCACGACCTTGGGGTCGGCAGCCGGGAGAAGCGGTTCCACTACCTGACCGCCGACTTCGAGAAGCAGGCCGGCTCGGAGACGGTGGCCCTGTCGGCGTTTCGGAACGGGGACTCGGCGAACGAGATTCCCAGCGGCGGCCGGACGTGGGCTCAGAATGTGGATGCCGTGCGGCTGGCGAAGCTCCGGCTGGCCTTCCGGGCGGTTTCCGTCCAGCCACACGTCCAGTTCGCCCGTGGGGCCCGCAGCCGGCTGTTGGGCTACCAGATCGACGCGGCAACTGTGGGGAGACGGTAATGAGACCTCGACTCCATCCTCTACATATTCGCTCAGGCCGACCGGAGCGGCGAACTGCTCAGCGGCTGACCGACGCCGACCAGCGACTTGCCCGCCAGGGTCGCGCGGGTCAGGTGGACCGCACCGAGCGGGTTCGGCGTGTGGAGGCGGACGGAGCGATCACGCTGGGCGACTTCCTGGTAGAGTCGGCGCGGGGCGGCGAGAACCGGACGCTGACGCTGCCGGACGCCCGGATGTGCCGCGGCCGGAAGTTCGTGGTCAAGGACACCTCGGGCGACCTGGAGATCAGCCCTGGCCCACCGCGGACGTACCACACGCTCAAGGTGCTGGCGATCGCCGGGCAGAGCGTTGAGAACCACGGCGACTCGCGGAACGTCACCAGAAACTTCGGAACGGTGACGCTGCGTTCGACCGGAACCGGGTGGGTACTGGACCACGATAGCCAGACGCAGGAGTAAGAAAATGAGCATGGTACCTTCAGGGACTCGCGTTCTAGGGAATGTTTATCCTCCGGGGGGCAGCAGACGGGGCGACGGCACTTCTCGGACCCGACTTGGCGGGGAACAATCCGCATCCCAGAACTGGTGGGAGATGGGCCGCGGCGAGGGGTACGGCCGGTTCAACCCGCTGTCCCCCGACTGGTACAAGCACCCCGGAGCGACGGCGTACATGGAGTCAGGGGCGGGCGCCGCCGCGCAGGGGACGTATGCCGGCGCATTGCAGATGCCCGAGTGGGCCATTTCAACGGGGTACGAGGATCCTGCCGAGTGGGCCAAATACTACGGAGGGCTCGAGTACCCCGGGCGGGAAGAGGCCGTCTGGCGCCAGGGCCAGCGGGTCGTTGACGAGCAGAACCAGGCCAAACAGGACGCGATCAAGTACGGGCAGAGCGCCTACGACCAGTACCGGATGGACTTCGAGACCGCCTCCGACGCATCGATCGCCTCGCTCCAGAAGGCGCTGGTCGGATACCGCGGCTCGACCACCGCCGGCCGGCTGGGAGAGTACAGCGACCCGAACTACCAGGCCATCAGCGACCAGGCGCTGAGCGGGATGTTGATGAGCGACGAGGTGGTGAACGCTCAGCGGATCGAAGCAGGACGAGGCATCGCCAAGGGGTCGGCGAACGCCATCGGCGCTGCGGTCAATCAGGCCGGCTTCCGTGGGACCGAGGGCTCCGGGCTGAGCACTCAGATGCAGACCGCCGCACGGCTCCGGCAGTCCGGCGAGATGGCCGGCGTCACGTCGCAGTTGAAGACCGACCAGTTCCAGCACAATGCGGAAATGAAGTACAATCAGCAGGTGTTCAACGACTCGGTGCGGAAGTGGGCTACGGGTGTGATGAGCGATCGCGACAAGACCGAGCTGATGATGGAGCGTGACATTGCGGCAATCGAAGGCCGGATACCGGCGATCAACCCGTTCGCGGCGGCGATGATGGGCATTATGACCGATCGGGACTCGCTGTACATCGATCCCGGCATGGCCGCGATGATGGACGACTTCGGCACGGAGGAATGGGACCAGGCCCTTGAGCAGTACCGGGAAAATGCGCTTTACAGCGACGCGACGCTCGAAAGCATTGAGGACGATATGGAGTGGTTCAAGAGCCTAACCGTTGAATCACTACAGTCTGAAGAAGCGATGGCGGAGTTCGTCGAGAGGACAACCGGACTGGCCTTCTTCTTGGATATCGTCAAGGGGATACTGAACATAGGCTCCGTGGTGTAAAGGAGGCAGGTCATGCCGATTCGAGATATGACTTCCACTGCCGGCAAAGAACAGCAGCGATACGCATACGAGAAGTGGAAAGAGGGTCGCATTGCACACATGGGTGCGCTCGGCAATCGCGCCAACCTAGCGAACGCACGCGGCAACTTCCGTATGCAACAATCCGGCCAGATGATCGGGCTGCGGGAAAGCACTCGCAACCGGACCGAGACCATGCGCACGAATGCGACAACCCGTCTCCAGAACAGCATCCTTGGTTTAGGCGACTGGTTCGGGCAGAAAAAGCAAGAGCAGGATGCAAAGAAAGCGGCGAAGAGTTCCGGCGGGCTGTTCGGCGCAGGTGGGACGCTGGCCGGTGCGGCAATTGGTACCGTTATAGCACCTGGGATTGGAACTATGGTCGGCGCCGGCCTCGGCGGCGCCGCCGGCGGCATGGTTGACGCGGCCACCAGCGGCGGCAACGCCGCCCCCTACGCCCAGAACATGACCAACGCCCTGATGGGGTACGCGCAGTACCAGCAGAACAATGACCCGATGGGACCGTATTCGCCGGTCACGTTGCAAACGCAAGATCCCATGTCGATGAACCAGGGACTCTTTTCTCCTCAACCGTTGGGCGGAACCGGTGGTCGTTTTCCGAGCCTCTTTGCTCCCCCGGCAGCAGCAGGATACGATCGTCTCCAGGGCGGTTATGGGTTTTACGACTGATCGGAGGGCATCATGCCGGAACCGACTGACTGGAGCAAAATCCTCCGCGACTACGATGCCAAGAAGGCGACGCAGCCCGTCGCACCGGCACCGAAGAACCGGTTTGGCCCAATGCAGCCGGGGGGGGCACCGCCGCAGCAACCACCCGGCTCTGGACAAGGGCAAGGCTCACAGCAACAGAATCTTCCAATCCAGCCGTTCCAGTCGTGGCTTCACAACTTCTCCCCCTGGGCAGGGAAAGACCCGAAGTTCCGATATCCTCGGCAGCAGGCTCGGGAGATGTACCAGCAGTATTTTCAGCAGGCCCAGTCCCACCAGATGGCGATGATGAAGTACCAGCAGGGCGAACGGCAGTTCAACGCCCAGCAGGGGGTGCGGCAGCAGCGGGCGGACACCTACGACCGGTGGGGGGGGACCAGGGGACAAGGCGGGGCGAACAGCAAGTTCAACATGGCGAACAAACTCTACGGGACTACGGATCCCGGGCTTGTTGCTGGCCTGGAGGGCCATGTGCCTGACCCACGACGGAAGCAACTCGAGGACTACCTTTACGGCCAGTTGGGAATTACGGGAGAAAAAGTGCCGGACCCCGGCAAGGGCAAGTCCCCGATCGACCTCGCCGCCGAGCGCGCCGCGGCGAAACGTGGCAAAGGGTTCCAGACCGGCGGCTCGGGCTCCGAGAAGCCGCCGGGCCTGGGCGCGCGGCTCAAGGGCCGATTCCTCAACAAACGTCAGCCGACGCCGATGGGACCCACGACCTACGGTGCAACCTATCAGCGGCGGCCGCCCACGCCGGCGCCTCAGCCCGCCCCCATCTCCGCCGGCCCCGCCCCGGGGATGCCGCGGAAGTTCGTCCGCCTGTCGGACGGTGCAACCGGTCAGGCCACCCCGGCCATCATGCAGGAACGGGGGCTCCAAGAGGGGTCCGACTTCGTGTGGGTGTCGGAGTAGGGCGAAAGTAGCACGAAACCGGAAGGAAAGCGGGAGGGGGCAAAAACACGGAAAAGGGGCGTTTTCTTGGAAGTAGGGCGGAAGTAGCACGAAAGCGGAATCAGGACGGAATCCGCCCTATTTCAGTGAGGCTTTAGCTGTCATGGGGCGAACGTAAGCGTAACTGTATCAAACCGTATCAAACTGTAAGGTGAGATTACAGTTGCGGCAACATGGAAGTGGCACAGGATATGCCAACAGACCCATGGACCGATCTGCTCGACGTGCCGACCGCGCAATCCGCGGCGCCCCCGCGGCGCCCCCGCGGCGCCCCCACGGCGCCCACCCCCGACCCTTGGACCGACCTGCTGGACGGCCAACCGAGCCAGCCCTTCGCGGGCCCCATGACCCTCCAGCCCGACCGGGGGCCGGACTACGCCGCCGGGTACCAGCCGGAACCCGCCCCACAACTCCGCGAGGAGTATCAGGACGTCCCGCTCGGACCGGAGGCCCAGGAGTCGCTGGCCCAGTCCCAGGCTGCACCAGCGGGCGCGCTCCAGCGTCACGCTGTGGGGCGAATCCTAATCGAAACTGCCGACGCTCTCGCGCTGGCGTACCGCGTACCCGCCCAGGTGGTCAACGCACTCGCCCGGGCGTCCGGGCTGCCGGAAGACAGCATCATCCGTGAGGCGACCACCCTCCTGGCAACCGAAGCGCGAGGGGCCATCCCCCCCCCCGAGTCGAATGTGGAGGCGGTAGCCCGCGGCGTCGGCCGGGTAGGGGGGTCGGTGGGCAGTTTCGCCATGCCAGGCGGGGCACTTGGCCCGATGGGTCGTGTCGGCGGGGCGCTGGCCCGCAAGCTCGCTCTACGGCTCTTTCCCGGGCTGGCTGCTGGCAAGATGGGCAAGGCCGCGCTCGGCGGCGCGAGCGCCGTCGGTGGGCTGAGCGGGATCACCGCGGGCATGACCGGTGCCCAGATGGCCAGCGAGGGCGAACTGGATCCGCTCCAGGTCGCGGCGGAGGCGGCGAAGTCGCCGGTCACGTTCCCTGTCCACGGAGCTCAGAGCGCCGTCCGCGGGGTCAAGGAGATCGCCGGTGCCCAGACTCCGCCGGAGCTGATGGAGGGGATTCAGGGGCTGGAACCGGCGGCGTTCCTCTTGGGCGCCGCCAAAGGGCATGTGGTGAAGGGCAAGGCCGGGCGCCGGGCGGAACGTCAGCCCGCCTTCGACCGGATGCAGAAGTCGGTCGAGGGGCGACGGGCTCAAGATCAGTGGCCGCTGGTACAAGAGGCTGCCCGGCGGACCATGCCACCGAAGATGGAGCCTCTGGAACAGGAGACTCCCGATGCCCAAGAAGTACGAGAAGCTCTGCGCCCGGTTCAAGGCCGAGGGGCTGAACGAAGCGGCGGCCCAGCGGAAGGCCGCGAGGATATTCGGGGCCCAACGGAGACGCGGCCAGAAGCCGGCCCGGCTAAGCGGGAGGCGGTGCAAGAAGAAGTAGGGAAGCAGCCCCCCGCCCCACGGCCGGAGGACGTAGAGCCCCCGACGCCGACCGGGGAGCCGTGGCGAAAAACGAAGGCAGAGTACAGAGCAGAAGTTCTCGATAAATCGCCACTTGAACTTGTCAACATGCCCGAGTGGCTCGCAGCTCACAAGAAAGGCGTCGAAGAAGCCCTCGCCGCTGGCAAGCCCGTCCCCCTCGAGGTGCTCAAGGACTACCCGGGCCTGAAGCCGCCGCCCGTCGAGCAGGGGGCCAAGGGCGTCGAAGGGGGGAAGCCCAAGCGCCAAGCGCGCATCGGCATCACTCAAGCTACACGAGACGTAATCGAAATTGCGCGCAAGCACGGCGAGAGTACGGAAGACGTACAGGACGCCGCAAGGGGGCTGATCCAGCAAGCCCAAGGTCAACCCAACGCCATTCTAGACGAGTCGTTCATCCAGACGGACTACAGTTTCGCCGACACCAAACAAGGGAGGATGGCTGCCAGAGAATTGAAGGAACGGCTACCAAAGAATCTGGTTCGCCACGTCCAGATCGTCCCGCTCAGCAGACACCCGAACGGCTCCGATGTCATGGCGGAAATCGGCACGGACAAGATGGCCGATGCCATCAAGTTCTTCGCCGACGAAGGCCCGAGCCGCGTGCTAAACCGTATGGTCGGGCTGCTTGAAATGAACCCGGAGCGGTTCACGCCGGAAGAGGCGTACACCATTCGGCGCTATGCAGCCATCCGAGAGGCGCCTGAGCTTGCAACGACCATTGCCAAGCTCGAGAAGCAAGAGATCGGCATATCGGAGCTGCGGGCCGGCGACGAGTTCGACATCCTCGGTTCCAAGCACAAGGTCCGTGAGGTTGAGGGCGAAGACGTCACGATCGTCAACGACGTCAACGAGGTGATGCCGAAGTACGCAGCCATCATCATCGACAAGGGGACATTGAAACGGAAAGGCGAAGACCCGACCGACCTCTTCGGCCGGCGAGTCTTCGAGCCGACCACCGGCGGTCAGAAGGAGATGACTTTCACCCGCAACGTGAAGGGCGAAACCGTCACCGAGACCGGGGTTCTCACCAAGGAAGGCAAGATCAAACCAGATGTGAACAAGGCCGAAGAGGCTCGACTGAAGAAGGAGATCGAGGAAGCGGGCCAGAAAACGATCGGCGAAGAAGAGGCGGAAGCCGCCGCCCGGAAGGCCAAGCCCCCCGTTCCACGTGAAACGAAGCCGAAGCAGGCTCGCGGGCCCGCGGGCGCCGCCGGGATGCCGCGCAAGCGCCCCGTGGCCCGGAAGATCGCCGGGATGCCGCGGAAAACCGAGCCGGCGGCCGAAACGCCACGTAGCACCATCGAAAAGAAGCTCGCCGAGTCCCGGGTCCGGCCGGAAGGCAAGAAAATCGTCCGGCCACGTCAGATCGACCGGGTGCTCACCAAGGGGCTCGGGGTGCCGATCAAAGCGCGGTTCGCGTCCCACCGTGCCCGGAACGCCGTGGGGCTCTACTTCGTCAAGGAAGGGGTGATCCGCAACCAGGAAGCGCTGGACGTGGTCACCACCGCCCACGAGGCGGGACACCACCTTCAGCACAAAGTCCTCGGCTGGCGGAAAGGGGGCGGCAAGGACTGGCCGGCCGATGTGCGGAAAGAGCTGCTCGCCGCCGGGAAGGCTCTCTACGGCGACCGGAAGCCGCCCGGCGGCTACGCATCCGAAGGCGTGGCAGAATACGTCCGCTGGCGGCTGATGACCGACCGGGCGACGGAGATGATGCCGAAGACCCACGCCTTCATCAGCGAGAAGCTCGAGCAGCATCCCCGGGGCGGTAAGGTTCTGGCGGCACTCGCCACCGCCGGTAAGCTGTCAAAAGCATACCTCGCTCAGGGTGCGGAAAAGCGGGTAGAGGCCAAGATCGTCCGCGGCGCACCGCCCCGGAACGAAGGGCGTGTCCTGTGGGTGAAGCTCCGTACGTGGCTCGAAGACCCGATCTACCCGTTCAAGTGGATCAACAAGAAGGCGAACCTCAAACTCCGGCCCAGCCAGGACACTCACCAGCTCGGGACCATGTTCCAGCTCAAGGCCGACGCGAAGGCGATGGGCTGGATCAGCGAAGGTCAGGTAGACGTGAACGGCCGGGTCATCGGTCCGCCGCTGGTGGATGTTCTTGCGCCGGTCGTGCGCCGTGGGCTCTACAAAGAGTGGGACCGGTACATGAAGATGCGCCGGGTGGTCCAGGGCGGCAAGCAGGGCAAGGTGATGGGCTTCAGCCGGCAAGACGCCCAGGTCATCATCGACAGGTGGAAGAACGACCCGGACTTCCAGCGCGTCACCCAGGACGCCCACCAGTTCTCCGAGAACCTGCTCCAGTACGTCATCGACTCCGGCGGGCTGTCGCCGGGCGCCGCGACCGCCATGCGAAAAGTGTGGCCGATCTACACCCCGTTTCGCCGAGTGTTCCCCGAACACCAGTTCGGCGGTGGCGGAAAGGGCAAAGGCTACACTCGCACCGGAGCGGCCGTCAAACGATTCCAAGAGGGCGGCGAAGAGGTCTACGGCTTCGTCGAGGGGATCACCGGCAACCTCACCCGGGCAATCTCGATCGCCGACCGGGCCCGTGTGGTCCGGGCACTCCGCGGCACCAGCGACCTGCCCGACATGGGGTGGGCGATCCACGAAGTCACCATGCCAGCCGAGCGGACGAAGATCACCGTCGAGCAGCTTCGCCAGAAACTCGAAGAGGCCGTCCCCGAGTTCGCCGAGCGAAGCAAGATGGGCGAGCTACCCGAACTTGACAGTGTGGACCAAGCGGCGCTGCTCACCCTGTTCACACCGGCGAAGGACTACCAGGGCAAGGAGAACATCGTTCCAATCTACGATCAGACCGCTGGCAAGATGCGGTTTTACGAGGTCCACCCGGAGCTGTTCCGCGCCCTGAACGCGATGGACTCGCAGAACCTCCCGAAGATGCTGACCGAGACCATCGGGCGGCTGACGCGGCTCAAGCGGCTAGGAATCACGGGGGTCGAAGCTGGCTTCTCACTGACTAACGCCTTCAAAGACGGTATCACCCATGGCGCATACAGCTCGGGGCCGATGGCCACCGCCCCGCTCCGGCTCATGCGCGGATACCTCGATACCATCATCGGTACCGAGGCCGCCCGCCACTTCAAACGGCTAGGTGGTGGCATGAGTGCCTTCCACGGGATGGACCGAAAGTATATGAAGGGTGCCGTCGATTACGCGATGGCCAGTACGAAAGCCCGTAAGGCGCTCAACATCGTCAAGCACCCGGTCGAACTGTACCGCGAAATCCTCTCTGTCCCTGAACTAGCTCCCCGCGTAGCAGAGTTCCGGTATCTCTTGAAGAAGGGACGACGGACTCCCGGCTGGACCGAAGCTGACGCGGTGATCAACGCCTTCAATGGAGCTCAGGAGATCACCGTCAATTTCTCGAAGATCGGCACCGCCATCCGACCCGTGAATCAGATGTTCGCCTACCTGAGTGCTTCGATCGGAGGTATGCGAACCTTCGCCGGCCAAGCGCGCCACCATCCCGCCCGCCTTTTGATCCGCGGCTTGGCAGGCACTTCACTGGGAATCGGCGCCTACTGGTGGTCGGTGAAAGACGAAGAGTGGTGGATCAAGCAGCCTGACTGGCTCAAGTGGGGATTTTGGACCGTACCGATCAACGGCGAGCTCTTCCGGCTCCCCGTCCCGTGGGAACTGGGCCACGTCTTCTATTCGCTGCCAGTCGCCTATGTCGACGCTCTCTACCGGGATGACCCGGAGTCGTTTAAAGGCGCTTGGCAGACCGCGCTCGAAACCGACATGCCGCCCGGCGTACCAACCGGATTCAGCGAGCAGGGTATCCTCGGAGCGCTGTCCGACATTACCGGTATCGGTGGGCTGGTGGAGACTGTGGCAAACCGAAAGGGGTTCACCGGTGGCAAGCTGGTTCCACGGTCGCAGGAGAAGCTGATCCCCGAGATGCAGTACCGATCGTACACCACCGGAGCGGCACGATGGCTCGGCCGGAAGATCGCCGACCTGCGCGGTGACCCGGCGAAGGGGGTCTCGCCGACCAAACTGGAGAATCTGGAACGATCACTCACCGGCGGGATGTTCTTCGACACCGTCCGGGCGATCGAGTGGTACAAGCGCCCCAGTGGAACAGGTGAAGCGGCAGACATCCCCGTGGTCGGCCGGTTCTTCGTCCGTGATAGCTCCCACGGCTCGAAAGTCCGCGAGGAGTTCTACAGCACCCTGCACCGCCTGGAGCAGCTCGAACAGAGCATCAAGAAGCGCCGCCCGGGCGACCGAGAAATGACCATGACGGACGCCGATCGCGCTCGGCTCAAGGTTCTGCGCTACATCCGAGCCAAGCGGGACGGCGGATCCGGCCAGACCGTCCTGAACGCGCTGCACGAGATCGCCCGGGCGACGAGCGACCCGAAGAAGCGGAAAGAGGCCAACAAGATGATCGACAGTTTGATGAGACTGGGGCTCAGGAAACGAAAGGCGGGGTGACGTGGATATTGGCGACCTGGCAAAGCAGATGCAGGAACAAGGCAGGCGAACCGACAAGCGATTCGACGTGCTCGACACGAAGATCGACGACCTGAGGCAACACCTGTTCGGCAACGGACGGATGGGCTTGGCGACGCGCGTAACCCTGATCGAGGAATCCGAACGACGACGGGAAGAGCACGACCGCTCCCGGACCCGCCGGGCCTGGGGGCTCTGTCTGGTGATCGCCGGGCTGGTTGGTTCGGCGGTCTGGTCATTTTTCCAGAAGGGAGGTTGAAACACATGGCGATCTACCGAGACATCGGCTGGTACACGGCCCTGCTGGTCGTAGCGTGCCTTACGTCTGGCTGTACGACCACACTGACCGACCAGGGGGCGGTCTACCTCCAGTTCGGAACACGGATCGAGGTCGGCCACCAAACGTCCACGACCGAAACGAAAAGCGAGGCCGCGTTCCGATCGCAACCGTTTGAGGCGTGGCTGCTGGACGCAAACAGCAACGGCGTGACGCCGTAGAAGGGACACCGAGAATGGATCAAGCAACAGAACGTCGAACACCAACATGGTGTTCGCGTGGTGCAGAACGAGAGCTGCCGAAGTACAAGTGCCACAAGCTCGTGCGCGCGCTGAAGATCGGCGAAATCCGGTTCAACGAGGACGAACAGACGTGCGTGCTTACGCCGAGCGATCCTGATTACGGGCCGCTCAGTGTGGGATTGGCGTACTTCAATAAACATTGCCCCAAAACGGGCGGCTACTACGTCGTTTACGACGACAGGTACGAATCGTTCAGCCCGGCGGACGCCTTTGAAGCCGGCTACACCCTGTTGGAGAACTGATGATGAAACGCATGATTTTGATGATGGCCCTGGCGATCGGCACCTTGGCGCTGGCGCCTGCGACCGGAGCCCCCCACCTGTGCGCCTACACGCTGCCGGACTGGTGGTCCACGCCGGACGTGCAGTCGCACAACTTCGGCTACCAGCGTTCGATCCGCAACGACGCGGGCAAGTGGCTCGATCTGGAAAGCACGCACTATTTCCGCGGCCGCGTGTGGGATCCGGCCTCCGGCCTCTGGACGTACCCGCCAGTGGCC
>SDBU01009669.1_pt1 | contig 10787 bp, 8 predicted proteins | sample 2277071 | NCBI WGS metagenome assembly SDBU01 (sample SAMN10397929, study PRJNA504765) | marine sediment metagenome | isolation source: marine sediment core GS08_GC12, 126 cmbsf | place: Arctic Ocean: Gakkel Ridge, Loki's castle | collected 2008
GCTCAAGGGATAAACGGTCGATGTTTGGGTAGTTTTAAGGGGTTGGTTCGCGGGCGGTCGATGCCGGATTATACCCCGTTAATGGTTGGGGTTGACCACGAGAACCCATTTGGCACGTCTGATGATGGCGGGTTCTGGATGCACAGCGGGTTTGGATATACTGAAAGTGCAACGATAAAGTATTTGCTGTTACCGGTATATGATGGATTCCAATTATCCCCACAGAAAGCGGAACCGATAGAGGTTTCCCACTTTGTTTCGGAATCAACCGAGCATACTTGGGCGACAAAGTTACAGATTTCGGTAGCTCGGGATGAGGATTTCCCTCCAATATATTTCTCTATGCCGGAAAGATTGAGTGGATACAATTTGTACGGTTCGGCGGCAAAATTGGGTGTAAGTGGAACAGAAGGGGACGATACTGGTCTCAGACAAAAGATATTTTTCAACTATGAATTGCTCCACTATATAGATATTAAAGACGGGATTGAGGCTATTTACGGGGATCGTGCAACTTTTACGGATCTTGGCAGCAATAACTGGAAGGCGGTAATGATTATCGGGTGGGGTGCTTCCACCGGTGCGACTTTTAACGGGCTGTACGATAATTTGTTTATTGAAATTGACGGGGACTCTTCTACTGTTGAGTATAGGATTCAGAGAGATGGGGATTATGGGAGTGAAATAGATACTTCTGATGACTCATTGACTATTTATTTTACGGTTGGGGGAGTGGCTGGAATTACTACGGCAACGGATTACCAATTCCAGATCAATTCTCGTTGGTATGATGATACCACCCACGCGAGGCTTCAGATTATTGATATGAATTTACCCATAGGGATATCGCCGCCGTGGATAAGCCCAAACTTGTCTTTATCTGAAGTACCAGATGTTACCCCGAATTATTCCGCCATGACGGTATTCAAGGATCAGATGATGTGTTGGGGGGTGGAGATTGACGATGTAAAGGATGACGGGTTAATAGTATATGGGTATCCCGCTAATCACCAACTCGCCGGTTTTGATATTCAACCTCGATATTTACGACCGAGTATTTCTATTGACGACAAGATTATAGGGGTGTTTAACTATCTTGATTTTGCCTTGATATTTACCAAACACAAGATCATCCGCTATTTGATTGTACAGGACGGGCAGATAGAATTTCTTTCTGAATTGTTATGGGATGTGGGAGGTGAAAGTATCGACTCAATGGTGGAGGTTAATGGGATAATATATTGGGAAGGCAAATTAGGCGAGAAGATAACTACCTATGCTTGGAATCCGAATAGCGGTAGTCCGCCGGTAGATGTAGGGCGGTATAATCGCAATACGATGAAAGAGATAACGACCGCAGTCGATGTGAATACGGAACTGGCTCAGGGTATTTGGATTCCTCATGAAGAGAAGTATGTGTTGAGCGTGCCCCAAATGCAACTTGAAACGGAGGATCGTGGATGAGCGCATCTTGGAGTCGAATACGAGTCACCCCTGGATATGGGGCAAATAACAATGGACAGACTAATTATCCTACCCAGAAGTCGGTGGGGATACTTGGGGTTCAAGCGGGTGAATTTGCTCCTGGCGCGGTTATTGTTTCGGTGGTTGATTTCGATGCGGATATTGATCCGTATGTATTTCGTCGCTTTTTCATCCGAGAGGTCGGGTCTGCAAATTGGCAGTTGCTACCAATGTGGATACCGGCGACAAGCGGGGCAGAAGCGACCAAGCCCTCTACGGTAAGTTTCGTCATCGTAGGAACGAAGATATATGCAATAACAAACGTCATCGGATCGGTCGATGTTCAGGGAACTTATATTGGCATATACGATCTTGCCGATGGGACTACGGGGACTTGGGATACCACTACTTATGGGAGAATTCATTCAAGTGGATCTAATTTCGATATATATCCCGACATTGATAAGCCCAGTTCGGATGATGGACTTCTTGCTGTGTGGACAGACACAAACTCAAAAGCATATAGTAGGGCAATATCATTTGCGATCGGGCTGGGGGCACTTCGAGAATCTACAATAATTAATGGTGGGGGTGATCCCCGTGCGAGTGTTCTTTCTGGCGGGTCTTATAATTTCTATATCCATTGTGCAGGATATGTGGCTGGTGGGTCAGGAACAAGTAGTTTATATTATGGGCAATCTGGTACTCATATTATTTCGACCGAAGGATTGAAAGCAAGTGATGTTGATCTTCCCGATGGGCAGATTGGTATTTCTACAGCGGGTCATTTGGGTATTGTTGCCAAAGTGTCCAATGAGGTTATATTCAACTTTTATAACCCCGCTGTGGGTTTGATGAATGGGGCGGAGACCATAGCGGCGGAAATCGGTACGCTTGCTTTTGGTTATGGGTTGACCTATCGTAATGATAAATGGTATTGTGTGTATTTCGACGTTGCGGGTGACGAGGCGAAGGTTCGCCATCGGCTTGAGGGAATAACCCAAGCTTGGAATGTGGAAAATCTTGGCACCGGGTATCCCACTGGACAGAATCTTGATTATTTTTCCTGTCAAAATACACCTAATCCCCCTGCGATAGATGTGGATTATTGGGGATTTATTTGTCTGGCCACCGATACGCTATTCCCATTCTTTCGCGGTAGCGGTGATCCAATCCCACCCCCATTACCAGTGGGGAATTACTACAACGATGGGATGGTATATTCCGCCGGTGCGATTGATATATCTACGGTTAATGGGGCTTTTGCCCGTCGGGGCACGTTGGCTGCGTTGGAATTCCTTAAAGTTATGGATCACATCCAACTGTCGGACGATTCAGTAGTGTTTATCGACGGGAGTAGAGCATGGAAATTCGACAAGGATAGCCATACTTACGGTGACGCTCCGGTAGTATTGGAATGGGAATCGGGCGAAGACCCGGACAATATGCCATATCAGGAATGGGTATGGTTCAGGATGGTATTTGATCTTTCCGATCCCGATGCAACTTTCACTGTCAACTTCTATAACGAGAATTCCGACGATCCGGCGAAGACCCGGAAAATGAGCGCAAGTGACTCTGGTCAGGAAATATGGGTAGGGATTAATGGAAGAAGGTTCAGCTATGGGATTTCCCACACAGAAAATACCGACATAGCGATCAGGGACATTATGTATCATACGGAGCGGATAGAATGAGCATAAGATACCGAGAGCCCACCGCGTCCAAGAATGGAGAGATAACTGCCCGTGATGTGGCTAATCGCCGCATGGCAGGTGATATCACCGGTGTATTCGCCAATGTGCAAGCGATTATGCAGGATATGGCGGATAAGCTAAATGAAGCGGGGATAGAATATGAAGTACCTTCAATTTACCAACCTCACCCCCGTGCGGGGCCAATAGGGGGATAAGATGCCAATTGGAACTACTCTTGCAGTAATTCAGGCAATATTAGCGGCAGGAAAATTAGGGGCGGGAATATATAGCCTTACCCAAGCAGACAAAATCCCGAAAGAGCTTCAAGAAGTTTACGATCTTTATCGCGAACAGGCGACCAAAGGCTTACCGGCAGGGATAGAGAGCCGCCTGTTAAATCAAGGTGTGATGAGGATCAACCGGATGGCAAGCGCACGTCAGAATGTAGGAGCGATGGCTCAGGCATCACGGGGCACGGGCATTTCATCCGCCGCAGATGCCTCACTCGACAGGGTAAGCCAGATGGCTTTTGAAGAACTTGGCAATCTCCAATCTGATATAGCGTTGATGGACGCACAAGTGAGAGCGCAGGCATTGCCAGGGCTTGCCAGTGTCGGTGGGACGATAGCGGGCATCAAAGAAGAGAAGCGTGCTGCCGCATCAAAGTTGGTAGGGAGCGGGATAATGGATTTCTTCGATCAGGATATGCTTGCTGAGTTGGGAATAATCGAACCGGTAGAGGATCCGCTTCAGGGATTGATGGACATGCTTGATCCATTCAGACAGTTCAATCGCCCATCTTCTGCTGTCCCATTACCGGATGATATGCAGGATTTTTACAACCAGTATTTCAAATTCGGATAGACAATGCCTGATTTAGATTTCATTGCGGTTGGTCAAGCGATACAAGAACGGCAACAGCAAATACAGCAGCAGAAAGAAAAACTTGACCTTACTGTGCTGACGTTCCGTATGCAAATGATGATGTATGAGACTAAGCTGGGAATGCAGGAATTGGCAGACGAGAGAAGGCGAGCTGACGTTGCACGCATCCAATCTGAAAACAACACACTCATGAAGCTGCTGGACAACAAACAGAAACAATGGGATAAAACATTTGAGGCGAAAAACGTCCAGCGGGAAGAGAATTGGATTAATCTTGGTGACAAGTGGTATGATACTTATAGCGGGCGTACCTTGCCAATAGGCGAAAAGCCGGGAGCAGGTGAACCAAAAGGCTTAACTCTTCGTGGGAAATTAGAAACTGACGTTGTTCTTGATGATCTTGAAATTGAGTATAAATCAAATTTGGCAGATATTAAGGGATTGAAGGCGGCGAAAGGCAACAAGGAGAAAGCTTCGGCATTAGGGTATCTTGATCCTACCACCGAAATCATAGATACTGCCGCCATAGATGCTGAAATATCGTCTATTGGCGAACAGAATCGATCTAACAGAAAGGCACGAAGAGATAGGAAAACGATCATAGATGCGTCCCACTTTGGGGAGGTGAGGAAGGCTGAAACAGTGCCCGATTTAGCATTTGTGGGCGCACCGTTAGCCCCACAATACCTTGAAAAGAAGTGGAGTATTCCAGGCGAACAGGAGCTATTAAGTGTGGCAGAGATACAGAAGCGCGGCTATCCATACAATACATATACGCTTGAACAGATAGAAGAATTATTGAGACAATATGCCGGACAATAGCATCACATTGACGAAATCTCTTGAGGAGATATTTGGCGAAGCGCAGGAGCAAGCGTCTCCGGCAAATCGTCCGATGTTTACCGATCCGAAGGCTCAGGTATGGGTGGAAAGTAACCCTCTTGGTGATTTGTTATCTTGGGCGGGGGACAAAAAACCCTATGATCCCAAGAAATCGGTAGGTGAACAGTTTGTCTCTGATATAAAGATAGGTTTCCCCGATCCATTTGGCACAGTGACGGGCAGGGGGGTGAGAGAACTGTCTCTACCAAGCTCTAACCTTGTTAAGACCGCCACAACGTTAGGTATATATTTAATTCCTCCCGTTGGTATTCCATTGGTGGCGGGACAGGTTATAGCTGATCCTGCGGAGGCGGCTAAGGGTGCGGCAGAAATGATGTGGAAGACATTCCAATTCGTCACCGGAGGCGCGGAAGCAACCGATCGGTTTGGCACTCAGGTTATCGGTCGTCAAGACCCCGCGACTATGAATATCACCGAACGCCTGATGGTTGAAAGTCTCGACGAGGTGATATTTGGCGGTATGCTTGCCTTTGGTATAGGTAAGGGGATTAAAGCAGGATACTACAAAGTCAAGGGCAAGAAAACCGGCGCGGTTGATCCCCTGTCTGTAACTAAAGAGGAGATAGACGCTATTGCCGAAAAAGCTCACGCTGGAGCGCGGGAAAGCTTCGAGTTTACCACAAGGGAAGAACAAATAACAGCATTAGTGCCAAGAGAACTGGATGCTACCCTTGCGGCAATGGTGGAAGAATCGTTAAAGCGCAATTCTTTCAAAGCCCCCACCGATCCTTTGGGGATAGACGTAGCAGCGAAAAAGGTAAGCATATCCAAAGAGACTGCGGACTTACCTAAGTCGGCAGGAACAGAGCAAATCCCCGAATCCGGTAAATTCCACAAGCCAGACGTAGAGCGGGTTGGGTTAAGCAATGCCCAACAGGAAATAATAAGCAGAATATCCAAGAGCGAAGGTCAGCGCAGGTCGCGTGTAGATGCGATGGTGCGTGCATTGGATCAAGGACTTGATAAAACGGCGATGACGACTGCGACAAACATCATCAGAGATCCGCGCCATATCACCACAGAAGAGCTTATGGGTATGGTTGCCAAACTTGCCGAGTTAGAGGTTGAGATAAATGCCAAGCATGTTTATAGAATAGAACTAACCAAGTCTGGTAAAACCGAAAAAGCCGGACAGGTTGGTTTGGAAATGGATGTTTTGCAAGATGCCGTCGACGTACTTTTTCTTGCAGCCGAGAAGGGTGGTTCGGTGCAAGCGGAGGCTTTTGGCGCAAGGGGGGTTCTTGTTGAATTAGAAGATTTAACCAAGATTAGTTATGTGAGAAGTAAGTCGAAAAAATTGAAAGGGGATAGGCTTACCGCTAACGAACAGGCGAAGATCGAGCGTCAGTACAATATCAACAGGGAATTAGAAGCGGAAGTAGCGATACTACGTAAGGCGGATGAAATAAAAGTCGTTGAGATCAAACGCCTTGAAGCGGAAAAGATGGTTACGGTTGAAGTGGCAAGGGCGAAGCAGGAAACAAGGGCATCAAACAAGCGGGGTGTAATCAGAGACCAGCGAGCGCAGATACAAAAAGACCTTGTGAATATGGGGTTTCAACTCCATAACGCTATCGGGCTGCCTGTTGATGCGCTGTATAAGATAGGGCAACTTGCTACTACCTATATCAGAGAAGGGGCATTGACTCTTGGTGATGTAGTCGCAAAGGTAAGGAGGGATTTCCCGCAATTCACCGAGATGGATGTGTATGATGGGTTGAATACCAAGAATCCAACCAGAATCAATAGGGTAATAACGGAGACAAAGAAGCACGAAGATGCGCTGATAGCAGAAGGGCAACTACTAAGTCGGATAGATCAACTTGTCAATAGGGGAATATTTGATAACCCGCCCGCAAAGCCAATACCAAAGGAGGTTATAAAAAGGTTGCGGAACGAGTTGCGATTGGCGAAAATATTGGCACGCAATAGCGGTATGGATGGGGTGAAGCTGGAAAAGGCGATAAAGACCATATCGGAACTCCAAGATATGTTGGAGAACAACTGGAGTAAATGGGGACAAAAGAAAGATCCACCTATTGTCAAAACGGAAGATTTATTAGATGCCACCAATAAGATCAAAGAGCTGGAAAGGCGTTTATTTATAAGAGATCAACTTGCGGATATTGCGCAACAACGCAGAACGGGTATTTATAAGATTCCAGACCCGAAAGAGCCGAAGTGGATGAGTCCAGAATTGGAAAAGGCTGAAGTCAATCTTATGGTTTCAAGGCGACAGTTACGTAGGGATATGCAAGACCTTGCCCCGTGGAGCAAGAGTAGGAAATTTGGTGAGGCGGTCAATACTTTACGTACTCTGAAGGCTACTGCGGACATGAGTGCAGTGTTACGGCAGGGGTTAGTGCTGTCAATCGCCCATCCAGTAATGGCAACAGAAGCGTTTAAGAAATCCTTCAAGGCGTTTTTCAGTAAAAATACCGCTGAACAAATCCATTTCCAGATTATCAATCATCCAAATCAATGGTTGCGAGATCGGGCAAACTTGGAATTATCTGAAGTTGGCGGTGGGTTTTTACGGGGAGAGGAATATTTTGCTTCAGAGTTGGTAAAATCTAAAGCTGCCAAATGGGTTGGGATGAAGGCGGTTGTGGAGGCATCTGAACGCCACATGACCTCATATCTTAATATGATAAGAGCGTCTTCATTTGATTATTTTCTAAAGAAGTATCCCAATGCTACATCAAGCGAGCTTGCGGCTTGGGCGGATTATATCAACAAAGCAACGGGGCGGGGTGATCTTGGTAGATTTGCAGTAACGGGACAAATAATGAGTACGGTGTTTTTTGCCCCTAAGTTTGCCGTGAGTAGGTTCCAAACCCCGTGGACTATTGTCAAGCATTGGGGTGAGCCAAGAGTTCGTAATCTGATAGCAAGGGATATGGCACTTACGGTCGGTGTGGGGAATATAGCACTTGGTCTTGCCAAACTTGCCGGAGCAGAAGTCGGATACGATCCAAACGATTCTGATTTCGGGAAAGTCCGTATCGGTAATGTCCATATTGACTTTTTTGCTGGTTTTCAACAACCAGCAAGATTAATCACAAGGATTGGTCTTGTGGCAACCGACGCGGCTGGATGGACGGGAACCTGGAGGAACGCATCGGAAACAACAGACCCATACGATCTCCTGGAAAGATTTGTAGAGTATAAAGCTTCACCTGTATTCACTATTGCTCGTGAATTGGCAATGGGTGAATCAATTGTGGGGGAAAAGCGTACTCCGTGGGAAACGGGATTCCGTGCGTTAATGCCGATGATGGTGGAGACAATTTACGACGCCTACGTAGAAGAGGATATTGGTGCAGCAATATTGTCAACACCGGAGTTTTGGGGTATGAGTATCAGTGTGTTTCCTGACAGCGAGGGAAAAACAAGACGCAAGATACGTAAACTCAGGAGACAGGGCAAACCCCTCGATGCAAATAACCTGAGAATAGGGTGGAATGCCAGAAATCCAAATGATAGAATACTTGAAGGTTGGATGTACGACCAGCCATTAAAAACTCAATAGAGGACACAATGAGGTACTTAACTACAATTGTCGCACTACTCCTGATGGCGGGGTTGGCGTGGGGGCAAGCGGGGGATATGGAGATACGACCCGGAAACGATGTTATGGTAACGTCCGACTCCACCGATACGGATACGGTGAATATCGGGTTGTTTTCAAGGGGAATGCAGGGATTCCCACAATTATGGGTATATACAGACATCGTCAAGGCAAGCGGTGAATGTGACAGCGTCAGTTTGCGCTATCGACCTGCTACCGGTGGGGCGAAAGCAGACACCTTTGCGAGTATGGGGTGGAAATCTCCTAATATCTGGCAATTTGGCACGGCTGATGTGGCTTTCACCAACTTTGCGATTACAGATGCTGCATGGTATCATGTGTTGCTGGAATTCGACGGGGAGATCCCATCCTATCTCCAGATAGAGGTTGCGACTATAGGAAACGAAGACAGCAATGATTCACTTGAAACCCGCATAATCCTTAAAGACGCATTGAGGAACTTAAAATGAAAAAACTACTACTGATACTTCTGTTGATTCCTGTGGTAGTGTGGGGACAGATAGAGTGGGGGGCTATACCGTGGGTTCAACCCAACACTCATTGGGTAACACCCGACAAGGGTGCATCAATTCAGGCCACAGTAACCGCGGCAAAAGCCGGTGATGAGATCTTCTTGAATCCGGGGACGTACACTGAAAGCGTTGTTGTCGATAAAGCACTTACCTTTACCAGTACGGGTGAAAATGACACATCTGTTGTATGGCAGAATGATTCATTGGTCTTCACATTAGGCGTTGATGGAGTGGTGTTTAATGGGATCTACTTCAAAGCACTAAGGGATGGGCAACTCGCCGATGTAGGTACATACGACTGGAGGGCAAACGATTGCTCTTTCGATGACAGTACATGGACATTTGCTAAAGACGATGCAGTTTTCGTGCATTGGCGTGACGTTCATCTTTATCCCCGCAAAATGGGCGGCACGGGGATGACAAATGGTACAGTGTATACTGAAGAAAGATTTATAAGTGGTGTGCCTGTAGGCGAGCCTGTTGGCCCGTATTATGGTTTAGTATTTACTTCTGGTATATTTCACGCTGAGGATAAGATTAATGTTTATGCCCATACCGATACGGTGTATGCCTGTTTGGATCTAACCGGTGATGCGGCTTTAGCCCTGCAAGGGGGGGCATTAATCGGCGTACAGGGTGGTAATGATCTGAGTGTAGCTGTGAGGATGAGAAGTAGTTCCACTTTTCTTTGCAATGGCGGTGATATTCAGAATAATTCCGATTCTCCAGACACCTGCGCTCTTAGTATTTGGGGCGGTACTGCGGTTGCCACAATTCAACACATGAGGATCAAAAATAATGGTACAGGAGGTGCGTATAAGTCTGATGGTGGTGCAAGTACGTTTATGAATGTAAACTTTACCGGGGCTATCACCCCCTCCAATACCGACATTATCCAATGGACTGATGGCGGTAATACCTCACAATTCATTTACACCCCAAATGACCTTGCCGGCAATCCAGACAGTCTTGTGATTCTGCAAAACCTCAGTGGCTATGATTACTCAATTACCAGGATATTCGCCCTGGCTGATGCTGATGATGATAGCTTTGAGGTAGGGATAAAAAGCCTTACTGGGGCGGCTGTAGCAGCTATCGTTTTAGATGATATATTAATAAACATTGACGGGGCTAATGGAACAACATTTTTCCGTCAAGTCACGAGTACGAATATGGACAATACCACCCTACCTAATTCGTTTGGATTGTACATAAGACCGATAGGGGTTGGCGCATCGAATACACAGTCATCTACTTATTGGTCGATCTATGTTGAATGGACTGTTGACAATTAAGGAGAAACCATGACGGAAGCTGCGCAAGAATGGGGAGATTAAGTCGATACCTCTACGGATACTTCGGGGATCGCCGTCGATGGGGATTCCACACCAGGCAACCCGGCGGGATAATCGGCTGGCGGGACAGCAGTACGTACCTCGAGCGCGATGCCAGCCTAAATATGACCCTGACGGATGCGAATGCGGGGACATTGACTCTATCCCAGCTTGGATCGGCACGGGGCTACACGGAAGATTTCACTTCGGCAACTTCATTCGCCGTCAATCACGCCCTTGCCAGTTCGGCGTTGATCGTTCAGGTTTGGGAAGATAACGATACTTTAATCATACCAGATACGGTAGTAATAAATGATGCGAACAATATCACAGTTACGGTTTCTCCTGCTTGCGCTGTGCGTATTTGCGTTATCTCTATCCACTAATGCGATAGAGATCA
>SDBU01009670.1_pt1 | contig 10785 bp, 8 predicted proteins | sample 2277071 | NCBI WGS metagenome assembly SDBU01 (sample SAMN10397929, study PRJNA504765) | marine sediment metagenome | isolation source: marine sediment core GS08_GC12, 126 cmbsf | place: Arctic Ocean: Gakkel Ridge, Loki's castle | collected 2008
GTAATATCCGGTGCCTACCTGGTGATAGAATGCCCGAACTTTTTTATTCAGGGAAAGATTGGTTTTATGTGAATAACCGTTGTATTCTTGAATTAAAATTTAATAACACATTGCCATCTTACTTCAGCCGCTTAATAAAAAAACTAAATCTGTGGGCGGAGGCAATTTCTAAATATTGTATCGGCATTGAGACGTGTGAACCAATTTTGTTGAAGTGAAAAATTATGAATATTTTCGATAATATCTTAGCTCAAGACCCTATCTCGTGGAATAACATCGTTATCAACATTGTTATTGCTTTCGTTCTCGGATTTCTGATATCATTAGTATATCAATGGACGCATAGAGGATTTTCCTATTCGATTTCCTTCATCCATACGCTCATTCTGCTATGTATGATTATCAGCGTGGTAATGATGGTTATCGGGAGCAATATTGCTAGAGCCTTCAGTTTGGTAGGCGCTCTTTCCATTATCCGATTCCGAACGGTTGTAAAAGATACACGGGATACCGCTTTCGTTTTCTTTTCGTTAGCAATTGGAATGGCGACCGGAACCGGGAGCCATAAGATTGCCATCATAGGAACTGTACTCATCAGTTTAATCATTCTCATGTTGAATAAATTTGGCGTTGGCTCCACGAAGGGAAACAATTTTTTACTAAAATTTCGCGTTAGGTCCTCGCCGGCAGGTGGAAATCCTCAACATCAATCTACACTGCTCTATCAAGATGTCTTCAAAAAATATTTGAGAAAGAATATTTTAATCAATGTGACGACAATTCGAGATGGTTCAAGTATGGAATTAGCTTTTAGCATTAAATTCAAAGACGCGGACAAACAGCAGCAATTTATCTCTGAGCTAAAAGCTCTGGATGGAATTGAAAATGCCATGATAATTTTTGATGAGGAAGGTATGATATAGAGGCAAAAGGGCTAAGGGGCAAGGGAGGCAAAAGGGCAAAAACTTTCACGTTTCTGCTGGCATTAAAAATTCACTGATTGCTTCACTTTACTCGCGACCTTCGGCTTTCAACAAAGTCTCGTTGTAACTATACTAAAGATATGAAAATAGAAATGTATGAGGGATTACAAGATAACATTCGGAATCTGGAAACCCCTGAAATCGACACATGGAAAAATCAATATAGCGACAGAGAATATGTCATAGAACTGACAGTTCCAGAATTCACCTGTGTTTGTCCCAAGACAGATTTGCCCGATTTCGCGACGATTACAATTCGCTACGTCCCCAGCGAAAAATGTATCGAATTGAAATCTTTTAAAGAATATATATTATTCTATCGAAACGCGGGGATTTTCCATGAACACGTTGTGAATAAAATACTTGATGATTTCGTCCGGGCATGTGACCCGAGGAGCGTTGAGATAACAGGTGATTTTAACGTTCGCGGAGGGATAAAAACAGTGGTCAAAACAAATTATACAAAGGGTAAATGGGCAAGTGGGCAAGTAGGCAAGAGGGCAAAGGGGCAAGAGGGCAATAATCAATAATCAATCCAGAGCCACCGTTCGAGAAATGCCAAAATTTCTGCGCGCATAGTAGGTGTTTCTTCATGCCCGACATCGTAGCGAAGTAACTTCCATCGTGCCGGAACATCATAAGTCGCGTAGACTTCTTTTAGCTCGCGGTCGACGCTATCTAAACCTGCGGGCGGCGTGAGACCATCCAAATTTCCTGCCAGGCTCAAGTGAGCCCGCGGCGCGATTAAGCTATTAATCTGCGCGGTTGTAAAATGCTTTAACAGATTTGGCACATAGTAATAAATTCCATGCCCATCTAATCCACCGGCATCAATCAACACATGAAAATCAGTGAGACAGCAAATATCCACACAAACTTTAATCCGTGTGTCCAGCGCTGCCACCCACCACGCCATTGTGCTGCCCATCGAAATCCCCAACGTGGCTAGGCGGTCAGCATCAACTTCCGGCCGTGTCACCAAATAATCAATACCTCGAATACTGTCGTAGACCATCATGCCCCACAGAACTTGCCCTTTCCACAGCATCTCTTTGAATGCTGAAGATTCTGTGCGATTGTGCCTTTCGCCGAAAACCCATGTATCCATGCAGAGCGCGCAATAACCTTTTTCTGTCAATATCTTTGCATATGGCGGACTCTGCAAAGCATTGCGCCCGTCGATAAACTCTTCCTTGCCGAGCGAGTAGTCGCCGCCATGCGCGTGATTATAGAGAACAGTTGGCGCCTTGCCTGAAAGTTCCTTGGGACGTGCAAAATATGCGGGAACAGCCTCAATGCCATTTAGGTCAAGCGTTAATTTTTCCAGAATATATCCATCATGCTCGCGCTCATCGATTTTCGTTGCAGAAATTGGTCGGTTACGCTCCGGCAGGTCACCAAGCAAGTTGTATAGTTTTTTGCGTCGTTTCTCCTGTTCCACGTTTTTTCTCCATAATTTAACGGCAATTTTAGCCTTCGAATAAATTCGAGGCTGATAGCTCAAGTCGGCTCGAAGCCGACTAATCCAAGTCGCGCGGAATCAGCGTGATGATAAATAATCGCGCACGCGGTAGTCCGTTTTAACGGACTTGAGTTTTTAGCCTGAACTTGAGTTCAAGGCTTTTTTGCTCTTGCCCCTTTACTTAATTTCAAACGACTCCAACAGCAATACACTTGGCATCGTTTGTTCGCCACGTGTTTGTTCCTGGTCAACTTTAACAAGCCCGACATCTGGCGCCAACCATTTGGTACTCACCGTTCGGTCCAAGCTCTCATTTAATAACTTCCACTCAAAAGTTTCTCGTACCTGAATTACATTCTCAAATGTGCCTGCCGGCACTGTAACAGTTTCTTCGGCAAGAACTTCATACTTTGCTACGCCTTCACCAATGAAATACCCCTCGGGAAGTTTCGCACGAAATTCGAGTTCCCAGGAATCTCCGGGAATCAATGGGAAGTTGTAGATAGGCAGCCAGGGGATATAAATTATCGTATCAGGTGAACCAGGAGCTACGCTGTTGGCATACTGGTCTACGCCAGTGCCATCATCGCGTTTGTTGAGATAGGCATAACTGAAAATCCCTTCCAATTCAGGGTCGGAATTGGAAATCTGCGAGACATAAGCTTCCTCATCGGTATTTTCAATTTCAATCTTTTCAACAATCTCAAACGTAATTTGATTGTCATCTCCGTCTCTGAACACCCATTTATTGCCAATAGCAAGCGGATAGTAATCCCCTGGGCGTGGGTGCCACACGAGAATCTCAAGCGTTTCTTGGACTCTATCCGTTCCGTCACTCACTTCCACTTGAATCTCATATCTGCCCTCTTCTTCGGGGGCTGTCCACGTGGCGCCAGACACTGTAGCTGCTATTTTTCCATCTGTAGCCGACCAGGAATATTTTAGTTCGTCGCTATCGACATCGACCACTGTGAGTTTGATAGAAACCTGCTGACCCGGTTCAATAACGTGTGATTCTGTTTCAAATACGGAAATCTCGGGTGGGAAATTATCGAGGGACTCACCACAACCCATAATGATGATTAATCCGAAAACGATTGGGAGAATCCAGGTACTCGTGATGCTTCGAAACATTTGTCTACTCCTTCAGAAACCGAGTTTTTTCTGTTCTAAAACTTGTTTGGGCATTTAAACGCCTCTATAATGTTTTGAGATGACGTAATCAATGACCTATTCGTTATTGTTCTTTCTTTGAGAATTCCTGTCTATATTTGAATTGACAGAGTGAGTTGAGTAAGATATAATAATCATAAGAGGTAATTGTGTAATTTGGTAAAAAACGGAGGAATAGAGATGCAACAAAGTAAACTACCCATCTGGAATGTCATGGATTTTGGCGCGAAAGGTGACCATCAGACAAGGGATGACCATGCCATTCAGAAAGCAATTGATGCTTGTCATCAATCCGGGGGAGGTACAGTCCTTTTGCCATCCGGCGATTATTTGGCGGGCACAATCCAATTGAAAAGCAATGTCACCTTGCACATAGACTCCGGCGCGACCCTTTGGGCGAGCGTTGAAAGAGAGGATTACGATGCTTCAAGTTGCAAGTCTCTCATCCTTGGAGAAAACCTCGACAATATCTCTATCACAGGGAGAGGCAAGATAAACGGTCAAGGGATTTCGGATGAACGTCCCGATTTTAGACCGTGTATGATTTACCTGCTGGAATGCAAGAACATTTTAATTGAAGGTATTACCATCGAATATGCTTCTCAATGGACGATTCACCTATTCCGATGCGATACGGCAAACATCAGAGGCGTTACGATTCTGAATAATATAAACAGATTGAACACCGACGGCATCGACCCGAATTGTTCTAAGAACGTGCATATTTCGGACTGCCACATCGTAGCGGGGGATGATTGCATCGTTTTGAAGGCAACCGAAGAGTATCCCTGTGAAAACATAACAGTTACGAATTGCACACTGGAAACAACCTGCGCTGCTTTGAAACTCGGAACAGAGACGCACGGAGACATCAAGCACTGCACCTTCAGCAATTGCGTTATCCGAAACACGCGACATGGGATTGCATTCTATATGAAGGATGGCGGGACGATGGATAGCATCATCTTTTCCAATATAACCATCGAAACATACGCTGACGATAAAAGAAAGAGAAGTGGCGAATGGCCCATTTTCATGAATCTTGAGAAACGCCATCCGACATCAAAAGTGGGACGTATTCGGAATGTGACTTTCAGCAATATCTTCATCCACACGCGCGGACGCTGTTTCGTCGAAGGGATGCAGGAGATGCCGATTGAAAACCTAACCTTCGACAATATCACAATTATGGTTGAGGACTTTGAGGATGTTACAACGATTAGAAAACCACGCGGCGGACGCGCTTCAAAGAAAACCGCCACCACGGAATATGATGCGATACCGGCGCACCTCATCTTCGCACACATCCGCGGCTTGACGCTCCGGCACGTTAAGATTCAGTTGGACACCGCGGAACCTTTGCAGGAGCGCTCTGCACTTTATGGCGATTGTCTCGAAAGTGTTTATATTGATAGCGAATTAGCCGCAATTGAACTAAACCAATGCAAAGATGTTTTATTCACCAAAAGGTTGTCAAGATAGGTAACGATGTCAGTAAGAGAGCAATATCTTATAACACACAACACGTAACACGCAACACGCAACACGTAACACGCAACACGTAATACGTGAGACATGATATTCCACTAGGAGGAAAACCATGAGCAAAATAAACAAAACAGGCAACATGCAATACAGAAAATTAGGCAAGACCGAAATTTCAGTCTCTGAAGTAAGTTTTGGTTCACATCTAAAGAAGTTTAATGTTGAAAATCCTGAACATAGAAAAAAACAGATCGAAATTGGGATAGAGAAAGGTATTAACCTTTTCGACATCTACGAACATTCGTATAAACAGTTTGACCCGATGAGCAAAGCTCTCGACTACGTGAGGGATGAAGTCATCATATCTCTTGTAACGGTCTGGCGCGCCGCAGACGAAGTCATGGACGAGGTAGAATACTCCTTGAGCGTTTTCAAGAGAGACTACATCGACCTATACCGGGTCGTTTTGGGAAACAACTGGGACGATAGTGAGCAGAGGCTGCAAGCGCTTGTGAAGGCTAAGGAACAGGGGAAGATTCGGTCGGTCGGTGGTGTGGTGCATTATCCTGAACATCTGCTAGAATCGCTTCGCAGGTATCCTGAAGTACTCGAATATATGATGATGCCTGCTTCTTTCTACGCTCCTCTGCTGATTCGTGAAAACAGAGAGCTTATCCCCGCAATCAAAGAGAGCAATATCGGTATTATCGCCATCAAACCGATGGGAGCAGAAACCAATGATGAACTTGGATACATATTCAAGCTGAACCCCAAAGGGCGGGAATTTGAGGAACTGAAGCAGAAGGGATTGAGTCTCGGAAAACTGACTATCAAATATCTCCTTCAGTCGGATGTCGTTGCGAGCGTAATGCCGGCGATGAACTCCGTCGAAGAAGTTTTGGAGGACGTTCAGGCTTCGGGAGATGGACCTTTGACCGAGGATGAAGAAAAGTTCCTGAAGATATACCGGGAAGAGGGAGATAGGTCATTTTCAAAAATCCTCCCTGAGAATGACTATTGGATAACACCTTGGAAAGTGTGAAACGCGAAGTATGGTTTTCTAAGTTCCATCCCATTCTAATTTCCGCTGGATTTTCTGATTTAGGACTACCGCGGAAATTTTTCTATTGCTGAAATTTGGATATAAACCGGCTATGTCTCAAACCCCGATTAATGTTATCTTTTTTGGTGGTGAATTATTTCTATCAAAAAAAGGATAAAACACAACTGGGATTTAAAAACTTACTTACCACTACCATTGGTTTTATCCAGTTTGAGAAATCTCAGTCGAAGTATTCTGGATAAGCATTACCCTTTTCTCTGCCACCCGTGTAAAAGAGTGATTAAGTCGATTGAACTTTAGGTAAATCCTAACCATCACCTGGCTGTTTAAATTACACGACTTGGAAGGTTATTGCCCTAGAGAAACAAATCTTTTGACAGGCAAAAACATTTATGTTGGAACAAGGATAACTGAGATTTGCCAACACATGAATTTGGTGAGAATCTGAAACATTTAAGAAAACGCATGCAACATCTTACCTTTCGTATTATCGGATAGCAAAAAAACGAATTATGTGTTATCATAGACGTTATGAGTACCGCAATTTCTCTTGAACAAGTTACCATCGAACAAGCTACCATTGAGAGGATAGACGATATTCCTTTACTAGTTGCGCTACAGCAGCGAGTCGGTATCGTCGAAATAATTGACACTATCATTCCCCGTCATTGGCTGCACCAGGGTCTTTCTATAGGCCAGCTTGTCTTAGGCTGGAATACCTTCATCCTCTCCGAGAGTGATCATCGCAAGGTTACCGTGCAAGATTGGGCAATACAACACCGAGTAGTTTGGGAGGAACTTCTCGGTGAACCCATCCGTAATACTGACTTCACTGATGACCGCCTGGGGCAAGTCTTGACCTATCTGAGCGATGATGAATCCTGGTACCAGATAGAAGAGTGTTTATGGCAGAACTCGGTGGATGTCTACCGCCTTCATCCTGACCGAGTGCGTTTGGATTCCACCACGGCTAACGGTTACCATACAGTCGCTGAAGAAGGCCTAATGCAGATAGGCTACAGTCCAAAGAACCCGAATCAACCACAGGTCAAGATGATGGCTGGTAGCGTAGATATTGGCGCCAACGGTCATTTAATTGCCACTGAAGTGGTTCCCGGACAGAAAGCGGATGACCCACTTTATCAGCCCGTCTTGGATCGACTGCGCTTATCCTTGCAGGAACCTGGTTCTCCTCTACATGGGCGACAGTAAAATGAGTGCATTGGCTACTAGAGCCGACATCCTCGCGCATGGTGATTTTTACCTCGTCCCCCTGGCCAAGGTCGGAGAAGTACCGCAACTCCTTGACCTTTGCGTTGAGAGAGTCGTCGCTGGTAATCAGACGGCGACTTTGATTTTCAACAATGAGCGTCTATTAGCCGCCGGATATGAAACGACCCGTTCCCAGAGCTACACATCGCCTGAAGGTCAGTCCGTGAGTTGGGAGGAACGACTGCTGGTAATCCGTTCATTTAGCGATGCCAAGAAACAACTGACCCTACTTAACAAGCGACTGGAGGAATCGACTGATGCGCTACTGGCTCTAACGCCTGAACCCGGACGCGGACGAAAACAAATTTGCTGTGAAAGCCAACTAATCAAAAGCGCGGAAGCAATTCTTCAACGTTTGGGGGTTAAGGAGTATCTCCACTACACTTTCCGACGGGAAGAAAGTACATACTGTCAATACATCGGACGTGGACGTGGTGGCGGAAATCGCCCTAAACGCACAGTAAAAAAGGTGCGCTACCAGATTACGGAAATTCATCGGGATGAAGCCGCTATCGCCGCTGCTTACTGGCGCATGGGGTGGCGGTTATATGCAACCAACCAAAGCTCTGTAGAGTTACCCCTTGACGAGGCGGTTCGGCTCTATCGACAGGCCCCTCGCATCGAACGACACTTCCATCTCCTTAAGGATGCACCAGTGGGGATTGAGCCACTCTACGTGCGACGTGACGACCAAATCAAAGGATTAGTCCGTCTCCTTTCTTTATGTGTCCGATTGTTAACGCTCATCGAAATTGTAGCAAGGCGGAATCTGGCACAACGCCAGGAGAAGTTATCGGGCCTCTATGAAGGGAACAAAAATCAGCAAACGGACCGACCGACCGCTAAGCGGCTTTTGAATATTTTTCGCCAAATTAGCCGAGTACAACTTATGGTAGCAGGTCAAACCATCAGTTATCTCACGCCGCTTTCGCCCTTACAGCGACAGATACTCTCTCTCTTGGAATTGAGTGAAGCCATTTACGAGAGATTCCACCCTAAGACGAGTTTTTTAGAGAAAGGCCTTGGTGCAGCCAATGACGTGGGATAATCTGGTCAATTATTTCAGCGAGACTGACTCATTGCTGTAGCGCAACCAGTAAAAGGGAATCATCTATCCTCTCAATGGTAGCTTGTTCGATGGTAACTTGTTCAAGAGAAATTGCGGCACTCATAACGTCATGATAACACATAATTCGTTTTTTGACTATCCGATAATGCGAAAGGTAAGAACATTGTTTCTGTTGTGAGATAATAAAAGCTATCTTTGAGCGTAATAGAGCAGACAGGCGTACTGAAGTCGCACAGGCGAATGCCTAAGGGCATTCTGCCGTGCGCTTCATTTGGCGTTCCGCCGTCTGACTCCAAAAGGAGATAGCTTATATAAGATTGTGGATAACCAATACTACTTTTTCGGATATATCTGCCAATCTATCCTCACAAAACCACTATATCTTAGGATTAAATCGTTGCTGTTAGAAACTTACAAGAATTCCAAGTCTGACTTCGAAAACCTTGCCATACTATCGACAGACGATTTAATCCTTCTTTTCAATCACAATATTTCCTAAAAACATTTGATGTTAAGTCAAAAGTCAATAACTTACAGGCTTTCTCACACAAGGGAGACGAAAAGGCACGTTAAAACTAACCTCATTAAAAACTGGGGGTAAATCAAAAAATGTTTTTTTTCCTTGACAACCTCATTTGTATATGTTATCATATTATTATCATACGAATTTGATTAAAGAAAAGTTAAAAAATTCGTTAGATTATTTTTGTTTTTTCTTGACAATTTAAAAAAACAATGTTATAATAATATAGCATTGGAAAATCGAGATAGTTCTTTGAAAACTAAATAGTTTGTGCTAGAATAAATAATGAGTACTAGTCTAGTAGCGGCTTTTTCAACATAGCAAATGACCCTATAAGTTGTTTGAGCATATTTTTTTTATGGAGAGTATGATACTGGCTCAGGACGAACGCTGGCGGCGTGGATTAGGCATGCAAGTCACGAGAACGAGATCTTCGGGTTTCTAGTAAAGTGGCGAAAGGGTGAGTAACACGTAGGTAATCTACCTTCAAGTCTGGGATAACCTTTCGAAAGGGATGCTAATACCAGATATGATTATGCTTTCGCATGTAAGCATGATGAAAGATAACTTCTAATTTAGATTTTGTTGCTTGAAGATGAGCCTGCGGCCTATTAGCTAGTTGGTGGGGTAATGGCCTACCAAGGTGGTGATGGGTAGCTGGCCTGAGAGGGCGGTCAGCCACACTGGGACTGAGACACTGCCCAGACTCCTACGGGAGGCTGCAGTCGAGAATATTTCGCAATGGGGGAAACCCTGACGATGCGACGCCGCGTGAGAGATGAAGGTCTTCGGATTGTAAACCTCTGTGTTACGGGAAGAAACGCTAGATAGTGAAAACTATCTAATCTGACGGTACCGTGATAGAAAGCCCCAGCTAACTGCGTGCCAGCAGCTGCGGTAATACGTAGGGGGCAAGCGTTGTCCGGAATTATTGGGCGTAAAGGGTGTGTAGGCGGCTATGTAAGTCATTTGTGAAATTGCTGGGCTTAACCGAGCAACTGCATTTGATACTGCATGGCTTGAGTACAGGAAAGGGAAGTGGAATGGACGGTGTAGCGGTGAAATGTGTAGATATCGTCCAGAACACCGGTGGCGAAGGCGGCTTCCTAGCCTGATACTGACGCTGATGCACGAAAGCCAGGGTAGCGAACGGGATTAGATACCCCGGTAGTCCTGGCCGTAAACGATGGGCACTAAGTGTGGGAGGTATCGACCCCTTCCGTGCTGTAGCTAACGCATTAAGTGCCCCGCCTGGGGAGTACGGTCGCAAGGCTAAAACTCAAGGTAATTGACGGGGGCCCGCACAAGCGGTGGAGCATGTCGCTTAATTCGATGCAACGCGAAGAACCTTATCCAGTGCTTGACATCCTCTGACCACCATAGAAATATGGTTTTCCCTTTGGGGACAGAGTGACAGGTGCTGCATGGCTGTCGTCAGCTCGTGTCGTGAGATGTTGGGTTAAGTCCCGCAACGAGCGCAACCCCTGTCCTTAGTTGCCAGCGGGTAATGCCGGGGACTCTAAGGAGACTGCCTGCGACGAGCAGGAGGAAGGTGGGGATGACGTCAAGTCCGCATGGCCCTTAAGCACTGGGCTGCACACGTGCTACAATGGCTGGTACAGCGGGTAGTGAAACCGCGAGGTGGAACCAATCTCTAAAAGCCAGCCTCAGTTCGGATTGTAGTCTGCAACTCGACTACATGAAGTTGGAATCGCTAGTAATCGCGGATCAGCATGCCGCGGTGAATACGTTCCC
>SDBU01009671.1_pt1 | contig 10785 bp, 12 predicted proteins | sample 2277071 | NCBI WGS metagenome assembly SDBU01 (sample SAMN10397929, study PRJNA504765) | marine sediment metagenome | isolation source: marine sediment core GS08_GC12, 126 cmbsf | place: Arctic Ocean: Gakkel Ridge, Loki's castle | collected 2008
GAGCATTGCGATTAGCGTTACAATATGGTCATTTGATTTTCTGGTCTTCATTACTATCCACCAAATTGGGCGTGTGTCGAGAATACTGCATATTATTTATATAGGTTGTGGTTGACAATCACACCGCCGGAATCCACCGAGGAAATCACATGTACATATGCAAGTTACGTTTATATACAAGTTCTTGCATGTTAAATATAAGAGAGTGAGAATTATGAAGGATATCAAGCTCATAATTGTGGCGATAATAGCTGTTTTCGTGCTCATTGCAATGTCGGCGACCTATGCCATGCCCAACACGGCTGAGGCGGAGCGGGCTGGCGACCATGAGTGCGATGGTACCGGTGACTGCACTGGAGACTGCACAGATGGGGTCTGCGATGGCACCTGCGGCGACTGCACTGGCGAGGATGCCATATCTGTCCAGTGCGACGAGAGCAACCAGGGAAGTATAGAGATACCCTATGTGGGAATAAATTTTGTAGAAACAGACACAAAGCACCACTGGCAAATGCCCACAAACCAGACTATCATCATCGCAGTTCTGAACTGGGGAGACCCGTCTTTTAATATGCAATTTGACATCGGTACAGGCGAATGCCCGCATTCCGGAGAAACGAAAGCTACAGAGAGCGGTGCAACAGGCCAGCTCGTCGTGCGCTTTGATGATGAAGTCGGTCTGGATGAGACGCAGTGGTTTGCCCACGTAAAATGCCTGAGCCTCGACGAGCACCGCGGCTCGAGCTGCGAGTACACGATGCAGATCATGCTGTTCGACTGCTCGATGTGCGCTGACAACTTCGTGGCCATAGAGGGCAGCGGTGGCTGTGGCGGCTGCGGCAACTAAGCAAAATTCGTCTGATGCAGATTATTAACGCAGACCTGCGAAATCAGTTCCATTGATTACAGCGTGAGTTAGATTGATAATGAGCGCCAGCAGAGCGAGGTAGTAGTGGTACTTCTTCCATTTTTCCTTGCCAAATATATTCACGAAGCGCGCCTGGTCGTAACCGCTGTACACCAGCACCGATATCACTGCCAGGTCAATTAGCCCTGACCAAAAGCCCTTGAGAAGGCCGCGGTAAGGGCCGAGGTAGAGCACGACCACGTGGATTCCGGTGAGCGGCACCAAAAGAAATGAACAAAAACAGTGAATTCGCATTCTGTACTTGGAGTACTTCCCAAGGTTCAAACCGCTGACCAGGGCCACCGAGACCAGCAATCCAAAGAGGAGAAGCATGCCAGAGACCCTTCCCAGGAGTTTGAGGGTGGCAGTGTTGACCTTTATCTCTGTTGGCTCTTCGTATTGCAGCGAGCCGCCAACGACCACATCCGAGCCCTCGGTGTAGGAATATGTAGCTTCGTTGGTGGTTGATGGATTGTTGTGCTCATAGTAGGCCGTGCCAGTGACCATGACCTCCACCTGGCTGGGTCCCATGTCCTGGCCGGATTCCAGGTTCCATACGAATACGAATTCCTCCCCTGGCCCAAGGTTGTTTCCAGCCAACTCTGCATCGCTCCCGCCGTAGCTTACCTCCACGCTCAGCTGATAGGAGATTGATGGCGTGCCCCGAAACCTGATGACGGAGATTGACCAGTCCCCTTCTCCACCCTTCTCCAAATCCGCAGCGCTCAGAACCAGCTGCTCCTCTACACCCAGAGAGGCAGATTCCCAGCTTGAGCCCTTTGGACTCGTGACAGCAAGGTCCAGGTCGTTCTGCAGCCCTGCATCCCCAGTCAGCGTAATGATTGCCTGCAGTGCTTTTTCTTCCACCTTGAAGGTGTGGTGGCCGTCTTCCAGGACTGTGGCCTCGCCAGAGAAGGTGGTGCTTTGGACGGTGGCATTCTCCTGGGGAAGGGTTAACATGCCTGACTCATCCAGCATTATCTTCGCCTTCAGGTCGAGTACATCATGGCTCCCAGTGTTCTTGACTATCGCCTTGTACTGGAACTCATGCCCAGTTGGCACCTCGGTTGGTGCGTCAATGGTAATGCTGAATGCCGTAAAACCACTGTGGCAGCTGTCGCATGCAGCCCTCGGACCGCCTGTAGTGTTGAGGGGGTAGGCAGCGAAGATAATGGCTAAAACAACAATGGCCACAATCGCGATTTTTCTCATAGCCACTGTAAAATTGTGTGATTATTTATAGTTATCATTGCGAAATATAGAGGGTGTCACTGTTTCTCTGGCTTTTCCTTTCCACCGCCTTGGGAGAGGCCGACCAGGAAGAGCAGCACGCCAAATGGTATGAATATGCCCAATGCCACGAAGATGGTGTAGCCGATAGCGCCAATCGCGATGAGTACCAAGCCAAGCAAGAGGTATGGAGAGGAAAGCGCTAGCTTTCTATCGAGCATAATAACAACATACTCTAGGTCGAATCCCCCCGTGCCCGTTGTTTATTTGTTTTCAAGGAGGGATTCGTTAAGAGGAAAGCGCTAGCTTTCTATCGAGCATAATAACAACATACTCTGGGTCGAATCCCCCCGTGCCCGCTTTCCATTATCTGGATATTTCTAGTTCACGCCCAATTAGATTTTGGACGTTTGGCTCCGTGAACGCCCTCTCAATCTCTTTAATTGCCGAGATGTCCCTTATGCGTCCATAGTACGTCTCAGTAGTTTTTGTAATCTTATGCCCCATCGTCTTGGATACTGCCGACAAATCCGCACCCAGGTCTATGGCTAATTGACAGACTTGATATGGGCATTCAGGGCATACGAAGAGGCAAATGGGCGTGGGTATGATGAAAAGGCCCTCATTAGGAGAATAGCGGGTAGGATGTGATATTCATAGAAGACGGAGATACGTATGACAATCTAGGGATGAAGTATGATTCTGGTACATATAGAACGGTGTATACTTCGTTCAGCTTAGCACAGTTCTCAGACACTGCAAACGATAGAGCGACACTTATTGATAGAGTCGTAAAATGGTTAACACCTAAAAGGCAAAACGATGTTGGCGTATGCTCTATAGATTCATTTATCGATGGAGGTACATATTCGCTAGGGGAGCATAGTATTAATGCGACTGTATTAAATTACGGCCAGAATCAACAAACAAATTTCAATGTGTGCTGCGAAATAAAGGAAATACTTGAGCCAGCAGAGACAATCAACATCTTTTCTGACAACATGGAAAGTGGGTTGGGGAAATGGACTGTAGAACTATCATTTAAATGGGCCACCTCCTCAGATTACGCTCTGAGTGGTATCTACTCTGCGCATGCGTTCTACGATGATGGTGCAGATTACACGTTGACATCGAAGAATATTGATTTAACATCTGCACCTTCAGTGGTGACATTTGAATACGCTTTTAGGGGAAGCTCTGAATCGGGTTATGATTATCTATATGTTGAGATTAAGAATGTTACCGATGGATCATGGACACAACTTAGCGTGAAGGGCGGTACTGTGTATGAAAGCGACTGGGACAACGACGATCACGATATTTCTATGTATGTGGGAAACAATATCCTTTGAAGCGAAGGTTTATTAAATGGAATGAATTTTACCAGCTCACTCAAATGTCATTCGCAAGCTCATTCTTGGGCCCGTAGCCCGTAGGAATTACAGATTCCTCCTCGCTACAGCCCTATGCCTTCATACGCCATATATCGGGCTCGTAGGCCAGAGTGAAAAACTCTATTTTTCCTCTTTCTACGGTCCCAATCATTCGCAAGCTCATTCTTGGGCCCGTAGGGTAGCTTGGTCATCCTTGTGGCTTTGGGACAGGCCTTTCTTTGCCTGCAAAACAGCCATAGACTCCAGTTCAAATCTGGGCGGGCCCATTTTAATTGTTATCACATTACTTTAATTGCTATTAAGCCCGAATTTGTTTCACGAGTTGATTTCGCAGAAATAAACGAGCAGGAGGAACTTGTTCCTCCGTGAATCTGGGCGGGCCCACTCAAATTTTATTTCGATGGGATGCGTGGCCTTCCTGGCCGCAATGGTCCTGATGATGGCCCAGTATCAACGCCTGAGAAGGCATCTGGTCTGCATAGTCACCAGGCACAAGTCCAAACTCTACGAGTTCCTGGATCCGGTGCTCGATGACATGTTCAAGGAGATACTTATCGAGGTCCAGGAGCATGACAGGGACTGGTTCAAGGACGAGGTGGACAGAAGGATGCTGGAGATGGGCGTTTATGTCTTTACCGAGATGGGTGAGAGGAATGCTTGAAAACCATCCCACTGTTCCCCCACCCAACTTCTCCGCTGGCACATCCCACTCCCCGATGTGCCTGCTCGAAGTTCGAAAAGATAATATCAGTGTAAACTATTCTGGTCTCAACACTATCAGAAGGTACACTGAAAACATTTCGGTCAGTTGGCCGATTAGGAAAATCTTTCGGATAGATGATGTCAGTAATCTACCCAAACTCCAACCCCTCATTATCTCCGTCTAGATTTTTGATGAATGCCACACCATTTAGCACAGCCGCTTAATCTCTTCCAAAACTCCTTCTAAATTATTATTAATCTCCTCGGCTAGAAACCTCCTTACATTCCAACCGTCCATTCTTAGGTGGGTATCACGTAATAAATCGGCGTCAAGCTTTTGGGAATGGGCATTAGCTCCGTCGATTTCGATATCGAATTTCTTGTTTTCAACAAACAACGCAAAATCAAGACGATATTGCTTGGAGTTTTCTATCTGAACCGAGTGCTGAGGTTCAACCTTGATTCCTTCCTCAATTAGCTTTGAGTATAATATTTCCTCAATATCAGAATCAAATTTTATTTCCTTCTGGCACTTTGATTCAGAATAGCCAACGAGGTTCATCAGGATGCCGCCAGCTTCATTACACTTTTTCTTGTCGCCGACAATGATTAAAGCACTCCTAGCACGGGTGATAGCTACGTTAATTAATTGATCGGTGGTTTTAATCCAATTCAGAGTCGTTTGTCTAATGCCAGTTGATACTCCGGGTGAGAAAATAATAATGTCTTTTTCGTCACCCTGAAATTTATGGGCAGTTCCAACAGTGATATCCATTTCATCCAGTGATTTAACCTTCTTGATCATGTCGATGATTCGTTCAGACTGGGCTCTGAATATTGTAACCACGCCAAATGATACTCCTTTCAGGTTTGATTCACTAAAAGATTTTAGAAGCTTCAAAGTCTCATGGCATTCTTCAGCATTGTAGGGGCTTTTTGTCATACTGGTTTTGCCTTTAACATCATTCCAAATTATACCCCAGGGATGCTCATTTTCAGGCACCAAATTACTCTCATCAGTCATTATATTCAGTTTTCTTTCGTAGAAGTACTCATTTGAAAAGTTGATAATATCTTTATGAGACCTATAATGTTGGTTTAGTAAAATTGGACTTATATTTTCAGATTTAACGATTCTTTCAGTTAAATCATAAATGGAATTCTTGCTATAAGCGTAATCATCATACAGTTCAGTACAGTTATTATCAACAGCCAGCTGTTTATCATCTTTATCTTTGATGTTGGATATGTGCCTCAATTGTTTTGGATCACCAATCACTACTACTTGTTTTGCGCGAAACATAAGAGGGAGAGCAGAGGCTATATCACATTGAGAAGCCTCATCAATAATTAAGATGTCAAAAATCCTAGGAAGGAGCGGAAGACTGCTTTTTACAGATAAATTAGTTACAACCCATATAGGTAGAAATGATTGAATTGTTTCTAATGAGGTCATTTGGTTATCATATAGCTCTTTCCACCTATCTTTTTCAGGAATAAATCGCTCCAATTCTTCTGAATTGTTGAAGTATCGACTTACACTATTTTCATCAACTAATTCCAGATTTTTAATCTTAGAAAGCCAGTATCCTTCAAGTATTTGACGCGAAACCTCAATTTTCTCCTTTTTTAATATTAAAATCTCTTCCTGAAGTTCATAATGAGAGGGCATCTGCAATAATTTGTATTTAAGTGATTCGAGATTCGCATACCATTGATTTATTGTCTTCTGCTCCTTGGTCAAAGTGAATATTAAAATCCTATTCTCGTCCAAATTCTTAATATGTTCCTGAAAGGCCTTTTTGACTTTTTCAGAAAAAGGTGAATAATATTGATTAAAAACCTTATTGCAATCATCATTAAGTTTTTCTAAATATGCTTGAGCCTCTTCTTTGTCTGTCCCCAATTGAAAAATGGTCTTTTGAATAATCAAGTAATTCAAATTCTGTGCCAAGAGATTTGAAGTGAATTTTTTGTCTTGTTCAAATAATTTACTGAAAATGCTTACTTCTTCCTTGGCAAGCTGTTTTATGACTTCGGCTGTATGTTCTTCTTTCTCCTTAAGTTGATTAATGCCCTTTACCATTCGAGAAATCAGCTTCAGCTTCAAGATAAGTTCCATGCCAGATCTTAGAGATTCGGAGTTGTAGTCAACAATCTCTTCTATGGGTTCTTTTAATTTCGGTGGAAGCAATGCAGCTGTGCTCGAAAATAATTCATACTCGCGTTTGAGATACTTGGCTGGGAATAATTTGCGAAGAATTCTAATGATAAAACCATTTAGATTGAAAGTATGAACAATTGCCCTTTTCAATTCAAGTTCATTAATCTTTGAATAGTCTGTGTCGATAGAAAGTTCAGTTATTCGTAAAGGGATAGAGTTGTCCCGTCTGTTCTCATCCAGTTCCCTTTGTTTTAGGTTACGTTCATCTGATAATTTCTTTGCCTGTTGAAGTAATTTGTAAGTCTTTGAAATAATAGATTTTTGTAGTTGAATCTGAGTTTGAATGTCTTTCTCAAGTATTGTTTCAATGCTATGTGTATCCAGTAAGATATACTTGGTTTCCGGCTCTTTGCTGCTAGCAATAACTTCTTCTAGTTTTATTTCAATTTTTCTGATTTCCTTTACCTGATTTTCTATATCAAATTTCAGCTGGTTATATAACTTTAAATCGGCCTTGGGATCAAGCTCATCCAAATACTTGAATTCATCTGTCTGATTTAGGCGAATAAAGGCTTCTGGCATAGCCTCTTCAAGTTTCATTATAATTTCATCCGTAGACTCAATTTTCTTGTTTATATCAGATAGCTCTTCAATTTGCTTATAAATACCCACAATCGATTGATTTATCACTTCAATCTTCTGAGCATCATTATATGGATCTGACTTCACAATCAAACCATTTCTGTTTTGGATGATATTATTTATTTCATCCTTTGCATTTCTTCGATGAACTCTTGAGCCCATGCGAACGATTAGATTTTTTGATAGAAGGGCATTTAGCTTGTTAACAACTACATCCACTGCTTGATTATTTTTACTGGCGAAAAGGACTGTTTTATCATCCCAGATTGCATTTGCTATAATGTTCAATACAACCTGTGATTTTCCACTGCCTGGAGGACCCGTGATTACTGTTACAGGGTTCTTAATAGAATGAAACATTGATTTCTCCTGAGATTCATTGAGGGAAAAAATTTCTATCGAAGATTTGTTCAAAAGTGATTGTATACCATCTATTCTAGTTCTCCTTGAAAGAATATTAAGCCCCGTAGAAGAGATGGCATCTAATCCCTTCTGCTTCAAGGACTGAAGTTCAATGAGTAAACCTCGTGTAAATCCCGTCTTTTCCCCATAGAACAGGATGGCTTTATTATAAAGGCTGGGTCTGCTAGGCCGCTCAGTAATTTCAAGGTCAAGCGTTGAAGATATTTGGAATTCCTTAAAGCCACCTAATTCAATCACTTTCTGAATTTTGGTAAAATAATCATTTTCCTCGTCAATCTCGTTTCTAATTCTAACTATTTCTTCCTCCTGGAGACCAGAACCTGTAAATATATAATGATTAAAGTCTGGATTAACAGATTCCTTGGTGAATGTAATCGAATCATCATTCTCTTTATAGAATAGCTCCGTAAAAAATACTGGACATAAATCGCCATTTGGATTGATAAAAATTGGATACCCATAGAATATTGATTGTTTCACAGAACGTTGCCTTCGCTTGTCAAAAATATCTGCCAATGTATCATTTTTCTCAACTATTACTTGCTCTTTTTGACCTTGGAAAAATTCTTCTTTTTGGAATATTGTTGAATGAAATTTATGACGATCTGAGTAATTGAACATCAGAGTTCTCATATCTTCTTTCTGGATGCATGATATGTAGTAATCAAGTAGATTGTTAAATTTCTCATCACTATTTATTGCTCTAACCACACGGAGTAATGATGGTGTCCCTATTTTTACATTTCGTATTTACCTTAAATTTACCCAAACTCAATCCCCTCATAATCCTCATCAGGATCAATATGCCTGGCCTCCCCATAGCTCTCCACAACCTACTCAATGATCTCCGCCAGCTCCATGAACTTATCAGGACTCATCAAAACCCTGGCCACAACGTCTTCTCCATCTCCGATCTTCATCTTGAACTCCAGGCAGAAAGCGTGCTTGTGGACCCAGATATCACAGTCATTGGAATATACTGGAGCCGGCATCATTCATCCCTCCCGTTGAGCTTTTCCCTGGTTTTCCTTATGGCACCCTCGGTGAGGTCGGGGACGGCCACGGCTGCGAAGAAGGCGGTGAGCAGGTGGCCGTCCACGACTATAGCCGTGAGCATTCCGAGTACGCCGGAGACCAGGAACCCGAGGTAGAGCTTGCCGTCCTCCACCTTGGGGAGCGTCAGGACTCCTTTGGAGCTCACGACAACGTGGATTATGCCGCCGAGAAAGCCGGCGATTGCGAATGTTATGATCATGTTGATTTCTTCCATTTTTTTAACCTCCTTGTTTGGTGCATAATTGATACGGAGCATGTATGGAGCATGTATGGAGCATGTCCTAGGCTGTAGATGTTTCAAAAAGGGGAAAAAAGAGGCTGTTATTATGCCTCTTTTTCATTCTTCGTATTCTCGCTCATGAACAGTTGATAGCCGCGGCCCTCTCCGCCAGGATCCTCGTCGAAATAGCGATAGTGCGGGACTCGGAGCTGTTTCAGGGTGGGGGGCTTATTCATTGGATGTTGATTGGTTGCTGGCCATAAAAGAGGTGGGATTTATGCTTGGGCATCAAGATGTCATCACTTTGGAAGTTTGTTCCAATTATCTTCATATTGCTGTGGGGTCGTCCAGTTCATACCTCCCTGAGAGTCATCATATTTACCTCTTTTTTCGGATTCTTTTTGATATTCATCCCTTGTATCCATGGTATCTTTACTTGAAAGGATGAAGTATCTGGGGTCTTGGGAGATGTCCTCTGGGGACATACACAAAGATGTAATAGTGATTTTTATGGGGATCTTTCCTTCTGAATCTCCAAAAGTTCTTTGTGCGCTGGCCCTTGACATCTACCATGAACTGTTTACCTCCTGGGCTTACAACATTCAAATCAACGGATGGCATATTGCCTAAAGTTAATGCTACCATGTATCCTCTTCTCGTCAACTCAGCTGAAACAAAGAATTGGGCCGCCCACTGGGTTTGATATTTCCTATTGATTTCTATCATGTTTACACCACGTTATGACGCACTATCCTTCAATCCATAATACTCAACCACTGCCTCAAGAACCAGCTCATACATGGCTCTGTCCTGGGCCGCGCTCTCCAGCTTCAGATACTTCAGGACGATATCCGGAAGAATTATCGTTGTCCTTCGGGTGCTTTCCCAGGAACCGGTGACTTTGATGGTGTGGTTGAGAGAGTGCATCAGGAGGAGTATAGCGTTTCACAAAATATATATGCTTCTCTCTGCCATTCACTTGCACTATGCTTCCCGAGATTCAGAAAATCATTGACTCAGCTGTCAAGGACCAGGCTTTCTTCCCGCCAACTGATATATTCAACGAAGGCTTCTTTCTCAAGATCCTGTTTCAGTTTGCCCTTGATAATCCGGATGCTACCTACAATAACGAGAATGTGGAACTGATTCTGAATCATGCTCCGGGAACTGGATTTTTTTGTGAAGGACACCTTTATTCCCATTTCAGGAAACATAGAGACATAAATCTCTATGAAACAGATACTCGCGCTGACGGTGTTATCGGGAATTTCATTATTCGTGACGATACAAAGACCAGGATAATCGTCAAGCCAAATGCTAGGCATTTCGCTGTCATAGAGGCGAAGATGAATGCCAAACTATCCCGAGGAATTAAAAATGCACCATTTTATGATCAGGCAGCCAGAAATATAGCTTGCATTGCCGAAAGCCTGTATGATGCAGGTCGGGAGCCCTGTAAGCTTGATAGAATCGGATTTTATGTACTGGCTCCGGAGCAGAAGATAAACGAGGGCATCTTTGACCGTGTGCTGGAAAAAAGCAGTGTGGATGAGAAGGTCCGGAGGCGGATAGCTCAATATGGGCCAGAGAACCAGGAAGAACTGAATGAATGGTACAGTGATTGGTTCCAACCCACCTTGGAGAACATCATTATCAAGAAGATAGCATGGGAAGAAATCATTGACAGCTTAACAGACAAGTTCCCTGCAAGAAGGGATTTCTATGTCTTTTACGAACATTGCTTAAAACACAACGATTTAGGGCAATAAAAAAAGAAAAAAGAGGGCCGATTTTTCCGCAATTTTGAAATTCTAGTTCCCTCTTGAACTATGACCCTGGCCAGTGAGTCGTGATTTCTCCCCGGGCGGGCCCACCTTATCTATACTGACTAAACACAAAGAAGTGATTTATCAAACTTAGGGGTAGTCTGGTTTCCCTGGCAACGAGAAAATTCGTCAGAATGTTGGAGGAGCCAGATGGCTCCTCCCATTGTTTGGGGAACTTTGGGTTCCCCACATCATCGGCGGAAACTTATGTTTCCGCCAAG
>SDBU01009672.1_pt1 | contig 10784 bp, 8 predicted proteins | sample 2277071 | NCBI WGS metagenome assembly SDBU01 (sample SAMN10397929, study PRJNA504765) | marine sediment metagenome | isolation source: marine sediment core GS08_GC12, 126 cmbsf | place: Arctic Ocean: Gakkel Ridge, Loki's castle | collected 2008
AGCCGGGAATATAATTACTGTAAACATAAATATTGGTAAACATGTCATTTTAAACTTATCATGTACAGTTGGACATGATACAATAATAGGTGATTTTTCATCATTTATGCCAACAGTAAATATCTCAGGAGAAGTAACTATTAATGAAGGCGTATATGTTGGTACTGGAGCGACTTTCATCCAAGAGGTGTCGGTTGGAGATTGGTCAATGATAGGTGCCGGTGCGGTAGTGAGTAAGGATATCCCGGAAAGGGTTGTGGCAGTAGGTATGCCAGCAAGAGTGGTAAAACAAAAAGTCTAAGCAAATTTGATATCAAATATGAGAATGAAAAGTCACCGTCAGCAGTTGCAAGGCGAGGCAGTAAAGGAGTTTCTATCCCAAAGTCATCCTCGACTCAATGGCTCAGAAGCGTTAGTCTATATCCCGGTCCACAACGAAGAATGCACCATAGCCAAGGTGGTTGAAAAGGTGAGGCAATCTTGTGATTTTGACCTGCTGGTAATTGATGATGGCTCAACGGATTCTACCGCTGATATTCTCCAAAGACTGGATGTTGAAGTCGTAAAGCACCCAACATGTCTAGGCTCACTGTTAATACGCAGCGGCCTTGAGGTGGGGTACTTGTTGGGTTACAGTTATGTTATTAAGATTGACGGCGATGACCAGCACGACCCTCAAGACATTCCCAGATTATATGAACATGCCATTAAAACAGGGGCAGACATCGTCATTGGTTCCAGACACCTTCATAAGTTTAATGCTAAAATCTTAAGTATCGAAGGCTCAGGCATGTGGTTCTGCTCAAAGTTGGTCTCTTTGTTATCTAGGAAGCGAATTACTGACACCACATCCGGTCTTAAACTTTGGAGCCGAAGGGCCTGCGAAGTGGCAATTCAATCCTTCAAGAACGGGAAATTGAAGGAAGATTCCACCTATCATATTGAGGAGCTAATTATTGCCGCCAGAAAGAAGCTTCACGTGGAGGAAATAAGTGTGGTGGTACGCCCTCGAGAATATGGAGAAACCAAGTCCTATTCTAAAAGGAAGCTAATCATGTTTCCGCTAAATTTAATTAGGAGCACCATCAGAGGGCTCTTATAAATGAGGAATTAAGATGCGCGTTGCCTGGATACCGCCCCATTTTGAATACGGGGAGAGAATATTTTTCCCACCATCATTTCTGCTGGCCGGGAGGCTTGCCAAAAAGGGGGTAAAGACGGTAATAATTGCCCCCAAGGCTTATAATGAGGCTAGCTACGAAGTCATAGATGGCATTGAGATTTTTCGCTCCAACGATTTTGCCTTACCGCTCAAATTATTCCGTTATCCCATCCCCATACGCCTCTATAACAAAATAACGCAGGTAGTTCGTGAGCTTAATATAGATATACTGAACTGGCATGGCTATCACTACCTGACCGGTGCCTGGCTTCCCCTGATTAAAAGAAGATTAAAAATCCCCTGCGTGTTAACGGTAATCGGCTTCCCAGGCGTAAACTGGCATTACCCGATAAAGATGATTGACTACACGTCCAGGATTTATGCCTATTCATTGGGCAAAATAATCTTGAATTCAGCTGATAAAGTTGTTATTGATTCCCCCCATAATGTTGACGGAGCCAGGAAACTGGGCTTGCCTGAGGAGAAACTGGAATATATCCCCTGGGGAGTAGATACCGAATTATTCAGGCCCTTGCCCGAAAGGAGAGCCGAGATAAGGTCTTCTCTGGGGTTTAAAGAGGATGATTTTGTGGTTGGCTATTGCGGCAGGTTAACCCCGGTAAAGGGAATAGATACCCTTCTTGAGGCAATGAAGTTATTATCAAACCACAATGATAAAGTGCGCCTTCTAGTTATTGGAGGTGGCGGTGAGGGCTTGGGTGGCGACACTTATGAGAAGAAAGCTCGCACTTTGCTAGGTGCCAAGATAATAATCTCTGGGTGGGTAAAGCAGGCGGAGGTTCCACTCTACTGGCAAGCTGCCGACGCGGGTGTACAACCATCTTTCGCCGAGACAAGTGGAATTGGTACTATGGAATCGGCGGCTTGCGGTTTGCCAGTAGTCGCATCACGTACCGGGGGGCTTCAGGATACAGTAAGCGATGGAATCAATGGGTTTCTTATCCAACCCGGAGATGCCGAGGAGCTAAGTCAGAAGATAAAGTTACTGATGGAAAATCCGGGCTTGGGGAAGGAAATGGGGATAGCCGGCAGAAACTATATAATGAAGAACTTTAGCTGGGATGACATCACTGAAAAGTATGTAAACCTCTATACTAGCCTGATTGAGAAATGATGCAGGAAAATTCGCAACATATCAACAAGAACATTGGTTTATTGGTATTCCCCTTGAGAAACCCTGATGAGGAATATCAGGGTCTTATCTTGCAGTTTATTGCCCTTCTTGCCCCTTTGGTTAGAGAACTATCACTAATAACAGGCAACTTTCATACCAATCTCCCTTATGATAATGTGAGCGTAATCAATGTTAAAACTTCCGTAATCAAAGTGGCTAAAGAATCGGTAATATCAAAGGCTTATCGCTTTCTTCTGGCTCAGTTTACTCTTTCCAAGGCACTTATCGAGCAATCAACAAGGGTAGACATCGTCATCCTTTATCTCAGTGCCGGGTTGCTCTTCTTACCTGTCCTTTGCGCACGGATTTTGGGCAAAAAGGTCGTAGTTATCATCACTGGCTCAGCTCCACAAAGCTTAAGGGCAATGTATCCCGGCTTGCCAGGCCGAATTTATTCCATGGTCACCCGATGGGTAGAGTATTTCGATTATTCACTGGCGCACAGGATAATAGTATATTCAGAATCTATGATTACGACCATGGAGCTTGAAAGATGGAAAGATAAAATCTCGGTTTCTCCACGGCATTTCTTAGACTTCAGTAAGTTCAAAATAGAGACACCCCTAAACAGGAGGGACTGTTTAATTGGCTATATCGGGCGCTTAACTGCTGAGAAGGGCGTGGTTGAACTTGCCAGAGCTATTCCACTCGTCCTGACAAGAAAGGATAATGTCCGTTTCATAGTTATTGGTAATGGTCCCCTCAGGAAGCAAATAGAAAGGGAGTTAGGAGAATCTGGCTTTATCAACAGTGTCGAATTCACTGGATGGTTAAGCAAAGAGAATGTTCCCCGGTATCTTAATGAAATAAAGTTTCTAGTTCTCCCATCACATACTGAAGGGATACCTAATGTAATTTTAGAAGCTATGGCATGTGGTGCTATCGTTATAGCTAGTCGTGTTGGAGGAATTCCTGACATCATAGTAGATGACGAAACAGGTTTTTTACTGAATGACAACCACCCTGAGACAATAGCAAACAAGGTTATTGAAGTATATGACCACCCAGGGCTGGCCAACATCCAAGCAAGAGCCAGGGATTTTGTAGAGAGCAACTTTACCTATGAAAAAGCATTAGAGACGTATAAGCTCATGATTCAAAATTTAGGATAAACACTGGAGGATAGGATGCTGAGAGGAGTAGATGAAGTCTCAACTAGCCCAGACTTTACCATGGGGTATTATGAGCAGCCTCAACTTTGGGGGAAAGAAACAACGGCCCTCGAAGTAGAGGAGAGGATAAACGAAACCATCTCTATGATTCCTAAAGATTGCTTCTCTATCCTTGACGTGGGTTGTGGTGACGGCACCATTTTGAACCGTCTGGTTTTACAATACAGCAAAGTGTGTGGCTTAGACGTAAGCAGAGAGGCGCTGAGATATGTCAAGAGCGAGAAGGTTAATGGTAGCATAGAATCTTTGCCCTTCTCGGACAGAAGTTTCGATTTAGTTCTTGGCTGCGAGGTGTTGGAACACCTGCCGCTCCGAGTTTACCCCAAGGGAATCAAAGAATTACAAAGGGTTGCAGCGAAATACATATTGGTCTCCGTACCTAATAATGAGAAACTTTCGAAGAACCGGGTAACTTGCCCTCAGTGCGGCTGTGTTTTTCACTCTGCAAGGCATCTTCGCTCATTTAATCAGGGGACAGTAACGAAGTTATTTAGTCAGTTTGGTTTGCAAACCCTAAAACCTTGTAGACCCATGGTTAGACGCTATCCGAGAATGCTAATAAGAGTAGCCAGATTTTTGAAGCTTTTGCCTGGTAGGCCCTCTCTTACTCCGTTGTGTCCCCAGTGTGGCTATTTCTTTGGTTCAGCGCGGGGTCACAGGGTCAGTTCCCATTCAGAAACCAAGGTAGTCCCTTATCTTATAATTCAACTACTTCGCCCATTGGTGAGATACCTAGCACGTCCAAGGAGAACAGGAGATTGGCTCATTGGCCTTTATAAAAGGATTTGAAGTAGTTATTGTTCTGTCTTAAAAATAGGGGTCGTGTTCCATAAGAGGTGGAAAATTGGAGCCCTATTTAGGATAAACACCTAGGGATAGGATGCTGAGAGGAGTAGAGCATATCGACCAAATTAGATTTTGTAACGGAGTAAAGACGGTTGAATAGTTATGAGCTACGATTTCCTCATTTAAAGTTGCTTTGATATGGGTGAAAATTCCTCTATGAAGGTTGTAATAGTGTCTTTTGGTTTTCCTCCTTGCCATGTTGGCGGTTCTGAAGTGGCGGCATACAATATTGCCAGAACTTTGGCGAAAAGGGGCCATGAAGTTCACGTAATAGCCAGGCATGGAAAAAGTCTCACCAATTATGAATTGGTTGAAGGTTTTTATTTGCATAGAGTCAAGTTGCCTAGGATACGGTTTCTAGAGACTATATTATTTTGTTTAAGGGCGCTACTCATCGTGAAAAAGCTCAATCCCGACATAGTTCATGCCCAGGCGATTGGGGCGGGCATCACTGGACTTCTAGCCAAAAGGCTCTGGAAAAAGGCTTATGTTGTTTATTGCCAAGGCTCTGAGGTTTACCTTTGGTGGTTATTCAAGAGGCCGATAGCAAGGTCTGTTCTCAAGAATGCTGATGAAGTTATCACTTTGACAGAGGATATGAAAAGACAAGCACAGCAGCTTTGTGATAGAGAGATGCTCGTAATCCCCAACGGGGTTGATTTGGAAAGATTTGAGGATTTGCCAGCCAGGGAGATGCTGAGGATAGAATTAGGGTTTGACCAAGATGAAAAAGTGATCCTTTTTGTTGGTAATCTGCGCTCAGTAAAGGGAGCTAGATACTTAATAGAGGCGATGAGGCTTATAAAAGATAAGAATGCCAGCGCCAGATTGACGCTTATTGGTGATGGAGAAGAGAGAGGGGCCCTACAAAACCATGTTAAAGAATTAGAACTAGAAAGATATGTCACCTTTGTTGGCAGAGTTTCGAGTGAAAAGGTGCCAGGCTATATGGCTGCCTCAGATACCTTTGTCTTACCAAGTCTATCAGAGGGCTTCCCCGTAGTTATTGCGGAGGCAATGGCGGCTGGGTTGCCAATAATTACGACGAGGATCGGCGGACTCCCAGAAATTATACAAGACGGCGAGAATGGTTTCCTAGTCGAACCAATGAGTCCAGAGCAAATTGCAGAAAAAGTTTTGCTACTCTTGGAAGACGACGAACTAAGACAGAGAATTTCGAGCAACAACAGAGCAAGGGTCAAGGAGTACAGCTGGGAAAGCATTGTTCAAAAACTAGAAAAAGTGTATCAAAAGTTGTATAGGAACTAAGAATATGAGAATGGCCATTTTGCATGCCGGTTTTAGCCTAGATGTTGTTGGTGGCATTGCCGCTGCTGTGTTCAATATAGCCAAAGGCTTGGTGGCTAAGGGGCATGAAGTCCATGTTCTGACTAATTATGCGGGATTGCCCAGAAAACAGGAAGTGGAAGGATTCTACTTGCACCATTGCTTCAGAGGTCCGCGCCTTCGCTATTTAGAAAGCCTACTTGGTGTTCTGGGCAGTTTAAAGAGGATAAGAGAAATAGAACCTGATATCGTACTCTCAATGGAGACGCAATTGACAGCTCTGTTAGCTAAAAGGTTTTTGGGCATACCAACTATAGTATGGGGGCGAGGGACGGCGGTAACGTCTAAGAGTACTGTTGTGCGGTTACTTCGCAAGCCTTGTCTGAAGAGTGCTGATGTGGTCATAGCATTAACGGAAAGGATGAAGAGAGATTTATACAAGCATTATAGTAGAGACATTGTTGTTATCCCTAATGGGGTAGACGTAAACAGGTTTCAGACATTACCCAGAGATAATGCTAGGCAGAAGTTGGGGATAGATAGAAAGGCAAGGATAATCCTTTGTGTCGCTCATTTGAGACGGGAAAAAGGACTAGAGTATCTTGTTGAGGCGATGGAAGACATCTCTGCCAATTGTCCTCAAGCCATCCTATTTGTGATAGGTAAGGATTTTCAGAAGGGCAGGATTCAGGCACTAGCCTCTGAGCACAACGTCCAGCAAAGAATCTGCTTTACCGGTGTTGTCCCCTACGACGAAGTCCCATATTACATGGCGGCAGCTGATATTTTCGTTTTGCCTAGCGTAGCTGAGGGCTTCCCCAATGTGCTACTAGAGGCGATGGCTACGGGGCTCCCGATAGTGGCAACCAATGTTGGCGGAGTGCCTGAGATTATAAATCATGGCGAGAACGGGCTCTTGGTGAAGCCTGAGGATTCACACCAGCTAGTGGAGGTAATTGCTTCTTTGTTGCAAAATGACGACATGAAAAGGGCATTTTCCCTGAACAACATTGAAAGAGCTAAGGACTACAGTTGGGCAGCTGTCATTGACTCTCTGGAGCGGGTCTGTCTTGAGGTAAGAAGGCGCTGACTGTGCCACAATCATAGATGCGGGAGAAAACCTGCTCCTCAAGAAGCGTTCGCGGGTCATAATCCACCTTCAAATAACCCCCCCCACCCCAAAAGGTGTGTTCTACGCTATATTCTCTAATAACTACTAATTTCTCAACCTCCGTGAAATCTTTGGAAACAAGGTAATCCGTTATTCCCGTGGTATCCAATTCTTCCCTAAGGATACCTTTATAAGAGGAGTCCGTTACAACCTTTCCCTCATAAATTTGAAAGATAGTATCTGCTGCCTGCATTTCTGAGAGAGTAAAGGAGCGGCGGTATGCTAGATTGGGAGAATATATCGGGCTTTCCCAGTTTGCGTTACTCTCAGTTATCTGGAAGAAAGCTAACGGCAAGACGAGCAAAATCAGCGCGGCGAATCTCCACCGCTGTTTGTAGAACAGGCCCGAGAAAAAAAGAATGCCCATAGCAGCAACTGGGGAAAAGAGCACCTGTGTATAGGTTAAGGCGCGGTCTGGCATAAAGTCGCTAAACCCAGATATAAGAGCTATAAAAGCAGCTAAGGTCAACGCACCAGCAGATAACACCAAGCGGAATCTATCAGGATTTCTGAACCCTTTGGACAATAACACTAGGACGCCGATCGAGCAAAGAAAGTAGAAAAGGAGCATCCCAATTTCATCAAGCAGTATTTCACTACGGGGAATTCTACTCAGGTATTGAACGGCCTCGGATACACCCATTTGCCGCTCTAATCCAAAGACATAGCTGATGCTGACGCCAATTTGACGGATATGCCCCGACACATACATCCAGTATGCCAGCATACTCACAATGAAGAGTAGCGGCATTGTGGATGAGATAACGGTTGTGGATAGCTTAAGGTGGTCGCTCTTTTTGTAGAAACGGTGATAAATCTCGGGCCCCACCACCATGGACACCAGTAAAATAGCAAAGTAAAAACTGGCCGGTGGATGAGTCATAATCAAGGCTGCCATTGTAATAAGAGTGAGAACGCTAGAGGCAACACTCTTTTCTCTTCGGAAAACCAAATAGACTAAGAACATCACTAGGGCGACTCCCATAGTATTAGGAATGACAAATAACCCATAGTGGATGAAGGAACTAGATATTATTGTTATTAACATTGATAGCAGAGCTAACTTGGTATTGAATATTTGCTTTATAAATAAGAAAATGAAGACGGGAATTGCAAGGTAGAAAACACCGACTGATAGCATTCCCGCAAATTTGTAGTCTAGACCGGTTACCAAGGAGGTCATCCCTATCTCTAAGTGCATCAATGGTAATTTGGCATATACAAAATCCGGTGGTATGTGCCCTAGGGAAAGCATGTCAAACACGGCACGACTATGTCCGAATACATCTACCCCGGTCAGTGAGGGAAACATCGCCTGAGGGAGCCATTGCAGGCTTATGCCTAGGAGCAATACTTTTGCTACGGTAAGATAGATATGACCTTTCCCATTCCCATCAGAGAGAGTCATAATTTCCATAGCCAAAAGGACCACCATTACCGTTGTAGCAGCGAAGTACCCCACTGGTCGAAGATAAAGCTCAGAATTGAGGAGGACGGCGATGATACTATAGGTGAACAAACTAAAGAAGACGATATTAGAAATCAAATGTCCCCGCCTGCCAATCTGGAATTTGGAAGATGAGAACGCTTGAGGCACCTTATTGGCGATAAGCAGATAGACTATGCAAGCTAGGGACAGAACGATGCCTACCTCAGCATACTCCCTGGACCAAAGCACCCATGTTAGTACGACGCCCGCTATTATCCCTACCAGGGCAGTAACCTTATCCAAATTGTCACGCAAATCATCTAATTTCATAACAAGCGGGGCCTCCAAACCTCTGTTTAAAACTTCAGGGGAACCTTTGAAGCAATAAACCTATGCTTTCCTGAGGGACCAACAGGTATTGAATCAACGAATACTATGTTAACTTCTATGGTTCCAAGATATCTTTGTAGCAGCTCTGACAAAACCAGTGTATCGGCATCGGTGTAGCCACTTCCCTTCACGATTTTGACCACTATTTTGTCTTCCGACTCCTGCATTATCTGATATTGATCGACAGGCATGTCCTTGAAAACTAGAGTTAGGGCCGGGGACGAGATGAATTTGCCCCTAATGACCAGTGTATCGGTAATTCTACCTTCAACGGATTTCATTAGAGGAAGGTTTATGCCACACGAACAAACACTGTCTGAAGACACACCGAGGTCTTCGTTCTCATATCTTATAAAAGGCATGGCATAATTATTAAGGTCAGTCACCAGGATTTTTCCTATATCGCCTGGCGGAACAGGCTCATTATCCCTTACAAATTCGAGAACCACATTCTCCGCCGAGATATGATAGCCATTGTGCCTGGGGCATTCCGAGGCTATGGCACTTACCTCGCGAGAACCATAGAAGTCAAAAACCTCGCAACTAAACATGTCCTTAATCAACTGTCTTTGATGATCAAACAGCTTTTCAGCCTGCGTAATTACGACCTTTGGTGTGACACCTTCGATTCCTCTTTGTTTTACATAGCGAGCTAGAAGGTATGCTGCTGAGGCATAGGCAATGATTGCTCTGGGCTTAAATTCTGTGAGACGCAGCACAAAATACTTCAACTCTGTTTCCGACATATTGAAGGCATCGAGATAAATCCTTCTAAAAAACAGGTTCCCGAGCTGGTTAGTCATCCTTCGCTTAGCTGGCAGGTCTCTTCTAGCACCCCAGAGATAGGCGGCTTTGTCCCCTATCTCATATCCATACCACTTGTAGGCTCGAAAGGCAGCGGCACTGCCCCAACGCTTCGCCTGCCTAGTTACATAGAACTGCAGCGGCTCGCCTGTGGAACCGCCGGTAGAATATGGTATCATCTCTTTCCCCGGAAAGTTCACCGCCACTAAATCGTTGAAATTTGCCTTGATGTCCTTTTTGGTCAGGATGGGTAATCTGGCTAAGTCATCCGCAGTCCTCAGATCCTCTGGTTTCAACCCAGCTTCCTTGAATCTCCTCCGATAATAGGGAACATTGTCATAGGCATGATTAAGAAGCGCCTTTAATCTCGTCAGCTGTATGCCCCTTATTTCCTCCGAAGACAGGTATTGGCTCTTCTCAAGCTCAGCGTAGTATCTCCAGAAGTCATCTCGTCCTGTGACTTTAGTAAACAGTCGATAGGTTGCTCTTACAATCTTTCCATTCATCTTGCTGACCTATAATGCCTAGCTCAAGTTTAGACACTCTTCCGCACAGTGTCATCTAATAGCTGAGCCAGATTCTTCACCGTATTTATGGCATTATATGGCTTGATGTCCTCGTCATTATAGCTATATTTAGACAAATTGCCTTGCCGATAATCCTCATAGAAGGTCATGATTGCCTGCTCAATGCCAGCTACATCTTCAGGGGAAACTGCAATGCCACCCCCAATCTGCCGGATAACAGGCACCCACCCCGAATCCAGCGGAGTAATGGCTAAGATAGGCTTCTTGAAGCCAAGGTATTCCGCTACTTTAGACGAGTGAAATATGCTGGAGGCCGGTGATGGGGAATTAATCAATAAAAGTATGTTGGCACTTTGCATATATTTCAGACTTTCGAGATAATCAACAGCACCAATCAAAGAGACAACGCTATCGATTCCAAGCTCACTGACAAGCCTTTTCTCCTCATCCCTGGCTCTACCCACCATCTGGATAGCCATGGAATGGTAAATATCGGGGTGCTTGTTTAAGATACAGCGTATTGCCTGGAAAAACGGTGTCAAGCTGTCTAAGAAATAAAAGCTCCCCACATAAGTCAGGGTGAATTTGGAATTCTGCGGCTCCTTCCTACAATTGACAAGATTGGAGACCAGCTTAGGGTCATAGCACTGAGGAACAACAAAGGTCTTGCTCGTCCATTCCTGGGGGTACTTCTTCATAACAAGCTGCCTCAGCCCTTCGGAGATGAAAATAATGGCATCTGCCCTTGCCACGACTTCTTCCTCCATTTTTCGGTTAATGGCACTTGCTAATCTGCCATAC
>SDBU01009673.1_pt1 | contig 10784 bp, 18 predicted proteins | sample 2277071 | NCBI WGS metagenome assembly SDBU01 (sample SAMN10397929, study PRJNA504765) | marine sediment metagenome | isolation source: marine sediment core GS08_GC12, 126 cmbsf | place: Arctic Ocean: Gakkel Ridge, Loki's castle | collected 2008
GAATAAATATTGCTCAACTCTGCTATGAAATTTAGATATTTATTTCTATTCATTTTTATATTTTACTTCCACAATGAGAACAAAATTTATTTATTCTTTTTATAAATCTTCTTTTAGTGAATACAATTGTTCCTGTTTCCACATTCCTAACAATAGTATCATTTACACAGTAACTATCATCACTTGAAGGAAACCTACAACCTTCAGCTATAATTTTATACTTATTTATTTCTCTTGAATTGGGAGATGCTGGATATGTATCTTTTAATCCCTTTTCTGTAATTGCCAAAGCGTAACTCCCGTCCCAAATTTTATATTCTTCTTTTCCCATTTTACTTTCCTCCTTTTAATTCTTTTATAACTGACATCAAGCCAGTCCCCAAATCATAAGAACATTTGGGATTATAAGTGAACACGTCATCAAAACTCCAATTATATGGAGTCACCATGTAATGATTATCAGGAACCTCATGCCTGAACTCAATACTATATTCCTTTCCAAGTATCTCCTGAAGCATTACCATCAAGTCTTTCGCCTTTATATTTTCTCTTCCAACCACATTTATAATTTTATTTTTAAACTTATCTTTCAAAATAGAAACAGAAGTCTTGGCCACGTCCTTGACATAGACATAATTTCTTGTCTCCTCACCAGTACCATAGTAAGAAAGCACTTTCGTCTTCAAGGCATGTTTAACAAGTTCCTTGATAGAATTGTCATCCTTTGCTCTCTGTCCATATACAGTACCATACCTAAGAATGGTATATTCCAGTCCTGACTTAGAATACTCCTCTATGATCTTTTCATTCGCCTGTTTCGTTATTCCATACAGTCCACTCTTGTTTCCAGCAGCATACATACTTGAGGCATATACAAATCTTGGGACTTTCTTGACCTTGCTATTCACTATAGACTCAATGATATTTGTATTGCCAATAATATTATAATATACAGCTCTTGCCGGATCATCTATACATCCACCTACGCTTGATATTCCTGCAAAATTATAAACAACTTTTGGTGGTCTGGTTCCAAAACCCATCATCCTTTGCAACGCAGATTCATTGCATATATCAAGTCTATGAAAGACGTAATCATTATCCTCATAATAGACATCAGGAATAAATCCCTTCACATCAAAATTAAAAACAGTATAGCCTTCTAAAAGCAACTGTTCCACGACATGACTGCCAATAAAACCAGAACCACCAAAGACACAGGCTACATTCCTATTCTTGTATATTGTTTGTGGTCTCTTTCTCATTTTAATCCTTTCTTCAAATTGTCAATAGCCATCTGCTCCATGACTTCTCTTGCCTGTTTTGTTTGTGAAGCTATGTGATCTGTTAGAAGTACCATATCTGCTACAGGAAATAAAGAAGCATAATAAAATTCAGATTTTTCAAAAAAATTATTATTTACATCAGAGGCGAAGCCATTTAATTTCCCTGATGTCAATCCATTACATACAGCTCGTACATTTACACACTTTTCTCTTGCTGTGTTAATTATATAACTTCCTTTTTTCATCAACTTTACTTCTTCACTTCCTACAACCTCATCATTTCCTGATACATGGATGGTGATTATATCACTTGCTTTTAATAAATTATCTTTATAATTTTCATTATCATATAGATCGCTACTATTAACACTCAAGCCAAATCCATTGCCAAGTATTCTTTTAACCTTACTTCCTATTCTTCCACAACCAATGACACCAACTTTTTTATTAACTAAATTTTCTTTCCGCTTTCGCAAAATTCCAAGAATCAAATATATAGTATGCTCGGCAACAGCATCAGTCAATTCTTCACATGGAGTCGTATAAACTTTAATACCTCTTTCATTATACTCCATCAAGTCAATATTATCCAAACCTATACCTATACGACTTATAATTTTTAAATTTTTGTAATCATCAAGATTTATTTTTCTCGTATCAAGAATAATTCCTTGCACTTCATTATTTGGAACATGTTCAGAAGTTTTCATTGTTTGATAATTATATAAATTTAGTATCATTTCATACTCCCTTTTAATTTATTATCTATAATATTTTTATAAAAATTAAAATGAAATTCTCTATTGGCATTCGCTCTTGTATTGCAACTTCTACAAAGTGTAATAAGATTATCTGGTTTGCAATTCTTCTTATTGTAATCTATATGATGGATACATAATTTTTCTTTTCTTTTTACTATTTTCCAACAATCAGGATTTTGACATTGATAATTATCACGTTGTCTAATTGATTCTTTATACTCTTCATCAGACCAAACATCACAATATGGTTCTACTGATACAAAACCTTTCCAATCTTTCCTTTTAACTTTTTGTATAGCACAAGAATGTTTTATTAAATTTTCTGGATCATTAAAATATTTTTTTGTTGTTTGTGAATTTTTTCTATTATGTTCTTTAGTTTTAGATTTTCCTTTTAAAGCTTTCGATATTTCTCTTTTGTGTTCTTTCGAAAGCTTCCTCCCTTTAATTTTTTTAGATATTTTCCTTTTTGTTTCTTCTGTATGTTTAATTCCTATATGAGATTTTGAAATCTTTTTCCTTGTTTCTTTTGTAACTATATGTCCTAAATTAGCTAATCTTACTTTTTCAATCACTTCTTTAGATAATTTTTTACCCTTATTCCCTTTTGAAATCTTTCTTTTAGTCTCCTCAGAATGTTTATGTCCTTTCAATGTTTTAGATATTTTTCTTTTAGTTTCTTCTAATAGTTTCCTCCCTCTTACATGGTGACAATATATATAAATATTCCATTTCTTTTTACATCTATTCCAAGTTACTTTTTTCTTACATCCACATTTACATAAAAGATTCAAATTATTATATTCCTACTTTTATTTTGCCTTAGCCAGTAGCGTAAATGAGACAATTGATATTTATAATCAATGTCAAAAATTGGACAAACAGGCTGAATATAAGGCAACGTTCTATTCCCCAACCATTTTTGAGGCTCTGCTCCCAACTCAATATCATCAAGGCATTTAGGCTTTACAACAGCGCAACAACAATCATATATGTAAGGCACTTCCCCCGAATCCCTATCACAAGTAATCTCTGTAAAATCCATATAGTCAACAAATGGTTTTAAGAACCCAGTTTCCTTATCTATTTTCCTCATTCGATAAGGCGAATATTGCTTATATTCTGAGATGGTGCAAATTGAATCAGCTTCCTTGCTTTCATCCAAAATCAATATCATCTCTTCTATCATTTTTGAAGTCACACCTATGGCATTGGCAAAAAGCAATATTAAATACCCAATGTCCTTCCCATCTTTTACCTGCTCGTAGGCATGGACAAAAACATCCTCACTCAAAGCCTCATCAGTAGCAAGTATGACTGGACGAATTATGGTATTTGCTCCATAACTGTGGGCTATAGTTGCCATCTTTTTGCTGTCTGTAGTGAACCAGACCTCGCTCACCAGCTTGCAATCCCTTGCTGCCATCAGAGGATATGCCATAAGAGGATGTCCAAATATCTTTCTGATGTTTTTATTTGGAAATCCTTTACTCTTTCCACGGCCTTGGATCACAGATACATTCATTTAATTTTTACCTCTGGATTTTTTGGTTCTTATTCCTCTCGCTTCTTCCAATTTTTCTTTGTTCTCTTTTGAATCAGGATTTTCTTTTTGTACTTTCATTTGTCTTTTTAATTTTCTGGCTGGGAAATTTTTAGGTCTCATTTTTATTAGTTTTCCTTAACATATTGTTCTACCTACTGTGAATTCAACCACATTTCCACATGCTGGACAAGTATATCTATATAATCCTGGTTCCAAAACTATCATACTTGGAGGATTATGTTCAGGAGATAAACAAGAATTTGGGATATCTCCTATTTTTTCAAGACCTGTCGTTTTAATTTCTTTTCTTGGTGCTGAATCTTGCCATACCATTTTTATTCCTCCTATTTAAATTTAATTATTGGACAAATTTTTTCTTTTTTTGCTTTAAGATATTCAGAAATTAGATTTAATTGTTTTGAATTCTTTATTTCAATATTTATTCCTATCATCCTGAAACATGAAACACCAACTATTGGTAGCCAGATAAATGAACTGAAGCCTATAATTGTTAATGTCATTTTCCATTCTATTAAAAAGAATACTATAAATCCTATAATAGTTCCCACAACTATTAAAAATTTAATTGCAAACCAAACTACCTGCCAAAAATATTTACATAAGTTCGAATCTTCCCAGCCAACCCGATTAAATCCAGAACTTACCAATTTAAAATGCCAAGATTTTTTATTTACATTAATCATTTTTCCTCCTTATTTATTTTCAATACAACTCGTTCTTAAAAAACATCCATTACAGCATGCAATAATATAAGATTGGTTTCTCTTAAAAGCTTTCCTTATAAAATTAGCTCCACTTGAATGCCATATTGATTTCAAACTTGTGTTATAAATATTACCTAAAACACCATGTCCACGATCATCATGATTACAAATAGTAGCCTTGCCATCAAAAGTTATAGACATACGCTGCCAAGGCTGAGGACATTTCCAATCTGATTTTACATTATAAATTCTTTCATCCATCTCTTTATAATCAAGATAGCACACCTCATCTGCCACCCATTGCCAATGCCTTTTATAACTATCAAGATCATCATCATCCATCTCAGGCAACTTTACTGTCTGCACACGAATCTTAGTTTTAAAATTATTTTTATTTCTAATATCTTTAAATACATTTATCTTTTGAACCGTCTCATAATACTTTGCAGGTTTTCTATATTCTTCATATAGGAATACATCACCATCCACAGAAAAACTGATCCTGTCGAGTCCTGCCATCATTAGATCAAGACAAAGTGGATGAGTCAACAATGTGGCGTTCGTATTCATGTAAACATCTATCAATCCTTTCTTCTTGGCATAGGCAACCATCTCAACTATCTTAGAATGAAGCAATGGCTCTCCTCTTCCCAAAGTATGAAACTTGCATCCATAACAACCTTCTTCTGAAGCCTCATCAATTATTCTTTTGTATAACTCAAAATCCATGAAGCCCTTTTCAAATCCAGCCTTGGTCTGAACACAATGATCACATTTCAAATTGCAGGCACTCGTTGCCTCTATATCCAAAAATAATGGGAAATTTGATATTTTATAGTGTTTGGGGTTCTCTTCCCATTGCCTTCTGTAGCTTTGCCACAAAGCATCTCCGTTCTGAGCCATGATATCTATCCCACAAAGTCTATGCAAGTTTTTCATTTATAGTACCTCCAACCTTAGATAATTTCCACTTTTGATTTTAGCACCGACTTCAATAGCAGCTTCATGCCAACCTTCAACTAAATAATCCTTCTCAATAGATTCTACAGTCAGCTTAATATAATCATTATAATCTTCTTTATCCCTTTTAACTTTTTCTATGCATAAATCATGCAACCAAATACTTTCATCAGCAAATTCAAAATCTGTATATCTTGGATTAGATATGTTTACTTCTTTCAAAAACTTATTTTTTCCATCACAAATACAACATTTTTTAGGATAAGTATGCCAATGATACATAGGAATAATAAAACAAAAAATATATAAAAAATAAAGAGGCACAAGTATAGGACTAAAAACAGCTACAAAAGCGATCACTCCCAATACTTTAAATACTTCTTTCATTTATAGTACCTCTCGATATATTTTTTCCTTAATTTTAAAAACAATTCATCATTTGTTTTAGCTTGCATAATCTCATTAAATGGTATATTTAATTCCTTTCTTTTTACATATAAAGGAAATATTCTTTGCAATCCTAATAATTGTTTTTTTGTTAAATATTTATACTTGATATCAGAACCACCAAGCAATTGTTTAGTCTTGGCTTCAGGATCAAGTAAGCCTTCTTTAACACAGTAACTATACAACAGAGTTCCTTTATAGGGTGTCATCATATATACATTCATCGTCTTTGGAGAAATTTTAATATTAATATCCATAGTACTAAAAATTAAATTTTCTGTCTCATTAGGAAATCCAATTATGCTATTTGTAGTATATGAAATCTTATGCTTCTCCACTATATCCAATGCCTTTAGCATCTGCTCATTAGTTTCATTTCTTTTCAACCACTTCTTTCTAAACTCTTCATTGCCACACTCTATTCCGAACTGCATATCAGCACAGCCAGCTTCCTTCAGCCATCTTATCTTTTTATCTGTTACTAAATGCAATCTGCTCTGACACCAAAAAGGCAAATCAATTTCCTTCTTGTATGTTTTCATCAGTTCTTTTAAATCAGAGTCAGGCCTTGCCAGAAAACATTCAGAATTAAAATTCAGATAATCAGGCTTGTATTTCTTTTTAAGATATTTCATCTCTTCTATTATTCTATCATTCGATTTCCTTCTATAATATTTATAAGGCTTGTACATTTTCCTAATAGCAGGAGCACAACAGTAAGTACAATTATAAGGACAACCCCTGTCCAGCTCTACATGAAGCATCCTGTATTTTTCTCCATGCATCACTCTTTCTATTCTGTTCTTTTCAAATATGTCAAAGTCTGGATATGGAAGTTTGTTTATGTCTAATGGTTTTGGGAGGATTGAATTCCTTGTTGATACTTCAGGTATAGAATATTCAAAAATTTCACCCTTCATAAAATTAAAATTATGTTTTTGGATTAAAGTAACTAAATATTTCTCACCTTCTCCAAAACAAAGAAGATCAACTGCAGCCAACAATTTTTTATAATTCCAATTCACACCAACTCCACCAGCAACCACAGGACAATCATAATCCTTTATGCTTTCTAATAACTTCAAGCCTTGATCGATAGTGTCTTCCACAAGACTAATACCTATAAGGTTTGGCTGATAATTATCTACCATCTTTTTCAAATCTTCATACAGATCAGTCTGCTTATAACTTGGCTCTTCAAAAGGCTTTACTTGCAACAGCCATTCCTTTTTCTTTTCAAAGCCAATGGATTCAGTCTTGTAAAATGTTGTGTCAAATAACTCAGTTGAAATCCCAGCTTGCTTCAGGCTGGCGGACAAAGAACTTATTGACAATGGCAAAAGAGTTGCCATCATTGTATTTGGATATATTAGAAGGACTTTGAATTTTTTCATATCCATTCCCCTCCTTTTTCAAAATGCATCTCAGCACATTTGTTTAACCTGTCCATGATATTCTGCTTGTCATAATTGATATTTCTTATATTAGGATTCCTGCCCATTTTATCCCACCTTGCCAACAAAATCATTTCAGGCAACCAAGGATGGTGAACCAAATCTTGAACCTTCTTCCATCTTTTCATCTCACCCAATATCAGATACCAGATTCTCATGTGATTTTCTATCAGCCAAAGAGTTTTAACACTCACCAATCCTGTAAGCATTTCTACAGCTATCTTGTCATGCCCCAAACTATTTTCTACTTTTCCTATATCATGAAGCATGGCAGCCAATATTAAATCCGTGTCAATGGATTCCTTAAATGCCCACTTCAAAACCTGAAGGCTATGAACAAACACATCTCCTTCTGGATGGTGTTCATCCATCTGCTCTACTCCTTTGCATTTTTCAAGCAGATCAAACAAAGGATTCATAAATCCATTAGTAAATATTTTCATAATTTAATGGTGGAGAGAGAAGGGACTCGAACCCTTAACCTTGACAGTGCAAATGTCCTGCTCTCCCAATTGAGCTACTCCCCCATCAAAATCCCATAGCATAATAATCTTCTATTGTATCTATTATAAACCCATCCCAAAACTTTCTATTCACTTTCTTAGGCAAATCACTTTCTTCTGACAATTTCTCAACTCTTTCCATAAGAGACTCAAGCTTCGGTGATACTTCATTGAGATAATGAAGTCTACCTTGTTTTATTTTTAATAAAAAGATTGCTTGCTTCAATGGAAAAGTGATAGTCTTTTTTGTCAATAATTCTTCTACTTCATAAGCTGCTCTCATGGCATGGGAAATTGCTTTCCAATCAATCCCTCTATTCTCTGCTGCCATCTTTGCTCTCTTTCCATATTCCTTTTCAAATTTTTCTAATACCATCAAAGCATAATCTATTGTCTGTGTTTCTTGTAATATCTTTCCACAAACCATATATTGTCTTATACCATTAGGACTTGGTTCAATAAATTTTTGATGTTCTCCTTCAAATAAATAATCCCACAGTCCCCCCAATTTATATGGTGCTCCAAATAGTCCTGTTCTTGATTGATAAGGTTTCAACAATCTTATAACTCCTCTTACTGCATCCAATCTGCTTCCCTTGATTCCATACTTGCTTGCTTGCCTTCTTGCATAACCAACAAAAGCCTTTAAGTTTTTGGTATAGAATTTTTCCCTATTCTTGACTATCTCTTTCCAAATTTCAGAAGTCTCCAAAATCATATCATCAGGAGCATGGAGCATATCCAAAGCGATAGTCTGGCATTCACAAGCCAACTTGATAAAATAATGTAAGGAATATATCTCTTCATCAACATCATCTTTTGTATTTTTTGATTCATTGTCTTTGTTTGTTTGGTGGCTATAACATTTAGGAATCCTGTTCAAAAATATTTCTTCTTTGGAAGGCATAAAAATTCCCTTATAGTCAAGATCAGAATCCTCAGTATCAGTACCATACAAGTGAGAACCAAACTTCATTTTTACAATTATATTTTTAAATCGTGGCATCTTCCATCCCTAATATATTTCTTTCATAAGTAGTCAAGTTTGGTTTATAAAATGATTTATAGAAAAATGATTCTAATTTGAAAGACTTTACAATTTTAAGAGCATCTTTTCTTAATACACTACCATTCCAAGATCCTGTTCTCATTGCATACTCAGCCCTTTCTTTTGCTATCTTCCTTCCTGCTTTTTTACAAGGTGAATCTTTTTTACTACAAATGGCAATCCCTCTTGAAATATCATTGTTGATATCCTTTAGTAGACATACTGTAACCACAGGTTTCTTTTCACTATCTCTAAAATAATAATAATAATCTTTCATCTCTTCTTCCTCCTTTTAATTTTTTAATTATAGTCATTACATTTGGTAACATCTGAGCAAAACATCCTAATAAACCACCAATTAAAAAAGCAATATAACTTGGGACACCAAAACCTTCAACAATAATAATTGCTATAATAATTGCTATAATAATTGCTATTGTCACATTTACTATTTTAAATCCCTTTATCATCTCTTCTTCCTCCTTTTTCTTACCATTCCTTTTGTTAATGTTACGACCGATTCCTTTCCTTCCTTGTCCACTCGCCAAACCCTATCTCCTATCTCAATAAGGCTTTCATCATGGGTCGTCATAATAATTTGTATTTTTAATTCCTGTGATATTTTCTTTATGACTTCTCCAAACAGCACAGACAAACAGCCAGTCCACTTTCCCGGTTCATCCATGATCATAATATTTCTTGACTGCGGAGACTCCAAAGACCACATCACAACCTTTAAAGCAAACGCTGAAACATCAATAATACCACCGCCCTCATCTTCCTCATAATCATATTCATCCTCTCCATCCATAAGAACAATCCGGCATTCAGCCTTGTTCCTTTTCTGTTCAAACTTCAAAACAAATTCCCAAGGATAATCAAAAACACTCCTAATAGCAAGGGTGACAAGAGATTCAACCCTCTTTTTAAACTGTTCTTGGATAAGGCTTCCCACTTCTGAGACTACCCATCTTGCCTTGATGAGATTATCCCTATGGCTTTGCTTGGTATCGATCTCCTCTTGCTTTGATTCCACCTGTTCCGTCAGAAGATCAAACCTGCCTTTGTGCTCCTGAAATTTCTTTTCTATATCCAAAACTTCCACCTAATAATCTTCCATTAGTTCTGTCGCTTGATCTACAAGCCTATCCTTCTTGATTCTTAGTGCATCAACCTCTTTCTTGATTTCCTTTGTTCTTTTCCCTGCTTTTTCATAACCATCAATTTTATAATCCTTTTTCAAAATCTCAAAAACTTCATCTCTTTTAGATTCAGCTATGGCAATATCTTTGCTCAACTCAACCAACTCTTCTTTTAAATCATCTAATTTGCTCATTTATTTTTCTCCTAATTTTTGTAAGGAAATTCTTTTTCAAACAGTTCTTTAGAAATTAAATAATTATCATAGTCTATCTCAGAATCTTTATCAGAATTCATAAAAAATTCTATATCCATATTCCACCCAAGATTAACAAGCTCTTCAAAACACTCATGGCAAATGTATCCATATTTAAATGAATGTCTATCACACATTATCTTTTCTATCGCAATTTAATACACTCATTTTTCTCCTCCCATCTCTTTTGATAATATGTCTATCACTGGTTGCTCTATTTTGTTATCGATACAAAACTGATTAACATTATCTTTAGGCTCAAGCTTGAAATCCACATTCCCTGTCTTAATAGAATCAGTGAACTCAACCAGAAGCTCATCAATCTCTTTCTGGCTTTCTATATGATCCCTTGTCAATGTCTTCTCTGCCTTCCTACAAGGTATCTCAACCCACTCAATACTTTTCTCATCAGTATCATATACAGCAAAGGCAGGAGTATATTGGAATGAATACTCCTCAGCCTTCAATCTTAATATAGGGGCTGTATTTATTATAACCCTGTCCTTATCCCAAATCTCAAATCTCCTATGAACATCACCACAAAGAATAAGATCATATTCATTATGTTCTTTTAGAAATTGCTTAGCATCTGCATAAGTATGTCCTGGCCACAGTGGTTCTTCTGCTATCTCCTTATGAATTGATAAAATATTTATTC
>SDBU01009674.1_pt1 | contig 10782 bp, 8 predicted proteins | sample 2277071 | NCBI WGS metagenome assembly SDBU01 (sample SAMN10397929, study PRJNA504765) | marine sediment metagenome | isolation source: marine sediment core GS08_GC12, 126 cmbsf | place: Arctic Ocean: Gakkel Ridge, Loki's castle | collected 2008
AGGCGAGCCAATCCCTGCTGGGAGTGCTATTTGATCTGGTGATCACCTCAACTATGTCGCCGCTTTGTAGCTGATATTTTAATGGGACTGTTATATGGTTCACTTTAGCGCCGACGCACTGATGCCCCACTTCCGTATGAACGCTATATGCAAAATCAATAGGCGTGGCCCCCTGTGGAAGGATTTTCACTTCGCCTCTGGGGGTGAAAACGTACACTTCATCGGGAAAAAGCTCGCCCCTGACGGATTCCATGAAATGCCGTGGATCCTTCAATTCCTGCATATCTTCCACGATCCGACGAAGCCACGAAAATCGAACGTCTTCAGTAGAAGCCGATCCGCCTTGCTTATACCGCCAGTGGGCGGCAATGCCATATTCGGAGACCATGTGCATTTCCGAAGTCCTGATCTGGATCTCCACAGGTTTGCCATCCGGGCCGATCACAGTAGTATGAAGCGATTGGTATCCGTTAGTCTTGGGCATATAAATATAGTCTTTTATTTTGCCCGGCACAGGCTTCCATTTTGAGTGTATAGCCCCCATACTGGCGTAGCAGTCAGTTACCGATCCCACTATAACCCTGAAGGCGAAGAGGTCGTGAACGCCCTCAAAAGGCATCCCTTCCGCCTGCATCTTCCGGTATATACTGTATATATTTTTACGGCGACGCTCTACTTTTGACTCTACTCCAACAGATTCGTATAGTGTATCCTGTATAGCCTGAAAGAATTTCTCTACGTGTTCCCCGCGCTCCTGGAATTCCCTGTCCACATGCTCTTTAATCTCATAATATACCTCTTCGTTCAAGAAGCGCATTGAGAGATCTTCCAATGTGGCGCCAACTCTGGACATGCCCAGCCTCTGAGCCAGTGGGGCGTAAATACCCAGTGTTTCCTGAGCGATCCTGCGTTGAGATTCTTTCGGCAGAAATTCCAGTGTACGCATATTGTGAAGCCTATCAGCAAGCTTGATCAGAATAACGCGAATATCCTTTGACATAGCCAGGATCATCTTGCGGAAGTTCTCGGCTTCGCTCTCTATGCTTCTGAATGGTAGCAGGTTGATCTTGCTGACACCCTCTACGATGAGGGTTATTTCTTCGCCGAATTTTTCTCTCAGTTCATCAACAGTGGTTGGTGTATCTTCCAGAACGTCGTGGAGGAGTCCCGCGGAGATGGTATCCGTATCCATCCGCCACATTACGAGGTTTCTGGCAGTTCCCTTGCAGTGCGAGAAGAACGGGTCACCTGATTTGCGCTTCTGACCTTCGTGCTTTATTTGGCTAAATTCATAGCTTTCGCGCACCGAGACCAGATCCGCAGACCCATTGTAAGCCTTGATCTCGTTCTCAAGCCATTCTAGATTTATGTCACTCAAAGATTGTGTCAGACTCATTTTGATTCTTCCATAACGGTTTCGGCAGCGTCCCTGGTGAGGTTGATCTCCTCATCCAGTTCTATGGATATTTTCTCGAAGAATTCTTGCTTTTTGATCAGAACTGAAGGCAGACTCATCAGGTCCAGAGAGGTAGCATCGATCCGCGCAGCGATTCCATTTAACACTGCGTCACACGTTCTGATCTTGGCCTGTGCTTTAGAGTAGTTCACTCGTTCGTTTGTCACCTGCTTCAACTGGTACTCCAGGGCCCTTTTGGCTTCCGCATCGGTCTCTGCTTTCAGTTTCTCTTCACAATCGCTCTGTGCCGCCTCAAGCTTGGCTGGATCTATGTCTTCTATATAATCAGATAGGTTTTGCCGAAGCTCCAAAAGCAAAGCGGCTTGCCCGGATAGATCGTCAAGCTTGGGTAACACGCTCAAGGCAGCTTCCACCAGACTTGAGTCAGTCTCGCGACTGATTGCGTCTCGCAGTTTTTCCTTTCGCTGGGCGATGTCCATAGCCCGATGGCGAAGTTCTGGATTAAGGCGGGCATTGACATTTCTGGCAAAAGCCCTGACCCGCGCGCTCTTGCGCATATCCTTAACTCTATCGGACATCTCAGACCACAGGAGGATGGACACGATCACAGCCGCGATGAATAGCCCAACAACTATACTCATAGCCATATAGCGACCGTAGATACGTCCTGCTGCATCTCTCTTGCCGTCTTCGTAACCTCTATCATACTCGGTCTTCATCGCCTCCTCAGACTGGGCTTTTTGGGATATTTCATCGTCCTGTTCATTCCGCTGCGCTGTAGCTTCCTGAATATTAGTACAGATCAACAATATAGCCAGACAAAGAATCGCACTACAGAGAGACCTGACGCCAAACTTCTCAGGAATGATCGCCGGCGCTAATCTCAACATGCTTCGTCCCTCCTGAACGCTGATCAAGCCGCTATCAAATCCAATTTACCTCTGTAAACCATACACTTTGGATTGAGATTCCCCATTCTATAAATAATAGCATAGCTGTACCAGCTTGTCAAAACTTTTCAGATGGATTCCTCAGGAAACCTGTTGCCATACTTCCATCTATAAAATTTTCAGGAAAGACTTGAGGTTTTGGAAAGCCACAGCAAACATGACGGAGGTTTTGCTTTAGCGAAATTCTTGACTGAAGTCAAGCCTCCAAAGCCTCGTTTACTTTGTGAAAATTCTGTAGTGTGGCAAAGTCAAGATAATCATGGTCTGTATTTGTATTTCCTTACCTCATTATATCCCCGATCTGTCTGGAAGTAAAGTCTATATCTTCATTCGAAGCCTTGATTATCTCTGTGCTGGGGGTTATAATACTCCTCGGCGTTTCCTCGTTCGATTTTATCTGGCATTTGAGGTGAGCATTTTATGAGTGTGTTGGGGAATATTCTGTGGATCATTCTCGGCGGTGGGATATTGATCTGCCTTGAGTATCTGGTCAGCGGATTGCTACTATGTCTCACGATAATCGGGATACCTTTTGGTGTTCAGTGCCTCAAACTGGCTTTTCTGGGCCTTGTGCCGTTTGGTAAAGAGGTCGTTGACAAGGAGTCATACACTGGCTGCCTCGCTGTTGGCATGAACATACTATGGATATTGCTCGGCGGCATCTGGATTGCTTTGACTCACCTTATTTTCGCGGTTCTGTGCGCTATAACCATAATCGGGTTACCTTTCGCCAAACAGCACATAAAACTGGCGTCACTGGCTCTTACACCTTTTGGGAAAACTATAGCTTGACAATGTTAAATTTACTTCATTCAAATGACAGAAACCGAACGCTGATGAGGCGGATTGAGCGGATCTTCGCGGATTTCTTTATTGAATCCGACCTGATCCGCGCGAATCTGCCAGATCCGCGTCATCCGCGTTCGTTTTCTCTAATCTAACATTGTCAAGATAGTTAGCAACTGAAAACATGGGGGAAGTTATTATGTTCATACTTGGTATTGCAGGCATTCTGGCATGTTCATTTGGCGCAGCGTCCGCTATGGGGCCGCTCAAGGCGCATCCCGACAATCCGCGGTACTTTGCCGACGGAGCGGGTAAGGCGGTCTATCTGGTTGGATCACATACCTGGAGCAACATGAAGGATATGGGAAAGACTGATCCGCCGCCGCCATTCGACTTTGACAGCTATCTGGACTTTATGGAGCTGTATAATCACAACTTCATCCGGCTGTGGACGTGGGAACTGAGCAAATATGCATACAATGAACGCATCACGTATGCCCAGCCCTTCCCCTGGCAGCGCACGGGGCCAGGAACCGCGCTGGATGGCAAGCCGAAGTTCGATCTGGAAAAACTGAATCAAGACTACTTTGACAGGCTGCGGTCAAGGGTCGTCGCCGCTTATGACAGGGGGATTTATTTATCAGTCATGCTCTTCGAGGGGCATGGTCTTCACGCGTCCTTAGCTCCCTGGTGTTGGGATGGAGATCCCTTCAACGCCAACAACAACGTCAACGGAATAGATGGTGATTCAGATGGTGATGGCAGAGGGATTGAGACCCAGACGATGCAGATCCCGGCGGTAACAAAGATCCAGGAAACGTATGTCCAAAAGGTCATTGATACGGTCAACGATTTGGACAACGTGCTCTATGAAGTCGTCAACGAGAGCGGCGGCTACTCTACAGAATGGCAGTATCACATCATCGAGTACGTCCACGACTACGAAAAGGGCAAACCCAAACAGCATCCAATAGGTATGACGTTCCAGTTTGCCAGAGCGGAGGAGCATAAAGGCAAGAACTCAGCCCTGTTTGACAGCCCTGCTGACTGGATCTCCCCTAACCCGGACGGCGGCTATAGAGATGATCCACCGGTGGATGGAAGCAAGGTTATTCTGAATGATACAGACCATCTCTGGGGGATCGGCGGGAATCAGGCCTGGGTGTGGAAGAGCTTCTGTAGAGGACTCAATCCTATTTTCATGGACCCTTACAGCGAAACTCAGTATGGTGAAAACGACAGCGTCTGGACAGATCACCTGACAGGCAACACTGTTCTGGACCCGCGCTGGGAGCCTATCCGGAAGAGCATGGGCTATACGCTCAGATACGCCAGCAGGATGGATCTGGCTTCAGCAGAACCGCATAATGACCTGGCTTCGACGAAATATTGCCTGGCAAATCCGGGAGTTGAATACCTGGTTTATCTTCCAGACGGCGGGAAAGTAACAGTTGACCTCTCGGCGGCGTCTGGTGCTCTGACAGTGGAGTGGTTTAATCCCAGTACAGACGAAACCACGTCCGCAGAAGCGGTTGCAGGAGGCGTCAAACAGGATTTTACGGCTCCCTTTAGCGGAGATGCGGTTCTCTATATTACTGCCAGTGAGTAAATTGCTTAACAATCACCTGGGGAAATTCAAGGCAAAATAAGAAAACATGAGGTTTGTCGATATGAGCGATTCCAGATCCGCCTCACAAGATTCCTTCCCATACGACGTGTTCCTGAGCCACAACCGGGCGCAAAAGGACTGGACACGCGACCTCGCGTGCAAACTGCGTGATGAAGGTTTTGCGGTCTGGTTCGACGAGTGGTGTCTATTACCAGCGGAGAACTGGATCGTAGGGCTTACACGCGGTTTGAAGGAGAGTAGAAAGATCGCTCTTGTGCTCTCACCAGCTTTCTTAGACGCCGAATGGCCCAGGTTTGAGGAATACATTGCTGTTATCAGAGACCCATCTGCCAGAGACGCTCAGATTCTGCCTCTGATACATACTTCCTGTGAAATGCCACCTGAACTATCCTTTCGCCAGGCGTTGGAGTTTAGCGATACACATAACGACTCTCGGCATTATGAATTTCATCTGGCGCAGTTAATGGCATTTCTTGATCCGTCCCGAGAACGACCCACAGACTTTGGGCAGTTTTGCCAGACGCGTGAGGACTTGACGCCGGACGCTCTGCCGCCGGTGGGGCCACTGCCAGCGGGATCGGTGATGCCATTCCTCCATAATCCCGACTTCGTGGGGCGTGAGGATGAATTAAAATCGCTTTACGAGAAGCTTAATGCCGGTGTCAGCGTATCTCTGGGGCAGACGGCCGCGGCTACCGGGCTGGGCGGCATCGGCAAGACGCAATTGGCTGTGGAGTTCGTCTATCGCTACGGTAGAAGATTCGACGGCGGCGTGTTCTGGCTGGATATGTCGGAGCCTGCAAATATTCCCAACGAGATCTCCCTGTGCGGCGGAATAAAAGGGATGAACCTGCCCGGCTTTGATAGCCTGTCTCTGGGTGATCAGGTAGCGGCGGTCATGAAGGAATGGCAGGGATCGCGACGGCGGCTGGTGGTATTTGATAACGTGGAACAGCTTGAGATAGTAGACGAGTGGCGGCAGGCGACAGAGGGGACGCGGACGCTGATCACTACACGCATCGACAGCGAAGATCACCGATGGCGCGGACGAGGTATAGAGACCATATCGGTCAATACCCTCCCCAGAGATCGGAGTCTGGAACTGCTGTGTCAGGGTATGGACGACACCCCGGACGACCCGGATGAGCGGCAGGCGGCGGACGATATCTGTGAACTGCTGGGCGACCTCCCGCTGGCCATCCATCTGGCCGGGGCGTATCTGAGTATATATAAACATGCAGTGAGTATGCGGGAATATCTGGAGGAACTGCGCTCACAGCCCGTTCTGACCAATCCCGCGCTGGTGGATGAAATCCGGGACCCGTCACCCACGAGGCATCTCCAGAACGTGGCGGCTACGTTCGAGACGAGCTACAACAGGCTGGATCAGGAGAACGACGCCGATGCTTTAGCGGCGCGGCTATTTCATCTGACATCGCATTTCGCTCCGGTGTCCATATTGCAGGAGTTGCTGACACAGGCGCTGAAGATGGACAAAGACAAAGCTGCCGACCGGCGGAAGGTGGCCGACGCAGTGAACCGGCTGTGCGAGCTTGGATTGGTGAAAGTGGAAGAGGGTGGACGGGTTTGGATCCACCGGCTCCTGAGAGAATTCGCTCACCTTCATCCTGCTGATGGGCAGGAGGTCAGTGAGGCGGCTGAGGACGTCTGGGAAGCCATAGGCGATTTTGCCAGTGAGGTCAACAAGTTGGGTCTGCCAGCGCCGCTGCGCCAGGCGGTGGAGCACCTCAGACATGCCGCACAGGCGGCACAGGTTCGGGAGTCGGAGCAAGCAGGCAGGCTGTATAACTCACTGGGTTATCACCTGAAGGAGATCGCCGATTTTGATAGCGCAAAGGAGAATTACCAGCGCGCGATTGAGATAGGCGAAGCAGTATATGGCAAAGATCATCCCAACATGGCTGCAGCTATCAACAACCTGGGGGATGTGCTTCAGGATCTTGGTGATTTTGATGGCGCAAAGGAGAATTTCCAGCGCGCGATTGAGATAGACGAAGCAGTATATGGCAAAGATCATCCCGACGTGGCTAGAGCTATCAACAACCTGGGTTCGGCACTTCAGGATCTTGGTGATCTTGATGGCGCAAAGGAGAATTTCCAGCGCGCGATTGAGATAGGCGAAGCAGTATATGGCAAAGATCATCCTAGCGTGGCTACTTGTGTCAACAATCTGGGTAGTGTGCTTAAGACTCTTGGTGATCTTGATGGCGCAAAGGAGAATTTCCAGCGCGCTCTTGAGATAGACGAAGCAGTATATGGCAAAGATCATCCCAACGTGGCTAGAGATGTCAACAACCTGGGGGATGTGCTTCAGGATCTTGGTGATCTTGATGGCGCAAAGAAGAATTACCAGCGCGCTCTTGAGATAGACGAAGCAGTATATGGCAAAGATCATCCCAACGTGGCTAGAGATGTCAACAACCTGGGTTTAGTGCTTCATGCTATTGGTGATCTTGACGGCGCAAAGGAGAATTTCCAGCGTGCGCTGGACATTTTTGAGCGGCGTCTGGGGGCTGATCATCCCAGTACGCGAACCGTGCGGGAGAATCTGGGGTTGCTCCTGAACTCCGGCGCGTAGGGGCAGACACCAAACGCCGGTCGAGTAGGAGCGCAGCGACGTATCGAGACCAGGACGTGGAGATGCCGCGATTACTTGATTTCGATACGGGCTACGCCCACTCAACTGTCTCTGGCAAGGGATTGCGAGCAGCGATGAACTCTGTTATGATAAGCGGAATGTTGTATGAAGTCTTGAAAACCGAAGTGTCATGTGGTAAGATACTGTCAGCCTTGAATGCCTGACTATATCCCCTGTGAGAATTCTATGGTAATTATTTATCTCACAATCCTTTTCCTTATGCTATTCCCTGTCTCGGTCAGCTATTCCGATCAGGCGACCTCTCAGTGGTTTGATTGGTCATTGTTACCCACTGCTATAGGTGTCGCTGTTTTCTCCGGCGTAGTCATATTCTGCATCTATCGGGCGAAATCTGGTAAACAGCCTTTCATCCGACGAATATCCGGGCTGGAGGCCATTGACGAAGCTATCGGAAGGGCCACTGAGATGGGCAGCTCCATCCTCTACGTCTCAGGTATCGGGAGTATAAAAAGCGTCGCCACCATCGCATCCATGAACATCCTGGCCCGGATAGCGCGCATGGCGGCGGAGTACGACACGCCTCTCTACGTGCCATGCAGCGATCCAGTGGTCATGAACATTGAGCGGGAAATAGTCCAGAACGCTCATCTGGACGCCGGTCGCCCGGATACGTACAGGCAGGAGAACATATTTTTCATCAGCGAGGAGCAGTTCGCATACGCCGCGGCGGTGGATGGTATCATCGTCCGGGAGCGGCCGGCGGCTATCTTCTACATGGGAGCGTTCAAGGCTGAATCCCTGATCCTGGCTGAGGTGGGGAATGCCACCGGGGCTGTTCAGGTGGCGGGCACTGCCTCCATTACACAGTTGCCGTTCTTTATAACCACCTGTGATTACACCCTCATGGGCGAGGAACTCTATGCCGCCAGCGCATATTTGTCCAAAGATCCTATGCTGTTGGGAAGCCTGAAGGGGCAAGACTGGGGCAAGCTTCTGGCTATTGCGGCTATTGTTATTGGCTCGATTCTCTGTGCATTTGGCTCTAACTGGCTCATTGAGCTTTTCAACATATAAGAGAGATTGCTTCGCTTCGCTCGCAATGACAGACAACTAACATGTCATTGCGAGCGAAGCGAAGCAATCTCTGCACAAAGCATCAACTCGTTAGGATGAAATGAGACGACAGATACCATTACTAATATGCTTTATATGCGGTACATTCATGCTGATCCAGTTCTTCATCCCGCACGCTGCGTTCAAAAGCGTGTACAACGGCATTCTGGGATGGGCCGCGGTGATAGGGATCTTCGCGCTTATCATAGGCGTTGGCGCTCTGATACGGCTGCATTACCAGCGTATCGCTCGCAAATCCACCGGGTGGGGTTACAGCATAGTTGTCTTTGCCGGGATACTGATAGCAGCGGCGGCGGGCATTTTTGGCGGCCTCAGGGGGAGTCTGTACCTCTGGATTTTCAACAATATCGTCGTGCCGCTGGATGCCACCATGTTCTCGCTTCTGGCGTTTTTCGTGGCCTCGGCGGCTTACAGGGCGTTCAGAGCGCGCACTCTGGAGGCGTCTGTTCTTCTGGCTGCGGCTGTGATCGTTATGCTTGGCAGAGTGCCCATCGGTGATCTCCTGTGGCAGAATATTGCGCCGCAGTCTTTGGTTGACAGGATTCCCTTTCTGCCTGAGCAAATAACCGAATGGATAATGGCCGGGCCAAACATGGCCGCCAGAAGAGGCATAATGATCGGGGCCGCGCTGGGCGCTATAAGCACGTCCTTGAAGATCATACTTGGGGTGGAGAGATCCTACCTCGGAAGCAGCGAGTAGAAAAGGATGTAACTATTCGCCTCTTCCCATGCGAGCGTCTCCATTTATAAGTAGGACACGCTCAAATTGTCATTCCAGCGAAGGCTGGAATCCAGTGGTTACAGATATGTATTACGTATCTATATCTGTATGATAGGTTGGTAAAATGACTGGATTCCAGCCTTCGCTGGAATGACAAGCAGTTTGTCGGCCACTAGAATGACAAATGACTTATCCGCTTACTGATAACCGGCAAAGGTGAATGGTTACAAAAGGACCAACATGACAAAGTCCATTGTGGAGAAGCTTGGTAGCATAGACAGACGGATCATATATCTGGTGATCTGCCTCGCTGTCATTGTCCCGTTTTTCATTCCTATGAGTATGCCTATCTACGTATCGCCGCCTGTCCAGCGCGTTTATGATCACATCGAATCGCTGCCTGAGGAGGCTGTAGTGATGATAGGGTTCAATTTCAGCCCCTCCACCATGCCGGAGCTTTACCCCATGTGCCTGGCTGTTCTTCGACACTGCTATTCCAGAGGACTGAAGGTCGTGGGAATGACTGTGTATTCCACTGCTGCTCTCATAGGTGATAAGGCCATGAAAGATGTGGCTCAGGAATATGGCTATGAAGAACGGAAGGACTACACGTATCTGGGATATAAACAGGGGGCGCGACAGGTTATGTTGAGAATGGGGGAAGATATTTCAGGCCCTTTTCCCCTGGACTATATGAAAAAGCCCCTGGAAGAGATCCCCATGATGAAGGACATAAAGAACTATGAGGACATTGATCTGGTGATGGACTTCGGCTCCGGTGACAGCCCGGAATGGTGGGTGGATTACGCTGGAGCAAGATACCATCAGACCATCGCTGCGGGATGTACCGGGGTTATGGCCTCGGAGCTTTACCCATTTTTGGATACGCAGCAGTTGATCGGCCTTATAGTAGGACTCAAGGGCGCGGCGGAATACGAGAAGCTGATAGGAAAATTGGGAAAGGCTTCATTGGGCATGAAAGCTCAATCCATAGCTCACGTGGCTATTATATTACTGATTATACTTGGAAATGTGGCTTATATTCTGGGAAGGCGAAAGCCCGAAAGGCAAGGCTGATGTTCACGGCTATAGGAATTTGGGTCGCAGTGGGACTGACCTTGTGCATATACAGTTTTCTGTACAAGGATAATCCTTTCTTCAAGTTTGCTGAACACCTCTTCGTAGGTGTGTCTGTAGGATTCTTGCTTGCGACTGCCTACCACCAGAGTTTTTTGCAGTACATCTATGATCCTCTCAAGTCGGCGGTGACGGAGGGGGAGTACAGGAATTTTATAGTGTTGATGCCTGTCTTGTTGGGCGTCATGATGTTCAGTCGATTCACCCCTGAACACAGTTGGATGGCAAGGTGGCCCTTTGCGTTCCTCATGGGCTACTACGCCGGGGTAGATATTCCGGTCAAGATGCAGGCGCGCGTTTTCAAGCAAATATGGGGAACCGCAGAGCCTTTCGGAGCTTTCAGCGGCGTCTGGCCTGACATAACCGCCATTCTGGTTATGGTAGGCG
>SDBU01009675.1_pt1 | contig 10782 bp, 10 predicted proteins | sample 2277071 | NCBI WGS metagenome assembly SDBU01 (sample SAMN10397929, study PRJNA504765) | marine sediment metagenome | isolation source: marine sediment core GS08_GC12, 126 cmbsf | place: Arctic Ocean: Gakkel Ridge, Loki's castle | collected 2008
GGCCTGCCCCTCGACCTGCCCGCTCTCGGCGAAAAGGCGGGAGCTCTCCTCCAGGCACTCCACCGCGCGCGTCAGGTCCCCCTCCAGATAGCAAGAAACCCCCCGCTCTCTCAGCCGAGCCGCCTGCGAATCGCCTTGCCCCATCCCCACCTTCCCCACAAGCACCCCCTACTCCAGGGGAACCCTGAGCTCCACCCTGGTGCCTTCCCCCCTGCGAGAATCGAGTGAGAACTGACCCTGGATGAGCCGCGCGCGTTCTCGCATGTTGATGAGCCCGAAATGCTTGTGCCTGTCCCAGTCCTCTCCCTCGTGGTCAGGATCGAATCCCTTGCCATCGTCGTCGATGGTGACCACCAGCGCATCCTCTCGATTCTCCAATCGAATGGAAACGTTCTTGGCGTCGGCGTGCTTCCGGGCGTTGTTGACCGCCTCCTGGATGATGGCGAAAATTGTCCCCTCAATCTTCTTGTCCAGGTCGTCGCTCAAGTCCTCCGCCTCGAGGTGAGCCTGGAAGGACTCCCGATCCTGGAGCTGCGCCACGTATTCCCTAATGGCGGGGATGAGGCCCTGCGTCTCCAATACCACCGGACGAAGCTGGAACATGAGTGTGCGGGCCTCCTCGATCGTCTTCAATATGGTCTGTCGCATCCTCTCCAGCTCATCGTCGGCGGCCTCCGGATCCGTCTTCATCAGGCGCTTGACGATCTCCAGGTTCATGGCCAGGACGGATAGAGATTGCACCGTTCCGTCGTGAAGGTTCCTGGCGATCTCGCGGCGGACCTCCTCCTGTGCCTGAATGATGCGGTCCCTCTCCTCCTGCAGCCTCTGATAGAGCCGGGCATTCTCGATCGCTATCGCAGCCTGAGCGCCCAGCGACCCCAGTAAGCTCAGGTCCTCAGCGTCGAATCCCTCATCCCCCAGCTTGTTCATAAGCTCAAGGACCCCGATGGTTCTGCCTTTGATCTTGAGAGGGATGCAGATGATGGAATGGGTCAGGAATCCTGTGCGCCTGTCGATCGTCGCGCTGAAGCGAGACTCCTTGGAGACATCATTGACTATGAGCGGCTCCTCGTGGGTGGCCACCCAACCGGCTATTCCTTCATTCAATCCTATCCTGGTTTCCCGCAAGAGCTCGCGCTTTTCGCCCGATGCGATCGTGAAGACCAGCTCCTCCTTCTCCTCATCCAACAACATGAGGCTGCCGGCCGCGGCCTGGACGACGGTCCTCGCCAACTTCACCGTATCTTCCAGGAGCTGATCCAGGTCCAGCAGGGAACTCATCTCTCGGTAGATCTTCAGAAACAACTCAGACTGTTGCACGCGCTGCTGAGAATCCAGGAAATCGGCCAGGATGCTGGCGATGCGTCCGATGATGCGAGCCAGCGCGCTCAAATCCGCCTTCTGCTCCTCGCCGATCGCCCCATCCCGCGATATGCAGAAACTGGCCAGCCCCACGATCTCGTTGCCGTTGAGCAGGGGCGTGCTCGCCAGCGCCACCCTGTCCCCAGATAGAGCCTCGACGTGCAACGGTGGACCCTTCCCCGGCCTTTCCAATTCGCTGGAAGATTCCAACAGGCGGCTGCTCAGATCCTGCTCCCATTTTCCTATCCGTTCCGCCGCCTCCCGGCGAAGCAGCCCAGCGGTGACTTTGTACGCCTGTCGCCTCACCAGGAGGAGAGATCCCGATTCGGCCCCGACGGTTTCCAAAGCCCAAGACAGCGCGTCTCGCAGCATGGACTCCAGATCCTCGCGTTCCAGCAGCTCCAGCCAGCGAAGCAAGCCATCCCGATCCGCCGCGGGGAACGCCTCGGGCGTTTCAGCGCTCATAGGAACCTTTCAAAGACCTCATTGCCCAGCAGGCGCCCCCTGGGGGTGAGTCGAACGCCCACGGCATCGCTTTCCACAAGCCCCTCCCGTTCCAGGCCCACCAGTTGAGCTCCGTACGCAGATTCGAAGGGCAGCCCGAATCTGCCCACAAAATCCTCGAACCGAACGCCCTCGCACAGCCGAAGTCCTAAGATCACGTAATCCGACCGCCTCATCCTCTCATCCAGCCGACGGCTCTCGCAGATCGCGTTTCCGTGGGAGTTCAAGCGCCGGATGTAATCCGCGGGATGAGAAGCGTTATGATAACAGCAGTTCCGCCACAGGGAATGGGCGCCGGCTCCGAAGCCGAGATAGGGCTCGGCCCGCCAATACGCCATATTATGCTCGCAGATCGAGAGCTCCCCCCCGCGTCCATCCTCGCCCCTGGCCCAGTTGGAAATCTCGTAGTGGACGTATCCAGAGCCCTCGAGCAAGGCCTCGGCCCTCTCATACATCAGCGCCCCTTGATCCTGATCCGGCAAAACAACATCTCCCTTGGCAACCCGTCCGCCCAAGATCGTGCCGTCCGCCAACGTCAGAGGATACAGCGACAGGTGATCGGGTTTCATCCCCAGGGCCCGCTCCAGCGCGCTCGTCCAGCTTTCCAGGGTCTGGCCAGGCAAACCGTACATCAAGTCCACATTTATGTTGCGGAACCCCGCCTCCTGCGCTCGGCGATAGGCAACCATCGAGTCCCTAGCCGAGTGGCCTCGGCCCAATACGCGCAACTCGCCCTCCTGGAAACTCTGCACGCCTATGCTCAATCGGGTGACCCCGATTTCCTTCAGCCTCGCGATCTCGTCCAGGCCGAGGGTTCCAGGCCGTAACTCCACGGTGACCTCGACCGAGTCGCAAGGATGGAAGCATCGAAAGCAAGCCCCCAGGATCCGCTCCAAAGCCTCCACAGGAAGCACGGTGGGCGTGCCTCCCCCGAAATAGACGCTCCGCGCCTCGACGCTTCGCCCTGTCCGCTCCTGTGCTCTCCCCATCATCTCAATCTCCCGCACAAGCACAGCGACGTAGCTCTGGAAGAAGCCAGACATGCCCGCATACGAATTGAAGTCGCAGTAGTGGCACTTAGCGATGCAGAACGGAATATGAACGTACAGCGCCGTCTGCAGCGCCTGCTTCTGCCTGGTGGGGCAGGACTCTCTGACCAACGGTTGGCGGACAGCGGTCTCTGTCACTTCCCGGGTCCCATCCATCTGGTAGGAGAGCGAATGCGGTCGGAGGCCGCTTCTCGCTGGAGCGACCGACCCCTCGGGAGGCGCGACCTTCGCTCCCCGAACTAGAGGCAGATTAGCACGTGGGGAAACCGATGTCAAGAGGAGCAGCACCTCACCACGCATGACCGCAGCCCACCCTGGGGACGAGCTGCCGAGACATGCGGGCGGGACATCCACCGGATCGCATGCCCTCTGTGCTTGCCGGTCGAGTGCTGCCATCTTCCAGCGGTCAGGGCCGCGAAGATGGAGAGTTTCGCGATCTCCGCAGTCGTCGCCTGGCGCCCACGGGTGAGGGCACCTCTGCCCACAGCGCACCCGTGTCAGCGCCGCTGTCCGGCCAGGCCTCCCCGACCAGATCGGCCACCTCAGACGGAACCTTGGCCACCGGGATGCTCGCTTCCTCGAAGGCGGCCACTTTGCTCTCGGCCGACCCCACGCCCTCCGAGACTATGGCCCCGGCGTGGCCCATGCGTTTCGAGGGGGGCGCGGTTCTTCCGCCAATGAAGCCGATAACCGGCTTGGTCACGTGTTCCTTGACATATTCGGCTGCCTGCTCCTCCCTGGTCCCCCCGATCTCACCCATCATCACGATCACGTGGGTATCCGGATCCTCCTGGAAGAGCTTCAAAGTCTCGATGAAATAGATGCCGCTGACCGGATCCCCGCCCAGCCCCACCACGCTGCTCTGACCGATCCCTCGTCTGGTCATAGTGTCCACGACCTCGTAGGTCAAAGTCCCGCTACGAGACACGATGCCCACGTTCCCCTCCATGAACGTATCGGCTGACATTATGCCCATCTTGCACCGGCCAGGGCTGATCAGCCCCGGGGTATTGGGCCCAACGATCACCACGCCGTCGCGTTCCGCAACCAGCTTCACGGCCATCATGTCGTGTAATGGCACATGCTCGGCGATCAGCACCAGCATCTTCAGCCCTGCGTCCATGGCCTCAAGCGTCGCGTCCTTCACCAGAGGGGCGGGCACGAACTGGATCAAAGCGTTGGCCGACGGATGCTCCTCCACGGCGGTCACGACATCATCGTAGACCAGCACCCCATGTACCGACTCCCCCTCTTTGCCCGGTGTGACGCCGGCAACGATATCGGTGCCGTAGTCTAGCATCAGCCTAGTATGGAAGGAACCGTGCCGCCCCGTGATGCCCTGCACTATGACATGGGTATCTTTGCCGATAAGGATGCTCATCGCCGCCTCCCCCTCGCTAGGCCAATGGCCCTCTCCACAGCGGCTTCCATGGAGTCGGAGGTCTCGATCCCAGCCTCCCTCATGATCCGTCTGCCTTCATCCTCGTTGGTCCCGATCATCCGCACCACCAGGGGCACACGCAGCCCACCTTCCTCGAGGAGGCCCACGATTCCCTTAGCTATTTCGTCACACCGGTTGATCCCCGCGAAGACGTTGATCAGGAGGGCCTTTATCCTGGGATTCTCCAGGGTCAACTCGATGGCTCGCTTCATCTGCTCGGGCCGGACGCCCCCGCCGATGTCCATGAAATTGGCCGGCTTTCCTCCATAGTAGTTCACCAGATCCAGCGAGGCCATCACCAGCCCGGCGCCGTTTCCGATGACGCCGACGTCGCCGTCCAGATCCACGTAGGCGAATCCCGCGTTCCTGGCACGGGCCTCCAGTGTCACCTCGGCCGGGCGGCTCTGGGCGATGGCCCGCACGCTCGGCTGCCGAAACAGGGAATCGTCGTTGACGATCACCTTGGCATCCGCGGCCACCAGCTTCCCATCCTCGGTCAGGACCAAGGGATTGATCTCCGCGATCTCCGCATCCAAGGTGCGGAACACCCCATAGAGCTTGACCATCATGTCGGCTATCGCCAGGATCATCCGCCCTCGAAAACCGGCGCTCTTGGCAATCCTCCTGGCCTGGTAGGGCATGACCCCAGCGATGATATCCACGACAGGGCGAGCGATCTTCTCAGGCGACCTCTTAGCCGTCCCCTCGATGTCCACTCCGCCCTCCGAGCTGAGCAAGATTCGAGGCTTGCTGACGCCGCGATCGAAGATCACACTCAAATAGATCTCCTGCTCGACGGAGACCTTCTCCTCAGCCAAGAGGCGCTCCACTCTCTCTCCCTTGATCGCCATTCCCATGATCGCTTTGGCCTCTTCTTCGGCTGCGGCGGGGCTGTCCACCAGGCGAATCCCACCCGCCTTGCCACGCCCCCCCACCAATACCTGTGCCTTCAATACTCCAGCCCCGCCCAACTCCGCGACGGCGTCGGCCGCCTCCTGGGGGGTATCCACGACTTCGCCTCGGGGGATCGGGATATCTCCCTCCCGGAAAAACCGTTTGGCCTCGTGTTCGAAGAGCTTCATCCTTCCCCCCCACCTCCGCCGAGCGGAGCCCCAGCCATCTCCTCGGCCAATCTCAAACCCAGCATCAAAGCACGGCGATTGAGATCCTCGGTGCCCTTGGGAACGCTCTCCAAGACGGTCTTGGTCAACGCCTGCTCGCTGACGACCGATGTGATTCCCACGAGTGCCCCCAGCATGACCATGTTCGCCACGATCCGACGACCCAGCTCCTCGAACGCCAGACGGGTGGCGGGCACCCTGTAGACCTGGGCGGACAGTTCGTCCGGAATGTCCTGGACCATGTCCTCGTCCACCAGGATGACTCCTCCCTCTTTCACCCCCCCCGCGTATCTGTTGAAAGCCTCCTGGGACATGGCCAGCAGGATATCAGGAGCGATCACCTTGGGATAGTCAATCTTCTCATCCGATATCACCACCTCCGACACGCAGGCCCCTCCCCTGGCTTCGACCCCGTAGGATTGCGTCTGGGCCGAATGCTTTCCATCATAAAGCGCGACGGCCCGACCGATGATGATTCCGGAGAGGATGATCCCTTGGCCTCCAAACCCCGACAGCCTGAGTTCCTTCCTATACATCCTGAGCCCCTCCCCTCAGCCTAATGATCTCCCGCAGGCTCGAGCCATAGTCGGGGCGATCGATATCCACAAACTCGCCGATCACGAACTTCCCCTCCAGCTCATCGGTAGTCAGCCCTTTGGCCTTGTCAACGCGGATCGAGTTGTCCTTCAGCCATCTCATCATCTGCAGCCCGCTGCCCAGCTTGTTGGCCTTGCCGTAATGAGTAGGGCATTGAGAGATGATCTCCACGAAGGAAAATCCCGGCTTCACCAGCCCCTTGTACAACGAGTTTATGCACTGTTGCGGGTGAGCCACCGTCCATCGGGCCACGTAGGTGCCCCCGCACGTCTCAACCAGGTCGCAAAGATCGAAGGGCCGCTCGATATTCCCCAACCTCGAGGTCTGAGTGATGGCGCCGTGAGGGGTGGTGGGTGAGAATTGCCCCCCGGTCATCCCGTAGTTCAGGTTGTTCACGCAAACCGCCAGCAGGTCCACGTTCCTCCTGGCCGTCTGGATCAAGTGATTGCCTCCGATGGCGGAGGTCTCCCCATCCCCCATATGGCAGATCACCTTCACGTCGGGATTGGCCACTTTGACCCCGGTGGCAAACCCCAAGGGGCGACCGTGCAAGGTGTGCATCAAATCGTATTCCCAGTAGCTGCACATCCTGCCAGTGCAGCCGCTCCCTCCGATCCACACCACCTGGTGCGGATCGAGCTTCGCCTTCTCGATCGCCTTGATGGTATAGGTCCAGATCAAACCGATGCCGCAACCCTCACACCACACGTGAGGTTTGCCCGGGCCGCCGGGCCGATAGTACTCCAGCGAGGGATGCTGTCTCATCCGATCACCCTCCTTATGGCATCGTAAATTTCCGCCGGCGTGTGCAGCTCGATACCGGGTTTCGAGATGAGATGGATGTCAGCGCATCCGGCGCTCGACCGCTCCACCTCACGAACCAGTTTCCCCACGCTCATCTCAGCGACCAGGAACGCCTTCACTCGACCAGCCAGATCTCGAAAATAGGAGTCAGGGAAAGGCCACAGGGTTCGGAGGCGGGCACAGCCCACCTTGAATCCCTCGCCGCGCGCCTGCGCCACCGCCCGCTTGGCAGAGCGACCGACGGAGCCATAGGCGACCACCACCACTTCTGCATCTTCGATGTCAATCTCCTCGATGTCTCTGAGTCGCTCCTCGTTCCCCTCGACCTTGCCCACCAGGTGCTCCACCATCTTCTTGTAGACCTCGTAGTCCGCCGTGGGATTTCCCCTCTCGTTGTGCCCCAGCCCCACCACCGGCATCCGATAACCATCGCCAAAGGCCGGCATGCGCGGCACTAGCTCCCCGGGCAGGACTCCATAGGGAAGGAACTCGTCAGGCGGGACCTCGGGCTTGCGACGCTCCACGACTTCCACCTTCTCCGGAACCTCCACCATCTCGCGCATGTGGCCGATGACCTCGTCCGCCATCACGAAGACGGGCACCCTGTACTGCTCGGCCAAATTGAAAGCCTTCACCGTCAGATCGAACATCTCCTGGGGAGACTCAGGGGCCAAGGCGATGATCGCGTAGTCGCTGTTGCTTCCGTAACGCACCTGGTAGAAGTCCCCTTGGGCCGTTTTGGTGGCAGCGCCGGTGCTGGGCCCCGCCCGCTGCACGTCCACGATCACGCAGGGCGTCTCCGTGAGGCAAGCGTAGCCTATATTCTCCTGCATGAGGCAGATCCCGTTTCCCGAGGTAGCCGTCAGGCTCTTGGCACCGCCCCACGCGGCGCCGATCACTATGGTCAAGGAATCCAGCTCATCCGCCCCCTGCACAAAGATACCTCCCGCCTCGAAAAGCCTCCAGGACAGACGCTCCAATATCTCCGTGGCCGGCGTGATCGGATAGCCCGCAAACAAGGTGCAGCCAGCGGCGATAGCTCCCTCGGCGCAGGCTTGATCTCCCTGAAAGTAGTGCCTTCCCGCAAGGATTCGCTTGTTATCGGACATCGGTATCTCCCCCCTCATCTACGGCTATGGCAAACTGGCCACAATACAGCTCGCAAAGACGGCACTTGGTACAGCGGTCCAATGCCTGGACCACCGGGGGATAGACCCCTTTAGCGCTGAGCTCCTTCGACCTGCCCAGCACATCCCTGGGACAGAACTCGATGCAATTGCCACAGCCGCTGCAATACTCCTGATTGATATGGATCTTCATAGCTCTCTCCTGTCGCCATCCGTATCGGTCACCTCTCGAATCGACGTATCCACCTCCAGCAGATGAAGCCGCATAGACTCGGATGCGGCTTGAGGGTCACCCTCACGAACCGCCTGGCAGATCTCCCGGTGATAGCGCTGAAAACGCGCCACTCCCCCCGGTCGCGACGCCAGCGTGACCGTGCTTTCCTGAAGGATATCGTGGAGGGAGGCCAGGAGAAACTCGAACACAGAGTGGTGGGCTGCCCTGGCAAGCGCCGAATGGAAGGCCAGATGGGCCACCACGTGCCGCTGGGAAGCGCCCGTTTCCCCCTCCATCTCCTCAACCGCCCGACCGATCGCCTTCATATCCTCGGAAGTAGCGTTCTCAGCCGCCAACGCGGCGATCTGCACCTCAATGAGAAGCCGCGCATCATTCAGCTCCCGCAGGGAGGTTCTCCCCATGCGAAGCAGAAGGGAAAGCGGCTCCGAGACGATCTCCAGGCTTGGCTCAGCCACGTAGGTGCCACGGCCATGAACCACTCGCACCAATCCCTTCTGGCTGAGAACGCCTATTGCCTCGCGCAGCGCGGCGCGGCTGACACCCAGCTGCTTGGCCAATTCTCTCTCCGGAGGCAAGTTATCGCCCAGCTGCAGCTTCTGGGCGACGATGAGATCCTCGATCTGATGCACGATCCCCTCGTAGAGCCGCGACGGCCGGTCCAAAGCTGTGTATACGCTCCCGGGATCATCCACTTTCGGCCCACCCCCAAGTTCAGGAGACCTGATGGTCTGACCATAGTATAGAAAAAAAGCCGCCCCAAGTCAAACTTTTCACTCGGAAACCGACCACATCAAGCCTCCCTCCCTTTGTCGCCGCGAAACTCCAGCCGGATCGGCGTGCCCTCGAAGGGAAAGTCTCGCCGAATCTGGTTCTCCAGGTATCGCTGATAGGAGAAATGCACCAGCTTGGAATCGTTCACGAAGAAGATGAAGGTGGGAGGGACAATCTCCGCCTGGGTCGCATAGTAGATCCGCAGTTGCTTCCCTCGCTTGGTCGGAGGCGTATGATGGGCCACTGCGTCTCGTATCAAGCGGTTAAGCCTGGCCGTGGGGATGCGCTCGCGCTGTGAAGCCCGCACCCGCAAGGTCATGGGGATCACTCGTGAGACATTCCGGCCCGTTAGCGCCGAGATGAACGCGATGGGAACATACGGAGCGAACTTGAGTGCGTTTCTGATCCTCCAAGTGTACTCATCGGCACTTGTGGTGCTCTTGTCCACCAGATCCCACTTGTTGAGGGCAGCGATATACGGCTTGTCCAGCGCTTCCAGTTCCCCGAGGATCGCCTCGCTGGCGCGGTGCTGCTCCAGTGCCTCCGGGTTGTTGGCATCAACTACTTCAACTATGATGTCGGCCTCCACCGCCTCCTCCAGCGTGGAGCGGAAGGCTGCAATGAGATTGGGCGGCAGATTACGCAGGAAACCAACGGTATCGCTGGCCAGTGCCCTAACGCCGTCCCCTAAATCTATCCGCCGAGTAGTCGGGTCGAGGGTCTCGAAAAGACGGTCGTGAGCCTCAACCTCCTGTGAGCCAACCAGTGCGTTGAGCAGGCTCGACTTGCCGGCGTTAGTGTAGCCGACGATACTGATTCTTGGCAGCCCCGAGCGGCGACGTGCCTCCCGCTCGGTATCCCGGCGACTTGCCACCTCTTCCAATTCGCGGCGGACTTGAGTGATGCGATGGCGCAGTTGTCGCCGGTCAGTCTCTAACTTGGTCTCACCGGGCCCGCGCACGCCGATGCCCAAAACGCGCCCTCCGCCGATACGTGACATCATCTTGCCGTGGCCGACCAACCGTGGCAGCAGATAGGTCAGTTGAGCCAGTTCCACTTGCAGCTTGCCCTCGCGGGTGCGGGCGTGCTGGGCAAATACATCCAGAATTAGCTCGACCCGGTCCAGCACCTTCCACTCCTCCAGCACATCCAAAATATTGTTGATCTGAGCCGGTCTCAGGGTGGCGTTGAAAACCACCATATCTGCTTCATTGGCCTGGACTGCCTCTCTGATCTCCTCCAGCTTGCCCTTTCCCACATACGTAGCCCGATGCGGCTTGCTGCGGGTCTGGGTAATTACATCCACCACTGAGGCGCCGGCGGCCCGTACCAGTTGCAGCAGCTCCTGCATTGCCGAGTGGCTGGCACCCGAATAGGGCTCGATGCTGACCAGCACTGTCCGCTCCGGCTCCAGCATGAGCTCTTCACGGCCAACAATTATTTGGTCGTCAAACGCCAATTCCGTAGTCCTCCTCACAGCCTGTTACAGATACCCCAGGTTGCGCAGTCGGTCTCTGATTATATCCTCTTCGTCAAGCGAATAGGCTGGACCTTGCTGGCGCTCGCCACCGGGGATTCCGGACACAGCATCAGTATTGACTGGCAGCGGTTCAGTGAAGCATTCATTCAGCACCGCCCCGTCCATGTAGTCAGGCACTGGCTGGCCCAGCAGCCTGAGCAGGGTCGGTGCAATATCCTCGATGCGGGCCTGCTCGATTTTCGCGCCACTGCGCACTTCCGGCCCATGCACAATTACCGTTCCATCGGGCGC
>SDBU01009676.1_pt1 | contig 10782 bp, 10 predicted proteins | sample 2277071 | NCBI WGS metagenome assembly SDBU01 (sample SAMN10397929, study PRJNA504765) | marine sediment metagenome | isolation source: marine sediment core GS08_GC12, 126 cmbsf | place: Arctic Ocean: Gakkel Ridge, Loki's castle | collected 2008
GGCAATCAGCTCTCAATCCTGGAGTGCATCCGGATTCTAAGAGAACGGCTCGGAAAGGACCTGCCCTATTCATTCGCAGACTGGCGTCCCGGGGATCAGTTGGTTTTCGTCTCCAATAACGATAAGGCCACCAGGGAGTTCGGGTGGCAGTCGGAAACGGACGTAGCGACCGGTTTGGCGGCACTGACCGGTTGGGTATCTGACAACAAGGGCTTGTTCGCCTAGCCTTGGCAGAGAAGGCACACGATGATAGAACGCATTGCGGTTGTCCTGTTTGCCTATGACGAACGGGGGAACTTGCTGCGCCTGCTGCGGCGAATACACGCGGTCCTGCGGCAGGAGTTGCCGGACGCGCGTATCCAGTATGCCATCTGTGTACAAGGGACCGACGGCACCCGCGACGTGCTGGGAATTGATTGGAACACCTGCTTCCTGCTGATTGGGATGATGATCATCGCCAGCACCACGGGGCGCACCGGCGCGTTTCAGTGGGTAGCGATCAAAGCCGCCAAGCTGGCGCGGGGGCATCCGTTCTGGATCATCGTCCTGCTGTCTGCCGGCACGGCGGTGCTGTCGGCGGGACTGGACAATGCTACAACCGTAGTGCTAATGGCGCCGGTGACGATCCTCATCTGCGAGGCGCTCGAGGTGGATCCGGTTCCCTACCTGATTTTCGTTGTGTTGTCCTCAAACGTTGGGGGCACCGCCACACTCATCGGTGATCCGCCCAACATCATGATCGCCTCGCAGGCCCATCTAACCTTCCTGGATTTCCTGAAGGTTAACGCCCCCATCGCGGGTGTGGCCCTGCTGGCCTTGTTTGGTCTGGCCTGGCTGTTCGTGCACAGGTTCGTGCGGGTATCACTGCGCCAGCGCGCTCGACTGCGGCGGTTCGACGAGCGCCTGGCTATCACCGATCCGCGGCTGCTGCGCAAGTGCGTAGTCATCGGGCTCGCCACGCTGGGTGCATTCTGCATCCACGATCGGATTCGCCTCGAACCGGCCACTATCGCCCTGGCTGGCGCGACGCTGCTTATGCTCCTACAAAAGGAAGATGTCGAGGAGGCTTTCCGCGGCGTCGAGTGGGGCACCATTTTCTTCATCATCGGTCTGTTCATTATGGTCGCGGCGCTGGTTGATACCGGAGTAGTCGGCCTGCTCAGCGGCTACCTGCTCGCGGTCACCGCGGACAATGTACTGCTGCTGACGATGGGCGTGCTGGTCGTCTCGGCCGTCGTCTCGGGGCTTATTGGCAATATTGCCTACGTGGCGGCAATGAACGCGGTGCTGATTACGCTTGCCGGCAAAATGCATCCAGAGCTGGGCGAGATTGCCCGGCTCCATACCCCCGAGATGCTTCCGGTGTGGTGGGCGCTTTCGATCGGGGCGTGCTTCGGCGGTAACTCCACGCTCCTGGGTACGGCGGCGAACGTAGCGGTGGCCGGAATTTCAGGAAGGTCTGGATATCCGATAGGTTTTGGCCGATTCCTTAAGTACGGTGTCCCGGTGACCGCGGTTACCATCGCCCTGGGCGGCATATACTTGTGGGTACTGTTCTTCTAAACAGAACAGAGTGTCTGTTGCAAGAGGCAATTGAGGAGCCGCTTGCGGGAGCAAATCGTGTAAGTTGGGCGGGGCAAAGATACACGCACATCGGGGCAAGGATGCCCCTCCTACAGGTTTTGCAGCAGTCTCTCTAAGGGTAGGGGACCGATGGGGCTCACGGCGGGCGTTGACATCGGCAGTCTGACCACCAAAGCGGTGATCGTGGATGCCGCCAATACCGAGGTCCTCGCCAGCGTCATCGCGCCGACCGGCTGGCGGCCGGCGGAGGCTGGAGCGGAAGTCCTGGCGCAGGCCTTGCGCGAGGCGGACCTCAAGCGGACGGACCTTGACAAGGTTGTGGCGACCGGCTACGGTCGCATCTCGCTGCCGCAGGCCGACGCACAGCTCACCGAGATATCCTGCCTGGCGCGGGGCATCCAGCACCTGCTATCTGAGGTGCGCACGGCGATTGACATCGGCGGCCAGGACAGTAAGGTAATCACGCTGGACGAGACGGGCGTCGCCGGCGATTTCGCGCTGAATGACCGCTGTGCGGCGGGGACAGGGCGGTTCCTGGAGGTCATGGCTACGGCTTTGGGGGTAGAAATCTCTGATTTGGGTAAGCTATCACTAAAGTCGGACCGTCCGGCCCGATTCAGCAGCGTATGTACGGTCTTTGCCGAATCGGAGCTAGTGGGGATGGTGGCGGCGAGTGAGTCGCGCGAGAATATCGCGGCGGGCCTGAGCCGGATCATTGCCCACCAGATTGGCACGCTGCTGGGTCAGGTCCGGTACCAGCCGCCGGTGGCGCTGGTAGGGGGCGTTGCGCTGAATGATGGCGTCCGCGCAGCGCTGGACGAGCTGCTGGACGTGTCGGTGGCGGTACCCGAGCACCCGCAAGCCGTATGCGCCCTGGGCGCAGCGTTGTGGGCAATACAGATGATGTAACCCGGCAAGGATGACAGCGGAACATAGCGGTCGAAAACTGGGCGTGATAATCGTGCTGGCGCTGCTGGTAGCCGCGCCCGGCTGGGCGGCGCCGGCAATCAGCGATGTGGTGCACGCCAGCGTGCTGATGGAGGAGGGCAGGCAGGCCTTTGAACAGGAGCAGCCTGCCGCCGCAGTGAAGTGCCTGCGGGAAGCAGCGCGACTGCGACCAGGCTGGCTGGCGCCGCAGCCGTGGTTGGCCCTGGCGTGCCAGGTCACAGGTGACAAAGATGGAGCCCTCGAGGCTTACCGGATGGTGCAGCGCGAATCGCTGGCCCCGGCCAGTTTCCGGCGGAACAACCCGCCCGACCAATTGGACGCGGTAATTGACTGCGAAGCACTCACCGCCTGGCTGATCAACCAGAGCCGCTGGGAGTCGGGCCTGAACTGCCTGCTGCCCGTGCCGAAACTAGGCCAGGTGGCCCGTCAGCACAGCCTGGAGATGCGCGATCTGGGCTATTTCAGCCACACCTCACCGGTCAAGGGGCGGGAGACTTCGGTGCAACGCTTCGCGCACGTCTTTGGGTTCGAGCCGGAGTTGATTGCTGAAAACGTTGCCCGTCGCTGGGGCACTGTGCACCTCCTGACGCCCGAGAAGATAGCCGCGACGCACCGTAACTTGCTCCGCCAGCCCAACCATCGGCGCAACTTGCTTCTCGACCAGGTGGAGAGGCTGGGCGTGGGCATCGCCGTTGATGAGAGTGGCGCTTACTGGCTGACCGAAGTGCTGGCTTATTACGAAGACGAGTGAACAATGCAGGATAGGATTGCCGAGATACTGAGAGACAGCGCCCGGGTGCACGAGCAAGCCGCGGCGACGCTCGCCGGTGAGATCGCGCAGGCGGCGCAGATGATTATCGAGGCCCTCGGGCAGGGCGGCAAGGTGGCCTTTTGCGGAAACGGCGGTAGTGCCGCGGATGCCCAGCACCTCGCCAGCGAGTTGGTCGGCCGCTTTCAGATGGAGCGCCGTGCGCTGTCGGCCCTCGCCCTGACCACCGATACCTCGATACTAACCTCAGTGAGCAACGATTTTGGTTACCTCCACGTCTTCAGCAAGCAGGTCGAGGCGCTGCTGAAAGCCGGTGATGTGCTGGTTGCCTTGACCACCAGTGGGAATTCGCCCAACTGCCTGCAGGCGGTCAAGGCGGCACAGAAACGCGGCGTCCGCACGATTGCGATGACCGGCGCCGGCGGCGGTGCCATCGCCGATATGGTTGACCTGTGCCTGGCAGTGCCCGCCGAGCAGACCGCCCGTATCCAGGAGACCCACATCACCATCGGCCACGTCCTCTGCGAGCTGATTGAAGAGGCGCTGTGTGGGGACAACGAGCACAGCCGGGCATAAGGCTTGACAAGCTGGGCCCGGTTTGGTACCTTTAATCTCCTAATTCACCGCCACAAAGGGGGTAAGCGGGTGCCAGATAGGGTTCGAGGCGAAGCGCTGTCTTTCGATGACGTGCTGTTGATTCCGGCCAGGTCCGATGTGCTGCCGGCGCAGGTGGACGTGGCCACGCGATTCTCCCGCCGTATTCCCCTGAACATTCCCCTGCTTAGTGCCGCGATGGATATGGTCACCGAAGGCCGGCTGGCGATTGGCATTGCCCGCGAGGGCGGGATCGGCGTCATTCACAAGAGCATGTCCATTGAGGACCAAGCCATCGAGGTGGACAGGGTCAAGCGATCGGAAAGCGGCATGATCATTGATCCGGTCACGCTGGGCCCGGATGAGCTGGTGGGACACGCTCAGGATCTGATGGGCCACTATCACATCTCGGGTCTGCCCGTCGTCGAGAATGGCAAGCTGGTGGGGATTCTCACTAACCGCGATCTGCGCTTCGAGACGGATATGAGCAAGCGCGTGCGGGACGCGATGACCCATGAACACCTCGTGACCACCGGTTCGGGTACCACCCTTGATGAGGCCAAGCAGATTCTCCACGAGCACCGCATTGAGAAGCTGCCGGTCGTGGACGAGGAGATGACGCTGCTCGGGCTGATTACGATCAAAGACATCGAGAAGCTGGAGCAGTTTCCGCACGCGTGTAAGGATGAGCTGGGGCGGCTGCGGGTGGCGGGGGCTGTCGGTGTCAGCGCTGATGTCTGGGATCGGGCCGCGGCGCTCGTCGAGCGCGGCGTAGATGCCCTGGTGGTGGACACAGCGCACGGACATTCCCAGCGTGTGCTGAGCACCGTCGAGAAGCTCAAGGAGCAGTTTGCTGAGGTGGACGTAGTTGGCGGCAACGTGGGCACGGGCGAGGGCTGTGCTGATATGATCACGGCGGGCGCCGATGGCGTGAAGGTGGGTATGGGGCCGGGCTCGATCTGCACTACGCGGGTGGTCACCGGCGCGGGGGTGCCCCAGATAACAGCGATAACTCAGGCGGTCCAGGTTGCTGCGGAGGCCGATATTCCGCTCATCGCGGACGGCGGCGTGAAGTTCGCTGGTGACATCACCAAGGCTTTAGCGGCAGGGGCGGAGTCGGTGATGATCGGCGCGTTGCTTGCCGGCACGGAGGAAAGCCCGGGGGAGACGGTCCTATATCGAGGGCGGACATACAAGGAGTACCGGGGTATGGGCTCACTGGGGGCGATGGCGCGCAGCCGCAGCGGCCGTGACCGCTACGGGCTGGAAGAGGTGGATCCCGAGAAGCTAGTGCCCGAGGGGCTGGAGGGCCGCGTACCGTTCAAGGGCCCGCTGTCCGGCGTCGTCCACCAGCTCATTGGGGGGTTGCGGGCCGGGATGGGCTACTGCGGCGTGCGAAACATCGAAGAGCTGCGGACTAAGACCTCCTTCTATCGCATTAGCGCGGCGGGCCTGCGCGAGAGCCACCCTCACGATGTCACTATCACTGAGGAAGCTCCCAACTACCAGATCCCGGAGTGATATCCCGCGCCGGCCTCTTGGGGGACGGTCTGTTATGGCCGACATAAAAACCGCTGGACTGACCAAGTACTTCGGCGATGCGCTGGGTGTGGAGAATGTCAACCTGACCGTTAGTGACGGGGAACTTTTCGTGCTGGCGGGGCCGGCGGGATCGGGCAAGAGCACGCTGGTGCGCTTGCTGGCCGGCGTCGAGGAGCCGAGTGAGGGTGATATCTGGATCGGGGGCCAGCCGGTCAGCGGGCTGCCGGCGAAGGACCGCGACGTGGCTTTGCTCTTCCAGAATCATGCATTGACCCCGGACGCGAGCGTCTTTGACAATATCGCCATCCCGCTTGACCTCCAGCAGACGCCGCCCGACGAGACCCAGCAGCGGGTCAAAACGGTTGCAGAGATGCTGGGTATCGGCTCGCTGCTGGAGCGGGCTGCAGGCGGCCTGTCGGTGACACAGTCATATCATGTGGCCCTGGCGCGCGCGTTCGTCAGCCAGCCGCGGGTATTGCTAATGGATGGAGTGCTGGGCAATCTGAAGGCGCAAGCCCGTACTGTCGCGCTGGAGCAGTTGACCCAGTGGCAGCGCGACTTGGGCATTACTACCGTCTACACCGCTCAGGATCAGGCCGAAGCGATGCAGATCGCGGAGCGGCTGGCGGTGCTACGCGGTGGGCGCATTCAGCAGGTAGGGACGCCACGGGAGCTATATGACCGCCCGGCTAATCGTTTTGTGGCTGCTTTCATTGGCCGCCCGCAGATGAATCTGCTCGAGGCCACGGTGGTGATGCAGGAGGAGGAGATGTACTTGGATATCGGGCCGGTGAATGTGGAGGTGCCTGATGAGCTTGCCAAAGCCCTGGCCGCCTACGAGGGGCAGCCGGTCGTCCTGGGCATCCGGCCCGAGGATATATTCGACCAGCGATCAGCACCGCCCAAGCCGACTATCACGCCCCACAGCATAAAGGTGCAGGTCGAGGAGGTTAGCGAGTCTGACGGCCGCTCCCTGCTGTTGCTCAGCACTGGTCAAGATACCCTGACCGCGGTAGCCTCGCGTAGCTCGGTGCCGCCGGCGGACGCGAGCCTTGACATAGTTTTCGACCTCGCCAAGATACACCTCTTTGACGAAGACACCGGCAAGAGAATAGCCTAGTCTAAGGCGGTTGGGTAGGCTGGTGTGGACTAAGATGACGGATTCTTCCCCCAAGCCCAAGCTGCTGCTCCATGTTTGCTGCGGCCCGTGCGCGACCGTGGTAATTGAGCGACTCCGCCCGCATTTTGACGTCCACTGCTTCTGGTACAATCCCAACGTTGAGCCGGCCGCTGAGTACGAGAAGCGCCTGGCAAGTACGCGCACGGTGGCGCGGGCCATGCAGGTGCCGCTGGTAGAGGGAGACCAGGATACGGCCGATTGGCGCGGCGCTGTCGGCGGCTTGGAGGACGAGCCCGAAGGAGGGCGGCGTTGCGCGATCTGCTTCGAATATCGGCTGCTCAGGGCCATCGAATATGCCTGTGCGCACGGAATAGACTACTTGGCGGCGACCCTGAGCGTCAGTCCGCACAAGGATGCGGCGCTGATCAACTCACTGGGTCGGCGGTTGGCGGGGGCGGCGGGGATTGAGTTTGTGGCGGAGAACTGGCGTAAACGGAATGGTTTTCAGCGCAGTGTCGAGTTGAGCAAGCAACTGGGTCTGTACCGCCAGGATTACTGTGGTTGCATTTCCAGTCTCCGGGCCGCGGAGCGACAGCCCAGGGCAAGCGCAAGGCCAGAGGATGTCGGTTGAACCGCGGCATTAGGAACCTTCTGAGGGCGGGAGGGCGTTGAAGGTATTGATAGTGCCTTAGCAATCCAAGTTGGAGGAAGCTGAGTTTAGATACTGTGAGATCAACAACGGTTGCGTTATTGGGTGTAGTGCTGCTGATGGGCTGGCTGGTGAGCGGCTGCAAAGAAGCAGTGGCGCCTATTGAGCCGCCCCCCGTGCATGGGCACGGCGACGAGGGTGGCGAAAGACGGCGGGCCCCCGAACTGCCTGATCAAGGTGATGGCGGGCCGATGCCGACGCCCCTGACGGAGAGGGTGTTGCCTGACCTAGATGAAGCGGTACGCAAGGCCCAGAGTACAGACCCAGCAGAGGTAGAGGACGGCATAACTAAGCTGGGGGTACTGTTTCTGGAAGGCTCAGTGGCGCAGCGTGCGGCAGCGCTGGAGGTCCTGCGCGACTGCCTTAAGAGTGAGAAGCGGTCTCTGAAGACGCAGGCGGCGAGGGTTTTGTACCATAGATTCCCTGAGACCTACCCGCTGTTGATGGAAGAGCTTGATCACCTGGACGTCGAGATGGCGGTTCTGTTCCTTGTTAACCTTGGCTCGCTCGAGAGCGACCCAGCAGTCGTCAGGCACATGCACCGCTTACTTGACCACTCGTCGACCCCTGAAGTCCGTCACGGGGCCGGATCAGTGTTGGTCAAGCAGCTTGTCAAGAGTGGCGATGTGGACGGGTTAGTCGGTCTGCTGGGGGTTTACGAAAACGACCTGTCGGCGAAAGCGGCTATGGAGTTGACAGATATGGGTCGCGAGATAGTCCCGACGCTGATCCGGGTGTTGCAGACCAGCCCGGACGCCGGTCAACGCCACGGTGCAGCCATGGTCCTGGCTATGGTGTGTGCCGGCACCAGCCCGAAGCAGAAGAAGTTCTCCGAATTGGCGCTGGCCACGATCCATAAGTGGATTGAGCATCCCAAGCCGGCGGACCAGCGCGCAGTCGAGCCGCTGATCCATGCCGTGCGGAATGATGAATCGGCACTGGTCAGGGAGATCGCCGCGCAAGGCCTGGGCTACCTGGGCGACGCCCGGGCCGCGCCGGTCTTGGCTGAGGCTGTGGCGAATGACGACGCTGAAGCGGTGCGCCGGCGGGCGGCAGCCGCGTTGATACTCATTCCGGGCGAGGCGGCGCAGGGCGCGTTGGAAAAGGCGCTGCGCGATGATCAATCCGAGCACGTGCGGCGCTATGCGGTGGAAGCTCTGGGCTGGATTGGGGGAGCGGCGGTTGTGCCGGCGCTCGTCGCCGCGGCCCAGGACGAATCGGCGGAAGTGCGCCGGTACGCATCTGTGCAGTTGGGGGCGATGGCGGAAGAGGAGCAAATGCCCGAGCAACTCCGGGGCCGGGCCTTGGAGGCACTGGTCGGACTGTTCAAAGACGAAGACGCGGACGTGCGCTGGGCAGCGGTGATGGCGGTCGGTAAGATGCGTGACCGCGCCGCGGTGGGACACCTGCGCAGGGCGCTTGACGACCCGGTCACCATGGTATCTCATGCGGCCGAGCGGGGGCTGCAGAAGCTGGGGATCGCCGAACGCAAGGCCGAGGAGTTCCGGCGGAAGGCCGATTAGGCGGCTAGTTGCCATTCGGGCACTGTGCAGTCTGTTGCCGGGCGCCACTGGCAGGAGCATGTCGGTGGCGTTGTGCTATGTGCAGCAGGAGTTGCGTGGCCGTAGGGCGAATTGGTCAATGGGCACAGACACCGGCGAGGTACGCTGATGGCGGTAGTGCTAACGATACTCTCATACCTGGGCATCGTGCTCTTTGTCGCTGTCCTGTTTGTGGGCGTGCTGGCGACACTGGTGGGCCTGCCCGGCACGGTGCTCATCGTGGCGGACGTGGTGGTCTTCTCGGCAGTGCACGGCTTTGACAAGCCGCCCTGGTGGATGCTGATTATCCTCGTGGTCATTTCGGCGGTGGCGGAAACCGCCGACAACATCTTCTCGGCTCTGGGTACGAAGGCGGGCGGCGGCAGTACTAGGACCAGTCTCTGGGCGCTCATCGGCGGCGTAGCTGGCGCTATCCTGGGGGCCAACCTCTCACCGGCCCTGGGGCTTCTGGGCTTGACGGGCGGGGTAGCTGGTGTCATATTTGGTGTCCTGCTGCCCCCACTTCTCCTGGCTACCGCTGGCGGCTTTCTGGCCGCTTACGTGTACGAACTGGCCACGGGCAGAGAGCCGCCTGAGGCCAGGAAAGCGGGTTGGGGAGCACTGGCTGGACGCCTGGCTGGCGTGCTCTCCAAGACTGTGCTCGCCTCCGTCATGGTCGCCCTGATCCTGACCTCTGTCTTCTAAGAGCGCCGGGCACCGCCGCTGCGCTCCCCAAGCATCTGCAAACGAACCTTTGACCAGTCAAGGTGTCTAAACATCTGGGGTAGCGTAGCAGGGCCATGCACGGTCAATTGATCCGGATAGGTGGTTGCTAGTGGTGTCTTGTATAAGAGGTCGTTGGGTTACGCGGGCATGCAGTGTGCTGGCCTTAGTGGCTGTCGTGGCGATGCTGGCCCACGCAGCGGTTACTGCCGAGGGCGTACGCAACCGCATCTCCCAAAAGATTCGCAGCAAGTTCAAGGTCACGAACCTGGTCATCAAGGTAGTCCCGTTCCAGTCCGACTACTGGACCCAACGCGGCCGCTTCCAGGCCATTGTCATTTCGGCGGATAAGATCGAGCGCAAGGCCATCGCCATACGCAAGGTTTACATCAAGGGCTTTGATGTCACGCTGGACATCGAAGACCTGTACCAGGAAGGCGATGTCGAGACCAAATCGTGCAAGAAGACGAGTTTCTCCGGGCGAGTTTACAAAGATGACCTCAACAAACTGCTGGCACTGAAGAAGACCTCGATCAAGAACCTACGTGTGGAGTTCGAGGATAACAAGCTCGTGTTCACGGGCACGTACAACTTCGCCTTCGGGCATAATCTGCGGATGGTCGGCGTGCTCAAGGTCGAGAATCGCACCAAGATTAACTTCGTCCCAACCGCCGTCTCGGTAAACGGTATCCCCTTGCCCGCTGGCCCCCTGCGCAGTGTGCTCAGCAAGCTTAATCCGCTGTTCGACTCCAGCAAGGTCCCCCTAAAGCCCAAGATTGACCAGGTCAACATCGAGAGCGACTACGTTCTGCTCAAGAGCAAGTAGGTCCTGGCAGCCACTACCCTCTATCGAGCACGCTGTGCATCTCTGCGCGAGGCTTGGACGGGGGCTTCGCAGCTTAGCGCGCTTGACAACCCTGCGGTGCGGTCCGTAAGCTATTAGGTATGCAACAGGAGCCCCTGTGGAGTCAGGGTCAGCGCGGCGACACCCCACCGCTGGCTGAGTGTGCGGTTGAAGGCACCATCAAGCGACTCGTCTTTCACAATGACGAGACCGGCTGGACGGTCTTGAGCCTTGATGCCAAGCAAGGCGGCGCATTGACGGCAGTGGGGATAATGCTGGCGCCGACGGTGGGGGAATCGGCCCGCCTGGCCGGGCAGTGGGAGGACCACCAGCGCTACGGGCGACAGTTTCACTTTGCCCGCTACGAACTGCTGCGCCCGACCACCGCGCAGGGCATTGAGCGCTACC
>SDBU01009677.1_pt1 | contig 10781 bp, 17 predicted proteins | sample 2277071 | NCBI WGS metagenome assembly SDBU01 (sample SAMN10397929, study PRJNA504765) | marine sediment metagenome | isolation source: marine sediment core GS08_GC12, 126 cmbsf | place: Arctic Ocean: Gakkel Ridge, Loki's castle | collected 2008
ATGAAATCGTTATAATTGAAAACCCAGAGGAAAACCGATAAGGAGGTAAACATGTCAGGAATAAGAGACACATACGGGCTTACCAAAACGCTAAGTGGGACAGCGAAATATCTTTACATTGACAACTACTACGAAAGAGACATCATCATGTATACCAGTGATGGTTCTGACTTCGACTTCCTGCTCTGTCCAACATTGACGGCTATCCTTTTATATGATGACAGTGCAGGAACCTACACTAACTATGCTGCCAGGAATGAGGCAGGAACATTCAGCACCGAACCTGACCTGGGAGGGATGGAGCAAACTGCTGACTTCTGGTATTTCTGTTCTCCTTTACCATACTCAGGGATATACTTTGAGCAGTCAACAGTTAATGCTGGCAATGTTTCCCTGACTGGTACTTACCCTGCTGATACTGCTGGAACTGATGATAACACATGGACTAGCTTGGGCAGCTTTAGTGATGGGACTGAGACGGGAAACGCCTGTTGGGGACAGGATGGCAGTTTCACATGGACAGTACCTACCATCGGTGGAACTGGTTGGGTGCAGGGTAATCTAAAAATAGGGGGCTCTATCGTAAGTGGTATTGTCGGTTACTGGACACGGGTTGCTGCTGATGCTACGGCAATGACAGGTGCTGCTGCATTGGACTTCAGTTCTACCATTAGTGTGAACAGCACCTACACTCATGTTCCAGGGGGGACTGCAGTTAAGGTGAAGTTAGATACTAGTATTGACCATATACAGGTCAAGTCCAGTGGTACTCCAGCTGGCACCCCAACTTTGCATGTTATTGTTTGGGGATATGGCACTGGCAGAAGCCCTGACCAGGGGACTTAAAATGAGAAGAAGAGGTGATAATATGGGAATAGAACTTATACCTATAAGCAAATCGGCAATAGCTAAAACGATTGAGACTGAGTTAAAGATAATTGCTGCTGTAGCGGCTGATGCTCAGGATACATCGTCTACACTGTCTCTAGCAAATATGAAGAAGGTTGCTATCTTCATTGACCACGGCAGGGATGCCACGGGTGCCTTTGTAGCAGGGGGAACAGAATATCGGGTTGAGGTGTCTGAACAGTCAAGCGGAAATGACACTTGGAGACCAATAGCTTCTGCAACAGCGGCTATTACTGCTGCTCTTGGTCACGTTATGGACGGTACAGAAGCTGTGGGGCAGACTCAGATTGAGATTGGGGCTACTACACCACTCTTAGGTGATATTCAGTTCTTCAAGAACGGCACGATAGCTAACTCAGAATGGGCTAGAATTATAGACGTTAATGATGGTGTCACCTTTACCATTCAAGATGGCTTAACCAACGAACAAGCTGCTGTTACTACTTACAGTCAGGGCGAGCATTTCGTTATGCTTCTTGATGTTACGGCTTATACCAGACTAAGGGTAGTGTGTAACAACAATAACGGCTCAACAAATCAAAACATAGTGTGGCGTTGTGCTGCTATAGACCAGACATAATGAATACAAGTGTGATTGACCAGCCCCTATCTCCAGGGATAATCTCTATAGATATGGCAGGGCAGGTGTTTGCCCATGAACTACGCCCTCCGCCATTGTCTCCTGTCGATAATGCTGTAGTCTTAGACTTAGCTCCTCCCTTACATAATCCAGGAGTAACCATAGATGGTGTCAGTAAAATCTACGATAGAAGTGGTTATGGTAATCACGGCACGATAGCAGGAGCTACTTGGAAGGTGTTACCCAGCGGGCTTCCTTCTCTGAGTTTTGACAATAACGATGACTATCTTGGCTGCGGAGTATTTGCAGACTCTGAAAACGAGTTCTGGGTTAGCCTATGGTTTATCCTTGATAGTACCCCTAGTAACGCTTATCTGTTCGTGAAAGATGATACTGAAAGAGTTTTTGCCTACTTTGATGTTACTCCCGTAATAAGATTCAGAACTTTCGGCTATGGTGATAACTTTAACACAGCTGGTGGTTCAGTAACAGAGGGAGTGTGGCATAATTTAGTTGCCAAACTGTCATCTACAGCAGGGTCAGAGATGTGGGTAGATACCGTTTCTGTAGTGACAGACGCTGGTAACAAGTTATCCCCTGATGGTGGAATTGTATATTTTGGGAATAGTTCTAACATTGGAACTAACGGATTTGGAGGTAGGATAGCTTTGCAGCAGGTATTTACCACAGCTTTAAGTAATGCTACAAGATTAGATATGTATAACCGGAAAAGACATCTATTTGGAGTGTAAATTATGCCACATAAGAGTAAGGGAACAGCTTATAAATCAACACCTAAACATCCAAAACCAAAGAAAAAGAAGTAGGTGAAACATGGCTTCAACTACATTAGAATCGGCTGTTGTGAGCGTCTCTAAAGATATTGGTGATTACTGGGCAGGGACAACTACTAGCGGTGGTTCTTCAACTACTGCTGTAGATACTGCTCTGAAAGCCAAGGCAAATGACTGGATAACTGATGAGGCGTATGACCGCATCACGTCAGGGACGTATGACGAAGAGGAACGCAAAATCTCCTCATTAGATAATACGTCTGGAACTCTCACGGTTCTGGCTCATGGCGGGACTATAGCTACCGCAGTAACCTATGAAATTCACCGATTGTTCTCAGCCAGTGATAAGAGGACAGCGTTAGTAGAGGGTGCTAAACTAGCCTACCCTTCCCTTCATAAACTGATAAGAGATGAGAATTTAGTATATGGAAACTGGCTAAAGGGTGGTAGTGCTGAGAAGTGGGCTGTCTCAACGGTTCCCGATGGATGGGTAACTGATACCTCAACAGTGACTCAGAATACCACAAAGACTTATATATCAGTTGGTAGCTCAAGTGCTAAACTAGCTGGTTCTGCTGGGGGAAATTATCAATCAACTACTGAGAACTCTGATTTGTGGGGCTTGGCAGGGAACGCAGTTACCTTCAAGGTAGATGTGTGGTGTGATACCGCATCTAAGGCTCGTCTGAGGGCTTATGATGGCACGACTACAACCAACGGAGATTACCACACTGGCGACAGCGTAATGACCGAGTTGACGGTATCGGCTACGCTTGCTTCTTCGTGCAGCGAGATTACCTTTACTATTAGGAATGAGACTGGTTCAGGGAATATATACTGGGATAACGCCCGGGTAATCGGTCCAACATTTAATAAAATCTATGTTGGTGACTTAGGACTATTAAATCACGAACCACATCAAATACTCCAGCAATCATCCAGTAGTTTAGAATATGAACCGTGGCAGATGTTAAGAGGGTGGGAGCCTGATTATAACGGGTATATTTACTTGCCTGACGGCTCACAGGAATACCGATTAAGAATCATAGGGATAGGTCACCTGGATTTCTTGGTAAGCGGAGTAGCTTCTACAGCATGGGCAGCTACGGTAGCCATAGGGGAACCTCATATAAGGATTTTAACGGCCTATGCTGCCAGGTATCTATATCAACAGATGGCTATGCCCGATTACGATACTGGTACAGCAGGAAGGTTCGGACAGGCAATGCAATACTGGGATGGTGAAATTGCGAAGAGGAGTGCTTTATTCGGTATGCCCCCTCCAGCAGCTACTCAGGATTGGCCGACTATGGGGCGCAGAAGGCCTTTACTGAGGCAGGTAGAATCGTGAAACTCTACCCTAAGAGGAAGGGTGATATTGTCCCTCAGACCCCTGATGCCAGTAGTATCTTTACTCAGATGCTGAAGAATGGCAGTGTAGATACTCTTAAGATAGAAGACCTGGCGGTTACTACTGCTAAGATAACTAATTTAGCTGTAACGGATGCAAAAATAGAGACTTTAACGGTATCCAAACTAACTACAGGTAACTTAACCGCTACAGGTACTATCACTACAGGAAAGCTAGTAACAGGTGCGGCAGGCTCAGACAGAATAGAAATAACCTCCAGCAAGATAGCAGGCTATAACTCATCCAATGTGCTCCAATTTTATCTTGATGCCTCCAATGGAGTAGCCTACGCTGGTGCTGGGTCTGTTGTTTTAGACCAAAATGGTATAGAGCTTCACGGCGATATGCTGGAAATGTACGATGCTTCTAACATAGTGGGAGGCTTCTATGCTGGAAGTAATGACCTGAATTTACTTGCCCTTCGTGCAGCAAGTAACCTCCTTATATATAATTCTTCTGCTACTGGCGGCACGAGTATAGCAGCGGGACAAGTACCTTCAGCACCAGCTGATGGCACATTACTCCTTCAGGCTGCGGTGGCTGTCAAGGTAGACCCAGCCGACACATTTATCATCCCAGTTTTATAGGGAGTTATATGGCTATAGAAGAAACACTTATTTTAACCGAGGAATGGGGGAATGAAAGTGGATGGAATTTTGAGGCTGAGGCTGACTTCGGGCATGAGATAAGCACTGAGGAGTTTGTCAGTTCTCCTTCTAGCCTTAAACTGTATGCCATTGGTAGAATAGGAACAACGGAACGTGCTATCCTGAGTACCAACGGGGGTGCTCAGGCTTTGTCTGAGGGTAGAATAGTCTCACAATTATGGAATAGCACTTATTCAGGTAGTTGGCCTGCAATGATATTCAGGAACCAAGCTGCTTTGGGGTCTGCTAACTTATATAATTGCTACTTTGTAAAGTTCGGTGGCATACAGTTAGTGAAATATGTCTCTGGCGTAGAAGATATTATTGGCTCGTTTGATTATATAATGTCATCAGGTCTGTGGTATAAGTATCGTCTGACCTGGTGGGAAGCCGATGATAACTTAAATTGCAAGCTTGAGCAGTGGGATACCAGTGGGCTGCCTGGTGAATGGCGTGACGAGGGAACTCTTATTGATTCAGATAACCAGTGGGGAGACTCGGACAGGAATAGATGTGGGGTTAGTGCTGCTCAACACTGGTTGGGGGACAACAAAAATTACATTGACAATACTAGCCTGTACAGCATAACCGTAGGGGGGACACGAGCCACCATTGGGAGTATTTGGGTAGAAAATACAGAGCTACATTATGGAGATGGTGAAGGATGGGAAAGATTTATTGAAGGTACTGACTCTGGTGAAACTGGTACGGCAGGTGAGATAGGCTATGAATCTGGTGGTGTGACACTACGCTATGCTGATGCCAATGGTGTAATCAGGGAGATTACACTACAGGACTCTGGCTCTAACGATACAGTAGGTAAGTTGGGGTATGAATCCAGTGGAAGGAGATTGAGGCACGTTGATGCAGGTGGTAAGAAAAGAGAACTGGACGGGGCACTGGTATGATAATCCCATTAAGTATAGAAATAAGCGACAAACTGCGTATCTGTGAGTCAAGGTTGGCCTCTACTATAAATGCTACCGATACTTCGCTAACAGTAACCTCTGGAGAAGGGGCAACCAACTTCCCGTCTTACACGCCATTTAATATTCTTATTGAATCGGAAATAGTTGAAGTAACCGCTATCAGTACAGATACCTTCACGATAACCAGAGGTCGAAAGAATACGACCGCAGCATCACATACATCGGGTACTCCCTTGAGAGCGATTATGTATTCAGAAGACCTTTACTTAGATAGAATTGTTACTTTTGAAGATACAGTAGTTAGCCATGAGGGTAATGTAGTTTATAGTTAGGAGATAAAATGAGTTATTTAAGAGAAAATGCAATCACTAAACTAGCCACAGTCACAGGAATCAACGCAAAGACTGTTGCCGTAACAACTTTATATCCTGTGCCAGCAGGTAAAACCTTTATCCCCGACCATATAGTAATTCGGGTAACAGCGTTTACTTCTGGGGGTAAGGGTACTCAGGCGGTAGCAAGTTTCGGTGGTAACTCGGCCACCTATGATGACTACCTTAATACTATCACCTATACCATAGCAGCAGCAGATGTGTTTATCAGGGACAGTGTGGAGGATAGTGCTGTAGTAACTCAGGCAGCGGGAGATGTGTTCTCAATGTCAATAGAAACGGGTAGTGATGCCACTACAGAAACATGGGCAGTTGATGTATTTGGATATTTGTTATGAGCAAACCATTAGTACCAGGGCATGCACTACCAAAATTGGAAGAGGATGGTAAGGTTACTATACCTAACGTCCTTCGTTCAGACAAATCCGTATGGTGGCATGAGCACGACCTGTTCGCTACGTCTCTATCCAAAGGAGCATCGGGGGCAACCGAGGTAGCTCCAGATGCAAATACTATAGGGGGCTGGAATTTAACCACAGTGGGTGATACCCTCTATTATGGTGCTCACATTGAACAGGATTGGGATAGGGTTAGCGATATGCAGGTTAATGTCTGGTTTGAGGTAAATGTAGATAATACTGCAGGCAACTCAGGAGATACTGTAGACTTACAACTTGTTGTAAGGTATAAGGGAGAAGGAGAGACAGCTATCAAATCACAGACATTGGAGGTAGCTACTACCGTTGGGCAGTCAGCCCAATACAAACAGTTCAGAACGACTTTCACTGTGGACTTTGATGCTGGTGGTAATGTGATTGATGTGCTGGATGTTATAGCGTTTGCCTTAAACCTTGAAACCGATACCAGTGAGGTAGATGATATTATAATTAACATTGTTGAGTTAAGGTATCAAATGAAGCATCCCTCATTAGAGGTCTAAATGACAATGACCAGCGCCTATGGGCGAAGAAAAGATGACCATGAGATAAAGATAGGCTCAACCACCAAGTCTTTTGAGATAATGCGTGATGAGAATGGTCGGGCAATGTATACGGTGATAGAGGAAGCTCCCCGTTACCGTGAGCCGTTAGAGCTTGAGCAAACAAACTGGATAGGTGGGCATGGGCAACACGACTTCAAAGGTAATGACTTATATTTTGAGGGGCAATCTATTGATACTACCCAAGATGGTAGAATAATTCTTGGACCCGAAATCACCGAGCAGAAAGAGGATGATGCTTCCTCTATAGAAGCGCCAGTTGTATTCTGTTGGTTTCCCGCTGTTTCAAAGCTCTTTTGTGCTACTGCCACTCATATCTACCGATTAGATGGTGACGGTTGGGATGTGACCAGTACAGATTTATCAGGAGTTATTGACCTCAAAGTTTATGGGGTTACACTCTTTGCTGCTCGTGGCGATTCTACGGCGTATTCATATTCTACAGATGGGGATGCCTTTACTGCCTCCAATTTAGGTGACAACAAAGCCAATGGCTTTCTAGTAGCTCCCAATGCTGCTGGAACTGCTGAAGTATTCTGGAAGTGGAAAGCCCCTAATGAACTTACTAATAACTCTAATGGTGCCAATGGGGGTGGTGAATGGTCATCTCCCGCTTATATAGGAGATACGGGAACTACCGCTCAAGATTATATTACCAACGCATTTATCTCTAACAATCAGTTGGTAATTGGTAGAACTGATGGGTTATGGTGGTATGATTCCGATGGGGGCACACATCAATTAAGACCTGACCTACGAAAGAACAGGTCATCAGATAATTTCAAATACGTAGCTGAATGGCAAACTGGGATATACCATTCTGAGATAAATGGTATGAGTGAAATTACTGCTTACGGGCAGTATGAGCCAATGGGCCCACTCACAGGTATAGATGATATAGGTCGGCGTGGTTCTGTTGTCGGTATTACTTCAGACAAAGACTGGCTCTACGTTGCTATTAAAGATGGACAAGCCTCACCAGAGTACCATATTTACAAGGGCAGAGAGGTTCGCAAGGAAGGTGTGTTGAGATGGGAATGGTGTCCCTGGATTTACCTGGGTACTAATGCTACGGCAACCTTGGCTGTTGTCCAACATTCGGCTACAAGTAAGAAATTGTGGTTTGGCTATGGTGCAGCAACTTACACGGCTATAATCACTGATAACCCTACAGAAGACTCGGCAGCACGATTCACTACAGCGGGCTGGGTGAGAATGAGTTATAATTATGGCACGGATGCCAACTGGGACCAACTCTGGCAGTCAGCTACTTTAGAGGTTACTGGCGGAGCATCGGGGGAAACAGTACAGGTTAAATACCGCAAGGATACAGACACCTCGGCAACATCCTGTATAGCCGCTGCCGCAACAAACGGTATATTTGAAACCAACTTTGCTTCTGCCCTGAACTGCAACAGAATACAGTTTGAACTTCACCTTGCATCAGACACCTCTACAGCTACTCCCGAGGTGTCTTACTTCAAGGCAAGGGGGATTGAGAAGCCGACTTATAAGAGAATACACGATGTTACATATAGAATAGGAGCTACGCCTTCCAAGCAGGTTGATACAATAAGAACATTTCTAAGGGGTGGCAGGACTTCTACATCTCTAATCAAGTTTGCGGATTTAAGGTTTAGTGAAGCCACTGATGCGGGGACTTCTTATGTGTGGGTAATAATGCTCCCTGGATACCCCAAAGAGCCTGAGTTAATTCATGAAAAGGGAAGGCAGCCTGAACTGGGTATTCACTGTAGATTCATGGAGGTATCCTTTACTATATCGTAGGAGGTGTAATTATTGACAAGACATTCTCAGAAAAGATACAGTATTTATGTGCTCTACATCTAACCTATTTACAGGCGGCTCGTATGGTAGAGCTGCGGGAAAGATATATGAAGGGAGACTTTGACAATGAAGGCGGAGGAAAGAGACAAGCTCCTAACCCAAGTGGCTGAACAGAACCGTAACATCTGGCGAATGGTGGAGAAGATGGAGAAGCATCAGGCAGAGCAGAACGGGTATATCCGTGAGAACCTCATCGTAGGACAAGCAAACTCCACTTGGATACTTGCCTTCAGGTGGGCGATAGGCGGTATTATTGCTATTCTTGGTTTCTTTTGGACTAAGCTAGAGGGGTTATGGTGATGACCTTATATAAAGAGTTGTGGTCAAGAATAGGTGGTCGCCCGTGGACTTTTATCTGGCGGGACATATATCATACGGTTCCAATAGTTATTCAGGTTTTGTGGTTCTTCATCGGCCTAATGATGTATGTCTGGTTAGGCTGGTTGGGGGTGGGCATCTTCTGGTTGATTTATGTCTTTGGTTTCTTGGAGGGACACTTTCATTGGGGGACTAGGTATATCAGTGGTCAAAAAGGTAACTGAGGTGAGCCATGCCAGACCAAACTTATGCTGAATTATTGGCTGAGCGGGATTTATGGCGTGACAAGTATTATAAGCTCAGCGAATTAGCCCATCAGACCATTCAAATGTGTTGGGAGATGAAAGACCAAATTGAAGAGGAGTTGAAGTAAGATGGTAAAAACAATGACTGCTAAAAAGAATGGGCGATGGGGTGAGGTTCCTCTAGTTCCCTTTGAGGGTGTGGAGGCATATAGACCCAAAGAAACAGATACCTTGCGGGCAAAGATAGAAAAACATGTAGCTAAGAGACAGGTAATTCATTATGAAGAAGGCACCCCAATTCTCCGAAGTAACGAGACCCCTTCCTTTGAAGAGACAGTAGACAATATAATGAATGACATCAAACTGGCTTATGAGTAGCTGAGTTATATGGTCTACGTGGTATTTTCATCATTCTCCCTCCAGCTGGTCAAGCCCGTCTTGTATCATCTCTGCCATCTCATCTACTTTATCGTGGGGTAAGCCCCTGTTATAGTTCTCTATCACTGCGTGTATAATTAAAGCTCGTTGAGTCCTTTTAGATAAGTGGGGGTCTATGAATATATCCAATCTGCAAAGTGCATGTTCACCTCCAGTCATATTAGTTGGCTCATCTGGATTGAGAATAACTTTTATGTTCATCTACCTCCTTTTATATTTCCTCTTATCATTCATAACTTTTAAGCCACTCTATAAAATCGGGAACGGTCAGACCACCCAATCTAACATCTATTAGTCTTAGGCGGAACTGATTTTCAGGCGGTAGTTTATAGTAACCCTGAGAGCGGAGATACTCTAGTATTTCACTCGCTAACACCTTACCTGCTCCAGAAGTTCGCTCACGGCAAATTTCAACTAGCCCTTCCCTTATCTTTTCGCCCATATTACCCCTCCCTAGAGTTTTTCATTCTACTTACTCTTATCGGTTTATCCACGCCACGCAGTCTTAGTGAGAAATCTATTGCTAATTGTATAACCTCATCTATCGCCCCAGGTATAAATATATGCAGGCTATAGCAATTAAAGGGTTGGAACACCCCGTTCAGACCGAGCCTTAGTTGACCCTCGGCCTTCTGATAAGCCTCCTCATCCATCCATACTATGTCTTTATACTTTTGCATTATAACACCCTTGTCTTCCTTACTTTTTCTAATGTCATCCTATCGTGTTGCGGCTCAATAACTATTCGGGGACATCCTAACGTACTAGGCGGACTGCCCCATCTCTCGAGATAACAAGGGGGAACACCCTGCATAAAGGCTTTAATCCACGCTCCTGTCATAGTTGCTATTGTTTCCATAGACTTAATCCTACCATTTTTTAATACTATTCTTTCTGGTACATCGGGGGATTCTTGCCCATGCAGATGACCTGATAGAGTGATGTGGGCGTTTACCATAGACATAGCCAACCTCAAAACCGCCAGTGCTCTCGCTCCAGATGTTCTCGCTGCCCCTTCACCATGCCTGGCATGAATGATAATATCGTGTGACTCATTACTGTTCTCCCTCTTAAAATTGAGTCTGACAAAGCACGACACACCAGCATAGGGCACGCTGTGTTTCCTGTTAGCTTTCTCAAGTAGCTCATACATAAAGTCGTAGTGGTTATACCGGCGTATGTTATCATCATGGTTCCCCTCAATTACACCAAAGCACTGCCCCCATATCGGGCTCTGGTTTTCATCTGCCCTCTGTACTTGTGTGGGACC
>SDBU01009678.1_pt1 | contig 10781 bp, 11 predicted proteins | sample 2277071 | NCBI WGS metagenome assembly SDBU01 (sample SAMN10397929, study PRJNA504765) | marine sediment metagenome | isolation source: marine sediment core GS08_GC12, 126 cmbsf | place: Arctic Ocean: Gakkel Ridge, Loki's castle | collected 2008
ACCGAGCAGTGCGTGCAGCGCACCAGGTCGGCCCGAAGGCGGCGGGAAATGTGGATTAGAGCGTCGTTGGTCTCGCAGAGCAGGCAACGCCAGAGCAGCGTCGGGATCAGGGCTATCGTATACTCAATGGCCTGGATTCGGCAGGGAGCAGCTCAGCCATCCTTTCCCAGATGGTCTGGTTTGCCGCTTCGATCATTTCGTCGTTCAGCTTGCTGGCCAACGTCTCGCAGAGAACGAACGGCGACCCAATGCGGAGCTTGACTCGGCCGGTGAGCCGCAGGTGGTCCATTTGCCAGCGTGGCCCTATGTCATAACCGCCGGTGGTGACAATGGGCACAACCGGCGCGCCCGTACGCAGTGCCAACCAGGCAGCGCCTCGCGTCAAGGGATATTGAAAGCGACCATCCCAGGTGAGTTCCCCCTCAGGGGCCACCATGACTGCGCCACCTCGTTGCAGGACTCCTCGTGCTCGCAGCAACTCCCCCGCCGACAGCCCGCGTGCTTTGTAGACCCGCAGGTAACGTTCCTCGAGGTTCTTCTCCCCAAAGTGAGTCAGGAAGTCGAACATCGGCCTCTCCCCGCGGAAGCTCTGCCAGCTAAAGAGGTGGGGCTCCGGCCGGCGACGACGGATTGCTATATAGACGAGAGCGTCCGTCATCAAGCACTCGTGGTTGTAGGCGAAGAGGCAAGCTCCGTCAGTGGGGATACGCTCTTCTCCCTCTATGGTCAAGCGATAGAGCAGGCGGGCTAGCAGAAAGAACACACGCTCCCCTCCCAGGCGGTCCGCCAGGTGTGCCAGACGTGCCAGCCGTGGCCGGCCTTTCTCCTCGGGGTCGCTGATGGCCATCTCGGCGGTTCAACCTCCCGCAGGGTCTTGCACTCTTCTCCCGCAGGGCTGCCAGGGTAGGATCCTGCAGGAGGTTGGGTGCAGAGGTCAGAAATGTGACGTCGTGATGCGGTGGCCTGTGTCGGCCTCCACCTGGCGACCTACCAGGGCCAGATAGGTCACCCACTTCAGCACGCTCTCTTCCCTGAAGTGCGCGGCATAGAGGCGCATTCCCACCAGGAGCGCCACTCCGTAGTCCATCATGGCGTAGGCTGAGTTGAGCTGGCTCAGGGGGAACGATACGGTCTGAGAACGCTGCTCTTCACCTTGGCCGTTGCCTTGCCACAGCAGTCGCTGACTCGTCAGGAAGAGACGCCCCTGTCCGACCACCACCCCGCGGATTTCCCGCTTCTCTGTCTTGGACAGCTCGTCGCCCCGCTCGGGGAAGAAGAGGGGATCACTCTCCTCGGCCCGCAGCTCCGCAGCGCCCGAGGCCAGGTAGAGGACTTCGCCGGGCTCCGTTGACTTCGCAGGGTCGTCGATGGGTACCAAGCGCACCGTCCGTTTCATCACGTCGTACCATTGGGCGACCGAGTAGTTCGTGCCCAGGTCGCAGTCGCCCTTGACCAGCTTCATGTAGAAGTCCCGGCCCGGCACACGTTTCAACCGCCACTCGGCCTCACAACGGGAGCAGTACACCCTGTCGGCGCGGAAGCGGCGAGTGACGTGGGCCAACGCATCGTTGGTCGCGCACAATGGACACCGCCAGAGCAACGTGGGAATCATTGGTCATCCCCAGCGGTGTGTTGCTGGTAGTAGCGGTACGCATCGCCCACAGTCGGGATCTTCCAGATGAGATCGGGCGAAACGTCGAGGCCCATCTCCTCGAGACGTAGGACAACCTCGACCATGCTGATGGAATCGACCCCCAAATCGGTGATGAAGTAGGCCTCCGGCGTGATTTGCTCCAGCTCCAGCTTCAGGAGATCGGCCAGTAACTCTTGGAAGGCTTCAAAGTCCATGGTCTCAGGGCCTGACATCCTGGCTCCTTTCATTCACGCGTTCGTCCCATTCACTGGGGACATGATCCTCCATTCTCGTCCGAAGGAATCCCAGAGCTGAACCTCCGATCTGAAAGGGCGAAGCCCCGCCGACTCATTCTGGCACCGAAGCGCGCTTGTCAAGATGGACTCTGACGATTCCACGGAGGCGCGGAACATGCAGAACAGATCGGAATCCTCAGCGAGTTCTGCGGTGAGAAGCCTTTTCATACGGAATGGCAACGAGGATCAACTCGCGTTGCTCAACTCTTGCTCTGCCATCTCCCGCAGCTCGAATTTCTGCACCTTGCCGGCGGCGGTCTTGGGCAGTCGCTCTGTGAACCGGACTTGTGCAGGGATCTTGAAAGGCGCGAGCCGTTCCCGGCAGTGGTTCAGCACCTCCGTGGCGGTAAGCGTCGCGCCGGGCTGGAGTTCGAGATAGCTCCAGGCCACTTCTCCGGCCACATCGTGGGGGACCCCGATCACGCCTGCTCGGCGTATGGCCGGGTGAAGCTCGAGGCAGTGCTCCACCTCGGCCGGGTAGATGTTCTGGCCACCCCGGATAATGATGTCCTTCTTGCGATCCACGATCCGCAGGTAACCGTCCTCGCCCACGTAACCGATGTCGCCGGTGTAAAACCAACCCTCGGCATCCAGGAACTGGGCGGTGAGTTCCGGGTCACGATAGTAGCCCGTCATCATTTGTGCCGTCTGGGCAGCGATCTCGCCCCGCTCACCCACCGGCAAGGGTCGCCGTTCATCGTCCACGATCCGGACCCGGGCGCCGGGTGCCGGCTTGCCCACGGTCGTGGCCGCCCGTTCCCACGGGTCGTCCAGCCCAGTCCAAGAGATCATCATCGTCTCGGTCGTGCCGTACATGTTCTCCAGATGACATCCCATCCGCTCGTGAAGCGCCTGGGCCAGGTCGGGCTGGAGTGATTCCGAGGAAAGGGCGATCCGCAGCACCGAGGACAGGTCGTAACGTTCCTGGCCCGATGCGCTCAACAACAACCGATACATCGTCGGCGAAGCGGCAATCTGGGTTACCTTTTCATCTTGGATATACTCCAGCATCTGTCGTGGGTTCGGGCGATCCATCAGGATGGCCTTGCCGCCAGCCAGCAACGCGATGAAGATGCCGAACCGGCCCGCGGCGTGACATGGGGGGTACGGCAACAACATGCAGCGCAAAGCCTGCGCGTTCAGGCGACTTCTGACCCCCCTGACTGCCAACCCCAACGCCCGTCTGCGGGTATGCACCACCCCTTTGGGCAGGCCGGTCGTACCGGACGTGTAAGAGATCGTGGCAACGTCGTCGAGGGAGATCCTGACTCGCCGCAAGGAAGTGCCCAGGGACATCACATCCTTCACGTGCAGAAGGGTCCGTCCGTTCCCATCACCCCCATCACGGACGATGATGTAGCGCAAATCGGGCAAGTCGGGGAGCAATCGCGCCAACGTCGCCGCGTGATCCTGCCCGTACCAGTTTTGTGTGGTGATGACGACCTTTGCTCCGCAATCGGCCAGGATGTGACGCAACTCGTGCTCACGGAGGAGGGGATTCAACGGCACATTCACATTCCCCAGGACCCACGGCAGGAAGAGCGCGTAGGCCGCTTCGGGGCAGGCGGGCAACAAGCTGGCCACCCGGTCACCCTTTCGAACTCCCAGGGTCTGCAAGCCAGCCGCCAATGCCTCCAGGCGGGCAAGCACCCGACGTCGCGTCAGTCGCTGACCCTGGAAGATGATGAACTCGCTATTCGGCCTGAGCCGAAACGCCAGAGTGAGCAAGCGCCGCGGATTGACCCAACCGATCAGCTTTCGGACGACCACGAGATCCCCAACCTGTCAGATAGTGTGTATGCTGGGCCGAGTATACAACGACGGGTAGGCCCTGTCAACACAGTTGGGGCGAGGGCATCGAACGAAGACTTCGGAAATCTGGCGAGTGGCCCTGTCAACACGGTTGAAGGAGTACTTGCCATTCCGCAGCGCTTGTGCTAGAATGGTGTAGAAGGTCTGCCCTCTGCCAGACAACTTTCGATGTCCTGTCGTTCTGAGGAACGAAGCCACAATGTGCCCTATCATTCACGTGGGATCATTCCAGATCAGGAGCCACTTCGTCATGAACGCGGTGGCCTTCGTGTTGTTGCTCCTCGGGATGAGGTGGAGGGTGCGTCGCAGTGTGGGTCCCTTCCCCACCGACGACCTCATTGCTAGTCTAGTCTACGTGCTGTTGGGCGCTTGCGCAGGCGCCTGGCTAGCCTTCACCTTGCCGAGCGCAGTGGCGTACACCAGGGGCACGCCTGTTCGGCCAGATTGGTGGCGGGGGCACTATTGGCTCGGCGCCTTGGGGGGCGGTTCACTGGTGGGATACATCCGTTGCCGCCGTCGTGGCTATCGAGTGGGCAAGGCGTTCGATCTCATCGCCCCGATCCTGCCGCTGGCGCAGGTGGTGGGTCGGCTCGGTTGCCTCCTTGGCGGCGGCTGCTACGGCCGGGAGACAACCGCCTGGCCCTCCTTGGTTCTACCCGACGTCAATGGCGTATGGGCTCGCCGCTACCCCACGCGCATCGTGAGCATGATCGCCACTCTGGTGATCGCCATTACGATCCTTGCTTATGAGCGCTACAGGGCCGGGAGGCGGGGAGGGTCCGCCAATTGGCCCTTCGACGGCTTCCTGTTCGTGCTGTATGTGCAGTTGTACTGTGCGCAGCGCTTCCTCTTCGAGTTCTGGCGAGCGGATATGCCCATCTTGTTCGGCTCTGTCACCTGGACGCATCCTTACTGTGTAGTCGGCTTCGTGCTGGCCACGGTGCTGATGGTGCGTGAGTTCCGGCGCGCTCCACGATCGCCGGAGCCCGTCGAAGGGTAGGAGATGGTTGGGGGTGCATCTTTCTTCCGCGGGTTTCTCGGTCATAAGGAGCAGCATTGGTTCAACTGGAGCCCCTATGATTGTGCAGTTCTGAGTTCCAGACACGTATGAAAGGAGCGTCTTACCATGTCCCGCGAAAAGTGGCGTGCAGTTGTACAGGTCTTCCTCTTGTTGTTGATGCTTCTGGGGATCGGGGCTACGGGCTCCGGTGATAGCTGTTGTAGCACTAGCATTAGAAAGGGCAGTGACTACAACCAGATATACGACGCTGTCGGTCACAGCGCGACTGCTGCCACAGACGCGGCTTTGGTACAACGCTGGCACGACCTCAACATCGCAGACAGTGCCCTGAACGCCAAGGACCTGGCTTCTCTTCGGGATTGGTTGCCGGGGAATGTGATCATCGGTCTGCACGTCCCAACCGCCCCGGGCGCCAGCGGTCCCGGCACCCTCAGCGGTGACCGACAGGAGTTGGTACTGGGGTTCGGTGGACAGTGGGGGGAGTATGACATACAGTTGGTCGCCGACGACGGTCGGGCATCTCAGATCGCCAGGGTGCTGCCGCCCGACGCCGGTGCCCACTGGCAGGCACTGGTTCCCGCCAACGACGACTACGTCGCATCGATCCCCACGGAGACCACTACCTTCTCCGGGGGCAGTGGGTTCCTGTACTACAGGCTGGACTTCCATGATGCCGCCGATTGGTGCAACGGCTGCACGGTCAAGCTGACCTTCTGCACGCCCACCGATTCGGTGCCGGGGGGACTGTTTACGAGCAGTCTCTTGCTCGGGAGTGCACTCAAGGACATTGGCATCAGGAGTGACGAATGTCTAACTTGCCTGGACCCCATTCTTACCGTCATCCGGCTTGGGCACGGAGAGCCGCTCCCGTCACTACTTGCCGCCTGGCTGAGCCCGTGGGGTGGGCCCGTCTTCGAAACGACACGAGATCCCCGAGTAGACCTCGAATACACCCTGGGACACTCTAGCCCGGACACCGAGACCTTCAACTTGGAACCGATACACTCGGCAAGGGGGTGGTCCTATGCCTGGCGTGACCTCGACGACGACCCCATCACCCAGATGCAGATAGAGCCGAATACAGAAGCATGGACCACCAACATCAAGGTCATTGGCACCGTACCCACGAACGCCCTGGGCTTCGACACAATTCACCTGACAGCAACATGTGCGACCGATCCCTCCCTCTACGCAGTGGCCACCAGTCACGTGGGCCGGTACCCCGACCCGAACGAGTTCGTGGTTGCCGACCTGGGGATCAGCAAAGTGGCCAGCACCGAGGTCATCTCAGCAGGGCAGTCGGTGGACTTCACCCTGACCATCACCAACTACGAGGAAGTTGCCGTGAGCGCGGTCGTGACCGATACCCTATCGTCCGAACGCGCCATTGGTGACGTGATCTTGCCACCCGGCTGCGAGCGTGATGGCGCTGAGATCATCTGTCAAATCAGCGATCTGCCGCCGGGTGAGTCGACAACCGTGGTCTACACCGTGCAGACAGCCAGGGGCTTCGCCGGCATCCTGAGCAACTCCGCCGAGGTTGAACCGGCTGAGGGCGTGGACGCACGTGGCTACGACAACCGCGCCGGACCGGTGGCCGTGACTGTTGAGGGAGTTATCGTCCCGCTGTACTTGCCCTTGGTTGTCAAACCCTAGTCAACGCGACCAGCCTGGCTCTGCCGAGAGCTCCTGGATGCGCTGATTGGCAGCGTGGAAAGGCTCGCTTGCCCGGCGGGCAATGGGCGTCCCACAATGCGCGTGCGGCTGGCCGACACAGATACCAATCTGTCCGGTCAGCCGTACCTTTTCCAACTGCCAGAGCGGCTGCCCATCATATCCACCCACCGGTACTACAGACGCCAACAGCGCCTCGGTCTGGAGGGCCTATCGAAAATGAACAGCCTGACGAACCTTTCCGAACGTTTCGACATCCGGGGGCGTTGCCCCACTGCATTCGCGGTGGATCGCCAGAACTGGGGGCCGAGCAAGTGTATCCTACCATCCAACTGGGATCAATCACCATCAGCAGCTACCTGCTCATGTGGGCGCTCAGTGTCGTGATCTTCTCGCTCGGTCTGGGACGGCGGGCACTCTATCTGGAGCAAGATCCCACCACGCCCAGGATAATTGACGCCGTCTTCTACGTGGTGATCGGCTCCGCCCTGGGAGCGTGGCTGGCAACCAACCTCCCGGACGCACTGGCCTACTTGCTGGGCCAACCCGTTGGGCCGCAGTGGTGGCGCCAGTGTGCGAGTTGGTTCGGCATAGTGGGAGGCGGTTCGTTGGCGGCATACGCATACTGTGTGCACCGCAATCTGCCGCCAGGCCGCCATTTTGATCTCGCCGCTCCTGTCGTGCCACTGGTGCACGCGGTAGGTCGTGTCGGTTGTCTTCTTGCCGGCTGTTGCTACGGCCGGGAAACGACCGCCTGGCCATCGCTGGTCCTGCCCGACATCCAGGGGATATGGGCGAGTCGTTATCCCACGCGTATCGTGAGCATCAGCGCGAACCTTCTCATCGCCATCACCCTCCTGACCTTCGAACGCTACAGAATCAAGAGATGGGGCAAAGCCACTGATTGGCCGTTCAGTGGTTTTCTATTCCTGCTATACATCCTGTTGTTCTGCTTGGAGCGCTTCTACTTCGAGTTCTGGCGAGCCGATACGCGCATGTTGGTGGACCCTCTAACCTGGAACCACTTGTACTGCGCGGTAGGCGTTGGACTGGCCGCCGCGCTGATGGTGCGCGGCTTCCGACGCGCTCGACGATCGCCGACTGAATTCCAAGGGTGAAGTCCACGTGTTGGGCGCAATCCACCGTCGGGAGTCGTGTAGGGGCAGGTTTCGTGTTGGGAAGAACCACCTTCCAGCCCCTGGCACCTGACACAAAGACGATGACAAGGGTGAGTCCATGATGCGGTTCAGAGAAAAACCGCTTGATGGCGTCGTTCACGGTTACTCCCTGAGATCCAAGTGGTGGGCCAAGCGGGTGGCCGTAGCCATGGAGATGCCGGAACGAATGCTGCTGTGGCCCTGGTACCGGCGAATACCGATTGACGGGCCAATCTTCATCATCGGGGTATATCGCTCTGGAACGACTATCCTCGAGAAGATCATCGCCGAACACTCGAGCGTAGGACACTTCTGGTATCTGACCAACGTGAACACCCTTTCCCCCGTGACCTGTTACTACACCTTGCGGCTGTTTCATGCGATTGGCTTTCTCGACCACGAGCCAATTCCCTCCATCCACAACCCCCGCATCAAGTTCACGGCGTACGCACCTTGCGAGTGCGAGGATATCTGGTCTCATTCTAACAGAGGCCAGTGGGGCGACAACTGCACCGACCTCACCGTGGGAGCGAATCATACCGACCCGCGCTTCGAGCGCTACCTGTTCAGCATGATCCGCCGCCACATGTTGGTCGAAAAGGCTACTCGCTTCATCAACAAGACCCCCGTCAACTGTCTGAGGATGCCCTATCTTCGCAAGCTGTTCCCCGATGCCCGCTTCGTGTACGTCGTGCGCGACCCCATTGATACGATCGTATCGCACCATCTGGCAGCCGCGCACATGCAGCGCATCATCTATCCCGATCCCGAGATCAAACGGTGCTTCCAAGAGGATCTGAGAATAGACTTGCTATCCGAGCGTATCAAGACAGCCAACTACGCGCGCACCCTGGAACTCGACCGCGAGCACCCACTGCTGGGAATCGCCAACCAGTGGGTGGACATGCAGACCACCGCTCTGGACCACATCGCCAGTGAACCCGATCTGGCGGACCAGGTACTGCACGTGCGATACGAGAAGATGGTTTCGCAGCCAGCGTCTGTTCTGCAGAAGGTGTGGGATTTCGTCGGCCTGCAGGACGAAGAGGCCGAGGCGATTACCCGCGCCTACGCCCCACGGTTGAGCCCACCGGTCCCGCCGGAACTGAGCCCGGAGGAGCGAGGCAGATTGGCCCAGGTGCAGAAAATCGTCGCGCCGGTTGCCAATCGTCTCGGATACACGCTACGGCAGTTGCCGGCATGATCTCCCTTTCCGGAAAGACGAGAATCTCACACCAAGTCGCAAAGGTGGCCAAGCCCTTGTCTTTGCGGCCTTCGCGCCTTTGCGTGAGGTCTTGTTCTCAGAGTTCACGCTGCCGAGCACCCACGGCAAGAAAAGCGCATAGATCGCTTCCGGGCAGTCTGGCAAGAGGGTCGCCACCCGGTCGCCCTTCTTGACTCCGAGAGCCAGCAATCCCGCCGCCAATGCCTCCCCGCTGGCCAGGACCTGACGCCGTGTCAGATGCTGACCCTCGAAGACGAGGAACTCGCTCCTTGGCCGGGCGCGAAAGGCCAGCGTGATCAGCCTCTGTGGATTGACTTCGTCCATCAGTCTTGAAATGACCATGAGTCTCCGGTTGAGATATGATACTCGATCAATGGCGAGTATGCCACTGCGGCCGGGGCATGTCAACGACTGTATGCTCGTCGAAGGGGATTCGCCGTCTGAAGCTGAGAAGCCCCTTCAGGGGCCAAGCCACGGTGGGGTTCCAGTGCCCGAAGGCACGTTCCAGGTTCAGACAGGGATTTCCAGTTCCTGTCTCCCGGAACAGTGGGCACCGACCCCTGCAATTCCCTGAGCAGTCTGGTACAATAGTGGCAGTGGTTCGCAGGCACTGACGTTACGATAAGGGGATTCCAGATGTCCCCCAAGACGCGGCGCTCGATCCTTCAGGTCCTCTTCCTGCTACTGGTCTTGCTGGCGGTCGCGGCCAGCGACCCCCACAACTCTGATTGGGAGAGACGCTCCTACAACTGCGGTGCCCCGACCGGCTCTCACCACAAGAAAGAGTCATACCCCACGACTCAGCGCGATCATCTCATCCAAAACCAGGACGGTGATCTCGTCCTGTGCTACCACGACATCACTACGTCAGATTTCACCCTCACTGGGAAGGACCTCGACTATATTCGGGAGTGGCTGCCAGGCAATGTATACGTGGGCTTGCGTATCCCCACCGCCCTAGAAGTCTCGCCGAAAACCCCACCCGGCAGATAGTGGTGGGAGCCCGGCCCTCAGGAGGCTATACTGTGTGACCAACAGTGGGACGATAGGTCCTTTTCTGAGGCCCCCTGGGGCCTCTTGTGGGAGATCATCCAACGAACCATCACGAAACGGGACTTTTCGGCCGCGCTTCTAGGTGCCAGCCAGCCCGGAAGCCTGGCCGACGAGGAACATAAGCTCTGGATCTGGTCTGACCCAACCAGGGACTCTTGCGAAGTACCCTTGGTCGCCGATGACGGCGTGGCCGCCATGATTGCTAACGTGCTTCCTCCCGAATCCGGTGCCCACTGGCAGGCACTGGTACCGGCCAATGACGACTATCTCTCATACATCCCCACGGAGACCACCGACTTTGAGGACATCTGGGGATACCTATACTACGCGCTTGACTTCCATGGAGCTGATCCCTGCAATGGCTGCACCGTCAAGCTGGTCTTCTGCACTTCCATCAACTCACTGCCGCAGGGGTATCTGTCCCGCAACGCCTTACTACGGACTGCGCTCGAGAGCCTGAACTGGAACAGTGACGGGTGCCTGACCTGCACCGATCCCATCCCCACCGTCATACGCATCACCGACTACCAGGGGAATCCCTTGCCTTCATCTCCGGCCGCCTGGCTCAGTCCCTGGGGAGGGCCTATCCTGACGTCTCTATACGGTCCGGAGGTCACGCTGGAATACGCCCTGGGGCACACCCTGCCGGAAGCCAAGACCTTCAACCTGGAGCCGATTCAGTCCGAGAAGGGTTGGACATACAACTGGTATGACCTCGACGACAACCCCATCACCCAGATTGAGGTAGCCGCCGGTGCAGACCCGTGGACTACCAACGTGAGGGCCCGGGGGACCATCCCCACCAACGCTTATGATTTCGACACCATTCGCCTGACGGCAACGTGCGCGTCCGACCCTTCGCTACAAGCCGAGGCCACCAGCATCGTGGGCGCCTTCCCCGACCCAGAGC
>SDBU01009679.1_pt1 | contig 10780 bp, 15 predicted proteins | sample 2277071 | NCBI WGS metagenome assembly SDBU01 (sample SAMN10397929, study PRJNA504765) | marine sediment metagenome | isolation source: marine sediment core GS08_GC12, 126 cmbsf | place: Arctic Ocean: Gakkel Ridge, Loki's castle | collected 2008
GGACGTCGGTGTATTACTTGTGCAAGGCAGCGGTCTTATCAGCAACGTATTCAAGCTAAAGCTTCATCCAAGGCGGCGAATATTTGAAAACTTACGAAGTCCAGCCTTAGCCTGCTCCGCCCTGGCTGCCCACAGATTGCGTTCAGGGCCGTCACGGGCCGTTCTCATCCTTTCCATGGCCGTAACGTACTGAATCACGTAGCTGTCGTCAATCTCCATGGCCTCTGTGTCACTGGAAGGAATGGCAGGCTTATCACCACCGGTGATCTTTAGCAGCGCGTAGTTCGGCTTGTTCCTGAACATGATGTCCCGCGCCTGCCTATCGAGATACCAGTCACGCGGATTAATCCGTACCCATCGCCAGTCGTCAGCCTTGGTGACCTTGAAATCGTCGAACCAGATGGTGGCGCTATCCATGTTGGTTGCGTGGTTAGACTCTACCTCTATCGTAATAATAGCGGTATCATCCTCCGGGCTTGCGAGGGCAATCCTTTGGAACTCCCATGTATCCGCAGCGGAGACGGCGGCAATACTGAGGCGCTCCTCTTCGCCGCTCGAATCAGACAGGACAATCTGCACGTCGGCGGCAGCTTTGGTAGTAATTGAGCGGATCCAGAATTCCAGATGAGTGAAACCCGAAATATCCACAGCGCCAATGGTCTGCTCTGCCAGGTTGTCACCATCAGCCTGAGAGCCTGTCACTAGCTTGAGGCTGGCGTTACCCCGGCGCTGTATCTGGGTATCGGCGCTGCCTGTCACGTTGGCATGCAGCGTGCCCCAAACGGTGTCGCAAGTCTCAAGGATAACCTCATTAAAACGAGTCCTAACCTCTAGCTTGTTCACCATGGCGAACTGCGTCGGCACGTCGTAGCGCACCTCGTCCGGGTGAAGGTGGACGGTAATGTCCTCTTCGGGATCGTAGGTGATGCCGGTAGCGTCAATAATGGCCTGCTCGATTAAGTTGTCGATGTAGATGGGGGGCACTTCATCCGGCCACATCTCATAGGTGTCGCCGGAATCCACTGAATCGGCGTTGCTCAGGGCATTGAAGGTCAACAGCCCTGCCGACGCTCCACCCGTCTCATCAAAGGCCGTTACCCGTACAATCTCGCCCGCTGCCGTTCCCGTGTCAGGAATGAACCACGAGCCGATGTAGTCAGTGTCGCCGCCCGTGAGAGTGGCATCGGCAGCGGTCGTCGTAGACCCTGTGGCCGTCATAGTAGACACAATGAGGCGCGGCCCCAGAAGGGCGAAGCCGATAGCTCTGCGTATTTGCAATTTGGTCCGGCCCTGAATGCTTGTCGTCATAATGAATTACCTATCTTATTACCCTTGTCAGCCAAGATTCCGTGGTGGCCGATGTGTATCAGACCTACGGCGACCACCACTTCAGCAGGTGCGCCGGCTGCTATACCGGCGTAATGCCACGGGACGAACCCACGTTGGTTAGCGTCGTCCAGGTCACCGGCGTCCCGGTCTTTCGACTGTGGCACCCTACCCGGAAAGAAACTCCCAGCATGGAGAACCGAAGCACGTTTACTGGCATCATCAATGGCCATTATGTACTAAATTCGCCGCGGACAAATGTTGTTCCATTGTCGGAAACTGTAGACGTCGAGATGTCTCCATCGTCCGCGTCGTTTCTTACTGTAGTTGTGGTAGCTGTCTGATTTACCACATTGCGAGAGAGGGTAGCCCACCATTCCATAAACACCCTCATGCTGCCAGTAATAGCTGGTGCGCCTGTACTCGCCACCATCGCCTCGTCCCAAACCTCTTTCGCGGTTTGCGAGATGGGGACGGCGGCCTGAATGTGATAGACCGTGTCTGTACTGACTGCAGTATCGAGCGCGGGAGACATTGTAACCACCCTGCCCGCTGTATATCCCGTAATGTGGCTGGCCTGCCCTGCCCCAGTGCCGTGAGTAAAGATAATCAGCGTCTCTTTATAATAATCAGCGTTAGCAAGAGCCCCTGAATCGAGCGTCACCTGAGTAGTGCTGGTGGCGGTGACGACCAGCCCCTCGGCCAGGTCCGCGTCCGAAACACTAACATGAACGTCTGCCGCTACGATTGAGTAGCGGGAGTTAGTGTCGGGGTTGGTAGTCCATACCGAGTCGAGTAGGACAACCCTGGCTGCTGAATAGGCTACAATAATTCGGGTCTGGCCAGCGCCTGTGCCTTCCTCAATCTGTAGTCTAGCTCCGATGTAGAAGTCAGCGGTATCTACAGCGCCTGTATCAAGGGTTAAGGTACGTCCATCAGTTTGAGTGGCAATTACACCTTCCGCCAGTACAAAGGCCTCTTCTAGCTGCCGCAAGCGCCTACCAGCAGAAGTGGCAATGTTGTGAGACGACCCGGTTAGAATCTCGTCCCAAACGTCATCTGCGATAGCTGGTGCATTGACAGGCATGAAAAAGGACACATTGTCGCCCGCCGCCATAGTGAATATGCTGGGGTCAACCGCCAATGTCACTGTATTAGCAGCAGTGGTATAAGCAGAGACATTTCCAGTAGCAAACTGAGTAGCACTAGCTTGGTCGTGAATGATGACTGTGCACCCAACTAACGCGCTATCATCAGTCGGAGCATTGGTGATAGTGAAGCTGGTCTGGGATGCCAGGGTAGCAATTTGCCCGTCAAGGATGGCACCAGGGTAGCCTATCTCAAAGGTAGCGGCCACAAAGTTAACTGTCGCAGCATCAACTGTGACAGGCCCAACAGTAACGTAGTAGCGCGAGCCTGCTACGTAAAAATCATCGGTAGCATTACTGGATAGATCAATAGTGAAACCGTGAATGCCTACTGCGGCGTCAATGTTGATACCGTCTGTGTCAAGAAGAACCACGCCTGTTGTTGACCCTCTCTCGGTCATGGACGTGCCCTTGTAGATGCCGATGTCGGCTAGCACGAAGGCAGATACAATGACCGAAGCAGACGGATCATTAGAATCAAACGTGTTGAACGGAATTAAGATTGTGCTTCCAGGTCGTACTGTGCCAAGAGCAAGTGTCATCGCCTATGCTCCCAAAGGATTTCTGAGAACCATTGGTCCTCCAAATGGATTACGAATACCTGCTCCACCCACTACCGCTGGCACAGCTCCGTGAGAGTGCCGCCTGCTTCTTCCGAACGGAAGCGGGACTGGCGCCGGAGCTGAAACTGTCGCATTAGTAATCGTGCCGGTCTGTCCTGACCCTGAGATATCAGGTACGGTAGTAGCCCCGTGCGCTCCTGGATACCAGCAACCACGTACAGCAGTTGCCCCGGCTACACCGGGCAGCATCCTGTACTGATGAGCCTGGACTTGGGCCAGGGTGAGTATAGATTCGTATAAAATGATGCTGTGTATATGGCCCAGAAGGTCTAAGTTCCCGCCCCCGGCATCACGGTTACCTAAAAACAGATTAACCGCTGCATCACCATTCAGGCTACCGACTGCATCGATACTCGTTCCATAAGTCTCCTCAGTGGCTAGGGTGGTTAAATCCCCCACATATATATGAGTCCCATCGACTGTGAAGGGGTCAGATACTATAGCCACGTAATACCAAACCCCGGCAGATGCCAGGGGAGTCGAACTTGTTATATATGAAAGATCTGTAGTGCTGGCTTCCCAATCTAATTGAAGCTCGCCCGTAGAAGCCGACTGTATAAATTCCCATCCCAGGGCTGAGGCTCCAAGAAATTTAGATATGATTGCTCCCGCGCCTAGACTGGTGAGGTTTATCCACGCCATAGTCGACAATAAGGTCATGTCATCTACAATCGTGCCAGACCCACAGCTAACGAACTCACCATTTGCATCAAGTAAAAGGGACATCTAAGAGCCTAGCTTCCCCCTGATGGCAGTCTTTAACTGAGCTATCGTGCGTGGTTGCATCAAGTGCTGGGCGCGCAAGGTGTTAATCTCATCCAGGACTACTAAGGCAAAGGCCCGTAGAACATCCTCCACGCCGTCCATCTGGTCTGCTACGGCGTCACGAGTGGTCTGTAGCGCCTGATCGTCTACAGCACCCTGTTCAGCCGCAGACATCAGAGTTACCACGTCTCCAGTGATGACCCAATACTTGGATGCAAACCCTGTGACTGCGCTCATGTCAGGATTGATAATCCAGTCCGCGACCGGGAAGTCCGGAGTGTTCACCGAAGGCTGAAACTGCCTGGTTGTCCGATTTAGTACGTCTGCCATTTTACGTGTCGATTACCTCAAACCCGTAGAGATAGCCATTTCCGGTGACATCTGTGCCAGAAGATGGAGAAGGATCCCGCGTTATCCGTATGAAGAAGTAGTCGCCTTTCACCACTGAGTCCATATCTGCCCCAGCCGTGAATGTAATGTCGTCGTACGCCACCTCACCGATCACGCTGGGAGCCGTTGCAACTACCACGTTGTAATCGTAGGTGTGGGCCGTGGTATCCAGGTCTTCCGCATCGTCGGCAACCCGACGAAGGGCAGCCTGCCACTCAATCACATCTGAGGCTGCTTCAGCCGCACCCCATTTCAACCGAATGGTAATCCCAGTGTCCGCTGAGTAATTCTCAGGCATGGCCGGGAACCGGAAGTCTATGTACTCCTGAGTGGTATCGTCAAAAGCCAGGCGGTGGATGGCCTCTACCGGAGTTGACGCGCCCGCCAGGACTTCCAACACTGCAAATATCGTCGCTGGAAAGGAACAGTCCTCCGCAACTGCCTCTAATAGCGTGTCACCAGATGCCATCTCTGTTCTCCAAAACTAAGGCCCAGGCCAATCGCTTGAACCTGGGCCTGGTTGCCTATTGATCGTAGATCCGTTTATGAATACTTGAACGATGTTATCTCAAGGTCTGCCGTAGTACCGGACTGCGCCCAGTATTCAAGGGCGCCAACCTTATCCTGCTCAATGTCCTTGGTATGTGGGGTGTCTAATTTGTAAAATCCGGCCTCGGCAGTTCCAGTGGTATCGGCAACAGTAATTAGCAAGGGGCTAAGTTGCTCAATCTCTACCGCATCTAGAGGCGCGCCAGTGACTGAAGTTGCACTTATCCTGCTCCAGTACCTCTTGCTGCCGTCTGTGGCTATCTTAGCCGCCTCCGGATGGCCTATGCCTTCTATCTCATGAAGGGCCAAGGCATGCCATGCACTCTTACTAGGAACAGTAGTTATTTCGATAATAGCCGGAGTGGTCTTGAACATATCTCCAGAGCTATCAGTACCGTCTGTTACAGCAGCTACTGTGAATCCAGCACTTGAGGAAACCTCAAACACCATCGTGGAGGCATCGTCGTTCTTAATGGAAGCATCCAAGGTTATCCCCAAACCCCCGTGTCGCTTCATTGTGGCGATATAGAGGAAGTCTACATCCTCATCCATGACGAACTGCTCAATAGCGGAATCGTCTTCGCCCCTGTAAAGCATGGCCTTATTGGAGCCTTGCGGAGGCCCCAGCATGTCACGGTATGTTCCTGCTGATGCGTCGTAAAAGAGAACATCAGTTATCTTGGTGCATTCGCCTATACGCCCAGCGATAGTAGTGAACTGAAGCAAGATTTCATCATAGGGGCCATATGCGCCGCGCCGCCAGTTCATGACATTGCGGCTGGCAACAGTCGTAGCCGGGTCCGAGGTAATATTGGATATCAATTCACCCGTCTCGTGGACAATCTTGGGGTCTCGCCCTTCTACCCTATGCGCCATTAGACTCTCACCACCCCACTGCTACCGCCAGAAGGCCCGGTTGGGAGTAATTGTACTATAGCGCCGGTATCTTGCCGCAACTTGTCTTGATAAGCATCTAGGTCACCCTGAGCCGTGGCGACTAAGGCAGTAAGGGCATCCAAGTCTTTCTGGGAAGTATTTCGGGCTTCGTCCCGCTTCTTAGTAGCGGCCTCGATAGACTTATCAAATGTCTCCTTGGCAACACCCTGAGCCTTTTCAAAGGCCGCACTGGTATCAGATTCTACTTTGGCACGTGCTTTGGTGCCATCATGATGGTCAGCCTGCTTACCATTCAGGACGCCCTGAATGCGCCAGACTTCAAAAGAGTCTTCCTGCGTCAGCTCTCTAGTCGGCATCAGGGTGCTCCTTCTTTACGTGTGACCTTAAACTAGCCTTAGCACCTGCTAGAGATTTGCCTTTTGACATATGTAGGCATCCGTCGGCATTACAAGCCGTAGTGAACATGGTGGGGCCCGCAACGTCTTGTAGAGTCGCCCCTGACACATCTGTGTATGGCGGACTTAACTCTGCCTCTACGGTCAGAGGCTTCTCACCGTAGAATTCCTGGTAGTACGAACAGCCTCGGTGGTGGACTTCCAGCTTCGTCTGGGACGCTACCTCGTCACTGGCGAAGAATGATTCTCCGCAGCCGATGCAGGCCTTCTCATAGTCAGACGGTGGCATAACGGCTGATGATAAGGATTGGGCCATGACGGTCTGGGCCTCAATGGAACCCTGGCGCCACTCCCGCTCTTCTGTTTCTTTAGCATCAATCCTGCGCCGCTCAAAGGCCGCCCAGGAGTTGGTGTGCTTCTTGGAGTGATTGTACTGGTCGTTGGGCGTCCTCAACATCTTCTCACAGAGCGGGAAGCCCATCTCGTTCGCTACAGACCTCATGGCGTGCTCAGCGTGAAGAATGCACGGATATTGAGACTCACGAATCTTGGGGGCCAATGCGGGGTCAGCCGTCCATATCTCCCGCCCGGCCAAATCTCTTTCCCTGAGTTTGAAGTACAGCATGTTCTTTAGGACGAAGCTAACTACTCCAGACTCCGTATTGTATATCGGCCATAGACCGGCATCACGGATTATCTGAGCGTCGCCACTCTGCGTAAAGTTATTCCCGTATGGGTCAGCCTTACGAATAACCTGCTGGAAGTTCTGGGGGTTGGCTTCCAGCGCCTCCATAGGGCTGGAATTAGAGGCCTTCGCCGCCGCCTCTATCTGGTCGGCTGTCATATTGCCCCACTGTTCCCGTGTGAACTGTGTTCCAGTAGTCATTACAGTATTCTCCGTCCGCCCAAGTCGGGCTTACTCTCAAAGGCTTTCATTTCGTATTGCTGGTGGGGCCAAAGCATACTTCGAAACTTGTCGGCCATCTCTTTCATGGTGGCGTAGGTCTCGACTATGACGGTGCCCTCGCCACCGATTATGTTCACGGGGCCACCGAATACCTCGCTGCTAGGCCCCATATCCTCGATGTACTCCGCCAGGGTGTCATTTCTAACTACCCAGCAAAGCCGGTAACGTCTGTACGTTCTCCAGTTCGGGTCCAGCAGGTCCATCTCTCGGTAGTTGGAACATTCCTCATCGTCCCAGATCCACTGGGTTACCGGCATAATGTTGCTGTGTTTGATCGAACCGGGCCTATCAGTATTGGACTCGGTGCGGATTCCTACCTGCCGCGTTGTGGTAATCGGGTCTTCCCGGACCACGTACGGAGCAGCGCTAGGTGCATCCGGCGTACCTGATATCAGACTGAAGTCTCCGTCGATGACTTGGGCGGAGGGGTTAGACTCAGGCAACACACCTACCGCCTCGTCCACTCCCTCAGCCTTCCCCTCCATGTTATCCATGTCTTACCATAGTCTTCCAAGGCCCGAACTGAAATACGATATCGTTTTGTACTCGAAAGATATTAAGGGCCCACCCGTAGACACCGTAATTCCCGTAATTATCGAGAAGTCGCCATCCAAAGAAATTCATTCGGCGGCTTGCTCCTGTGGCTTGATGGGCGTTGGATTTCGCTCCTCAGCCAACTCTAATTCAAGGCCTTCAATCTGTAACTTCTGAACTCGCCTAGAGACCTCAAGTTCCCCAATAATCTCCAATAGTTGTTCAGTCGTGACGTTCATTAATTATCTCCAAGGCTTTTTCCCAGTGGTACAGCACAGACTGACTTCCGTTGCCGCGAAGTGCGTATACATCTTCCGAAACCGCGAGACTGAAATGTTTCTGTCCAGTGCAGGTACGACATCGAAACATCATGTCGCAAGTCTGTCTTGCTCCACCCTTTTGCGAGACATGAATCTCGTCTTTTTGATTGAAGGTGAATGAACATACCTTCACGTCTGTCCCGCCACAAGTGCAAGTCATATCGAATCGGGGCACCGGAAACCCTTTTACAAATTCCCATGCCTCTGCTACTCGTTCGAGCATTCCATAATCTTGCGGCAGAGAGAAGATTCCCATGCCCTTTGCCACATTAAGACCCATCCGGAAAGACGATATGAGGAGTGGAAATAAATTCCCATGCCTCTCGCCATGTATAAACAGTGGATGACTGGAACACACCAGGGTCTATTTCGGGACTACGCATCTCGAATATTTCCTGTGGTATCGGCATCCTGTGCGCCGACACCTCTCCACACTCACGGCAGATGAAATTCACGCAGCAGCGGTATGAGTTCTTTTCAGAGACGCTGATAAAACTCCACGATAGTAAATGTCGATTGGTACTCCCGCAGCCGCAAAGTCGTTTGAATCGCGGCATTGGAAATCCGTTCACAAACTCCCACTTACTGGTCATCCGTTCATGAATATCCGGCTCGTCATCCCTCTTTACAGGGAAGGAGACATCGAAACCTGTAATAGGGCTGGTTTCTAACATTACGCCTCCACCAGTTCCAGCCTGCTGTTCATCTCGTTGATCTTCTGGTACATCTGCTGCATTGCAGACCAGGTATACCACTGGGCTTTATCCAGTCGGATACCTACCCAATTTATTCCCTCTTCTCCAGGGAAATCGCTGGGCGTAACTTCCATCACGCCTATCTTGGCAAGGTGCTGAATACCAGGTTCATTCCCGGTAAGCCTTTCCAGCCCCGCTTCCTTAAGCACAGGAATTAATGCAGCTACGTCATCGTGCCATGCAACTTCGCCACAACAGTTAAACATCTGACCGCCATGCGCCCCGCAGGACTCGCAAACATAGTCAAAGGTTCCTGTGGGAGATACGGCGTTATAAGTGATAACTGGGGGTGTAGCGTCTGTGATTCGTATGATGTCGCCGTCAGCCGAGCCAAGAAGGGTGTTCATAGCCATGACGCCAATGCTGCCACTGGTGTCCACACCAACAGTCATGATGTGACCAGATGTTTCCGTATACCGAGTCACAGCGTCAGCAGAGGCAGACGAGCCACCCGCAGTGACATTTACTGCCGCTCCGGCGCCAGAATCATTAGCCGAGTTGAGAACTGTAATAGTGTTTATTGCACCGGCGTTGGCACCTGACACCGCGAAGGCCGTAGCAGTCCAGTCGTTAGCCGAACCACCGACATTCAGAATGGTGCCGTTGGTCATATCCAGATCGCCAGCAGTAACAGTTATTCCATCTGCTGTAATTGTCAGTCCACCAGCGGTGACTGTAATTCCACCGGCGTCAACTAGGAGTCCATTAGTAGGAAGGGTTAAATCGGCAGCTGCGTCGTCCCAGGTACCGACCAGGGTATTCTTGACATACTCTTCCAGTTTGCCGTTAACGTTGTCTTTCCACTCGCCAATAAATCGAGATGAACGTACCATGCCAGTCTTCTCCTAATCCGCTACGGCGGACGGGGTTTCATGGTGATGAAGCTAAATCATCTAGCCCAATTTCGCTTGGCCTTAATCAACAGGTAGTCAAGGTCCAGATCTGCCAGCGTGCTTGTCGTTCCCCACACGCCCACGTAACAGGCCAGGTCTACTGACGTAGATACGGCATTGGCCTGTCTCTGCACCAAGACTTCATTGATGTACCACGTTGCAGTACCGTCGATGGAAATCTCAAGCTTGAGTAGGTCATATTCGCCTGCCACTGCCGTAACAACCGCCACACCATTTACGTTTCGTGCATTGGTCGTACCGGTGACAAGCACCTGAGAATCGGTCGGACCACTTACGGCCCCACCGTTGAATATGCAGTGCCAGTCAGCAGTGGCGGTAAGTTGGCTGTCCAAGCTAAACCCGCAGATATCACTCGCCGTCAGCGTATACGTGGTCCCGGTAGCCGTAGCAGGCTCCGCCACGTCATCGGCGTTGACATCGCAGAATCCAGCGAATACTACACCAGCAGTCACTGCTGCACGCTGAACACGGGTTTCCATGACCAACGTGCCGTTCAGCGCCGGGTTGAAGATAACCTCGGTGCCTATAGCGACACCCTTACCGTTCTCGTTGTTACCGCTGATGCGTAGCGCACCATTCGATCTAGCTACTGAGAGAGCCCCGGTGTCGGTCTCTACAAGGTCTCCTGTGACCTTGAAAGGGCCGATCTTGTATCCCCGAACATTACCAGCGTAAGCAACGGCAGAGGCTACGGGAATCTCCGCGCCTACGAACTCCATTTCGAGAATTATGTCGCCTTTTGATCCTTGTGCAGTAGTCATATTTTGTTACTTCCCCCTCATCATCTATCGAGCCCAATTCCTCTTGGCCTTGATGGTGATGTAGTCCACGTCCATGGTCGCAACCGTGGTTGTCGTAGACCAGATACCAACCAGGGCCGCCAAGTCAGTCGATGTGGATACGGCGTCTGCTTGCCTCTGCATCAGGACTTCGTTTATCCACCACTCAACCGTTCCATCGATGGAAATATCTATCCTTAGCAAGTCCCACTCGCCTGCCACCAAATCCACGACCGGACGCCTATTAATGTTCCGATCGTTGCTCGTGCCGGTGACTGTAACCGTGGAATCGACTGGGCCGGTGACGGCCCCTCCATTAAAAACACAGTGCCATGCAGTGCTTGCCGTAAGGGACGTATCTATATGGAACCCAGCGATGTTTCCGTCGGTCAACGTGTGAGTTTCAGTAGTGCTCGTC
>SDBU01009680.1_pt1 | contig 10778 bp, 8 predicted proteins | sample 2277071 | NCBI WGS metagenome assembly SDBU01 (sample SAMN10397929, study PRJNA504765) | marine sediment metagenome | isolation source: marine sediment core GS08_GC12, 126 cmbsf | place: Arctic Ocean: Gakkel Ridge, Loki's castle | collected 2008
TTTACCATCTTATTTATCATCCCCTAAAATCAACTCAATTTAAAATCAATCACTTCCACCATTAGAAATGCTAATTTTTCTTCTTTTTGAAGTTTTAATTTTTCTATCTCTTTACTCTCCTGAGCAAACTTATCTTTATCTATGGTTTTTTTAAGTTTTTCTGTAATTAACTTTATACGTTGATCTTCAAGCATAATTAGTTCATCTTTTAATTCTTGGAAATATGGGACTGCTAAGTCTTTCAAATGTTTTACATTGTCATTAATATCAATTATTTTCTGAAGATAATACCCCTTAGTTATTTCATAGGTATTTAGGTCTAAAAGGCGCTTATTTCGTTTTTTATTGAGGTTTGCTAGATATTGGTTATAATTTTCAAGTTCCTTTGCAAATTTGAAAATATTATATGAAGTCTCAAGTTTTATCATAGCATCTTTAAATTTGGTATTATTTTCTGTAGATATAACCTTAAAAGCTTCAATTTTTATAGCAAAATTTGCATTGATGTCTCGTTTCATTGATTTTTCTAGAAATTTAAGCTTTCTTCTTAACTTTTTCCGTGTGTTTCTCAAATTATAAATCTCAAATAATAAATTTAGTTGCAAGAATTGTTTTTTTTGGAAACCAGGATTATTTTTTTCAATATGCTCAATTTCAGTCATTTTATTCATCTTTTTCCTTAAAATTTAAAAATACATAAATTGAGGATTTATAAATGAAAAATTGAAAAAGGAAAATTTGTGATTTAATATAGTTTATTAAGTTTCCAGATAAAATCAAATGTTAAAAAATTTAATTGGAATTTTTGAAATATATATGAGTATATTAAATTATCATAAATTTCAATAGGGGTAGGAAAAACCTAATACTTATATAAGGAATTGGAAAAAATGTACCAAATATATGTATTAGGAATTAATGAAAATAGTAGGTATTAATAAAAAATTGGATTCTTTAAGTCTTCTAATTCAGTCCCTTAAGGATAAAACAGGAAAAAATCAAAACTTCAAGGCAAGATCTCAAAGAGCTGCTGCAAAAAATGAAGGTAAAAAATAAGACCAAGAATTATAGATTGAGTATAAATAATTAATTCTATTAAATCATTTTATACTTTCAAAACAATTAAAGCAAACTAACTTCAAAATATTTATTCTTTATTCTTTTCATTTTGATCCATACTAAATAGTAAGTAACTAGGTCGAGTGACAGGATTTATCTAAATCATAATCAATAGCATTTCAAAAAAATTTAATAACTTTCCAGTCAAAGATTTTTTATTAGGATTTATAAAAAAGATAAAAATTTTAATTCAAACTCGATTAATGAATAGGTTAAAATTATGGGAATTACAGAGGATTCTATTAATAGTATTATTTATTCGTATTTGAAAAATCAAGGGTTAAATATAGAAGCCCAGGTAACTACTAAGATCTATGGAAAAACTTTTAAACCCGATTTTTATTTGCATAACGATATTAAAATCTATGGCGAAGGGGAATGGCAAAAGTCTCTTGCCTCCGGACTATCTCAAGCGGCAACCTATTTGGATGCAAATGATGTTGATGCTTCTTTTACTTTAATTTATTCAAATAACTTGGAAAATGAAGTAAAATCGATCTCAGACGATACAGATCTTCAGAGCGTCTTAGAGCAATATTCCTATCACATTTATTATAAAAGAAAAAGTGAACCAATGGCTCACGAACGAGTAAGATTTGGAGATTTTACCCCATTTTTTGAGAAAATTCTACATAAAAAAGTCATCCCAAAACCAGATGTAGATGTATTTATAGAAACTATTCATCATTTGGCAAATGAAATTTTTGAAATCCTTCCTAAAGTAAACGAGGAAACCTTGAGCTTGTATCAAAACATATTGGGTTCTCAAGACGATTTGAAATCGCCAGATATTGATTTTGACATTACATCCCGAAATGCAGCAGGCTATCTTTTCATAAATCAACTTATTTTCTATTCGATACTGTCGAGTAAGAGAGAAAATTTTTCTGAAATTAATGTAAATAATATCTCTAACATTTCAGATTTAAAAAACTATTTTTTAAAGGTTTTAGAATTCGATTTCAAACCTGTCTTTTCTATTGATGTTGTTTCGCAATTTCCTGAAGAAAAGATTGATAAAATTAAAGAGATAATTCGAGCTATACAATTTTTGGGACCAGAATATATTGAAAGTGATGTAATTGGAAGAATTTTTCATAAATTAATCCCCATAACTATTCGAAAAAAAGTTGCTGCCTATTACACAAAACCAGAAAGTGCAGAATTACTAGCATTCTTTGCAATTAATGACCACAACGTAAACATCATTGATCCTGCTTGTGGCAGTGGTCAATTATTAATTGCCTCATATAAAAGAATGAAACAAATCTATGAAATTACTACAGGAAAATCGTTTGGGAAAGATCTCCACAAAAAGTTTTTAGAACGACAGATAACGGGTATTGACATTATGCCTTTTTCTACTCATTTATCACTCATCAATCTAACTCTGCAAAATCTTGATTTTCTTGCAAATTATTTGAGAATTGCCATATATGATTCTACAAAACTCGTGAAAAACGCAACGATTACACCTCTCCAGTCCTTTCTAAAACAAGTTCAAAAAACTCTTACTCAATTTACGACTTCTCCGAAAATCAAAACTCAAAAGAGTCCATCTAAACTAATTGGCTCAATAACATTAGATGGTAAGGCGGGTGTTACATTTAAATTAACTAATATTAACATCGTAATAATGAATCCACCATTTACACGACAAGAATTAATAAATAAATTAGCAAATGAGTCTGAAAAACAATATAAGAAGCATTTGATTGAAAACATCGTCAAACCTCCTTTTAAAAAATTTGAAAAAATTATAAACGAAAAACAATCGTTTTCTACATACTTTCTTTTTCTTGCTGATAAAATTTTGGAAGATAATGGAATTCTTGCTTCCGTCTTACCAGCAACGATCTTGAGGGATGATGTAAATTCAGAAACAAGAAAATTTTTCATAAAAAATTACTCTTTTAAATATATTTTTACCAGATATGACGCTATGAACTTTTCTGATGATACTACTTTTAGAGAAATCCTATTAATAATGCAAAAGAAAAAACCTACAAATGATCATTTAGTTACTTATATCTCCTTAAGAAAGTTATCTTTAGGTATTGGTCCTGATATAAAGTATCAAGAGGAATTGATTTCAGATGTGGGAATACACGATTTTGAGAATTTTACCATTCAGAAAATCCCTCAATCTGAATTAAAAGTAAGTAACCTCAATGGTCCGATTGCATTAAAAAACCCCGAATTACAAAAAATATGGCAGCAAGCTTCAAGGGTAAAGAGGTTTTTAACAAAACTTCCATCAATAGAGGCAAGTGAAGGTGCAAGATCAAGGAATTATGGATTAGTACCAGAAATGTGCATTGTTCGAGAATTGGATAGTAGGACTAAATTTACATTTGAAAAAATCTCCCAGAATTATTTACATTTTACATCTGTTGGAGGAATTAAATATAAAATTCCGTTATCTAATGTTCATTATTATTGCCGTAGGGCGAATCATAAAACTATGAGCTTAGGATCACTAAAAGAGTTCGTTATTCATAAAATTGAAGATGGTGATTATTTTGAAGAAATTGAACCAAAAATTCATCGGATATACCGTGCAATCCAAGATTATGGTGAAAAATTTAAGAATGAATACCATATAACGCTAGATAAGTTAAAAACATCAAAAAGCCCTAAGAAAACGAAAAAGGATATAATTAATTACTTGAAAAAAGAAGTGCCAGAATGGGTAAGAGAGTTAATTTCCATTTTCGGAAAAAAGGAAGATGAAATCCTTAAACATACTCGGAAAATGGTTTCATCTCAGTCATTCTCTTCATATCAAGCGAGTTGGCAGAATTACCTAAAAGGTAAATTATGTTATCTGGGTACGATTGAAACATTTCACGTAGAGGCTCCTAATACTTATTTTTTCGCTTATTTTTCAGGAAACCAAAAAAGAATTTACTCCTCAATATTCAATAACGTCTTTAGCCTTGATGAAATTGAGGCAAAGATCAACTGTATATGGTTAAATAGTGCCATTAATCTATTGCAACTTTTTGTAGAAAGAATTCCCACGGGTTGGTTTAAAATTCGGCAATATGTGTTGGAATCATTAAAGATCATCGACATCCAGAGGCTAAAGGATGCCGAAAAGGATGTTTTACTTAAAATATTTGAAGACATATCAAATAAAGAATTTCCTTGTATTTGGCAACAGATCTTACGGAATGTTGCTATTGCTGATGTTTCTCTTTTAAATAAAGAATTAATCTGTGAAACATTCAAGATCTCGGATTCTGATTATGAAAATTTAGTAAACAATCCTTTCGAGCCTAGGATAAAGATGGATACAGCAATATTAAAGACTCTATTCCCACGAAAGAAAAAACAAGAAATTAACGAAATCTTAAATCAAATTTATTTTTATTTAATAGATGAGATATTAGTAGCGAAAAAATTAGTTTCAAATTAGTTGATTAAACAACAGCATAAAAATTCTTGAAAACATTTTTCACAAAATATCAGAAATGTGAAAACCAAAAAAAACCGTTATTTATTATTGACATTTTTTTTTTTTTGACAATTTAATCATTATAAGAGTAGGACTTGCCAATAAGTATCCAAAAACAACTTCCAATCAATGCGGGATCGGATCAATTTTCGAGATACAAACCGTGAAATATGGATTATATTCATAATTTATTCCTATCAATCACCTATAAGTGCTAAAAAGAATTTGGTTGGATTTTCTTCAAAATCATTTTCTTCTAAAAATTCAATTTCATTATAACGATTGATATTCTTAGATTGTTCAAAAATTTCATTATTTCTTAAATATACACCCTCTCTATTTTAATATCATTTTCATTTGAGATTGAAATAATTTTTACAATCCCATCCCACTAGGGTGCTTTTGCTTTTTTATTTCTTAATGATTCTAAATTTAAAATTTCTTATCACTATTTTGTTTTTTATTAAAAATTAGGATCATGCTTTAAAATTAGTTTTGATTTATGAAAATTTCAGCTGGAGGATTTTAATTAACAATTTAATAATCACAGATTTCTTATATAAATTGTTTTAATAAATTACATTTTTGAATAATGTTTTTAAAATCTTAAATTACTATTTAATTAAATAGAAAGGCAACTTAAGTCAATAATCAATATTAATTTCTGATTTAATATTTTTTAATAACCACATGAAATGAATGAAGGTTTTTTACCAAAAGAGAATAAAGGCGCTGAAGTTTATTCAAGATATAGAAATCAAATATTAATTTCAATTAAGCATTATTTAAGCTCAATAGATGAATTAGATTTCGAAAAAATTATATGTGATCATTATGATGATTTTATACTACAATATAAAAATAGACGTGTCAAAATTTGTCAAGTTAAATGTCATGAATCTGGTCAAAAAAGACTATCAATTGCTACGATAACGAAAAAGGGAAGCTCAGAGGACGAATCTATTTTAGAAAAGCTAATTAGAAATCATTTTGATTTCCAAAATAACGGATATTTAGTATCTGAGATCGTACTTCTCACTAATGGAGATCTTCTTTCTGATTTAGCACAGATTCAAAAGTTTAACGTAGGTATATTTAGAGATCAAAATGAAAAGGAATCCCTAACGCAAAAGATCAAATTCCACTACGACGATTTAAAAAAAAGATCCGACTTGGAAATTACTGACGAAATTTTTAAGAAATTGCGGTTTATTGATCGTCAAGGTGAGGTTGATGATTTAGAAAACATTATCAAATCAAAATTAATTGATTTTATCAACTATAATACTTCTATTAAAAAAATTCCACCGGATATTTATATAGATTGTTATAATAAGATACTACAATATTTCGATAAAGCGACAAGAAATACAAGTCGAGATGAGAGTAGTATTGAAAAGAGAGTTATATTTGATGTTATTGCTGAGGTTCTTAGCAAGAAAGAAATGGAGTTTTACATAACGCATAAATTATTAGGATTCAAAGTTGGAAAAGCTAACTTTGGGAAGAATTTTTATTATGATGCTTTAGATAAAATAAAAGAAAAATATATTATTTTTGCCACTTATGCTAATTTTTCAAATTTTAGGGAAATAGTTAATAAGTTAGACCAGAATATATTAAATGACCTTTCAAGGATTCAATATGAATATTTAGGAAATATAAACCCCGTTGAAATTAATAAGTTATATTATGATAAGATAGAATTATTAGTTAACAATCTACCAAATAATTTTCAAATTAATAAAGAATTGGTTATGAAGTATGCTGAAGGTAGATTTTTTGAGTATATTGAGGAATGCCCTTTAAAATGGGTGAAGAGTGAATAGTATGAATAATTTAAAAATATTTAATAAGCATTGGCCTGAAGATTATCCTGAATTACACGCTGCACGTTTACTCATTTTACTTTATAAATCAGGAGTCGGAAAAAAATATAAGACCATTAAATCGCGAACTAAGCTCGCAAAACTCGACTTTTTTCTCAGATATCCTTTATATCTGAAAAAAGCAGCCACTCTGAAAGGTAAAGAAGAAGAATTAAATAAATTAGAACCCGAGCTTAAAATCCCAATTGAACCATCTATGATTCGCTACTTCTATGGCCCATGGGATAATAGATATTATTTAATCATAAACTACTTAGTTATGAGGAATCTGCTGAAAGTTAAAAAAGATAATTCAAATGTAGATAATTTCATAATTACTGATAAAGGAATTGAAATAGTTGAAGTGTTATTAAAAACTCAAGCTTATATTGGTCTTAAAAAAGTTGTTGAATTCATAAGTATATTATTTAAAAATATGACTGGTAATCAATTGAAAAATTTTATATATGAAAATTTTCCGGAAATTGTAACTTTAGATTTTAAAGAAAAGATCGAAGGGTAGAATAACGTGAATAAAAGATTAAAAATAAATAAGCTTAAAGTAGATGGAAAACTCCAATTTACACAAAATTTTAGAGATGGTGTAAATTTCATAACAGGTGGAAACTCATTAGGTAAAACTAATATTCTAAAAACTATTCAATATGGCTTAGGAGGGAAAGATCCAGATTTTGCTCCAGAAATTTCCAACAATTGTGCTAATGTGTATCTAGAAATTCAGATAAACAATGAAATAATTACAATCGTAAGAGAGATTAAACGATTTGGGGCTAGAATAAAAGTTTTTTTTAAAGCATTAGATAAAATCGGTGTGCATGATAAAGACTATGAATATTATAATCCTGATGAAGAATTTTCCAGATTGATGTTTAATAAATTAGAACTAAATGAAATAAGATATTATAGATCTGGAGCTCCTAAGATTGATGGAAGTATGGTGAGACTTTCATTTAAAGAATTATTCCGTTATTTTTATATACAACAAAAAATTGGATATGGGGAGTTACTTAGTAAACAACCAGAAAGGCCAAGAAAGAAAGCTTTTGAGCAGCTTTTAAATCTTCATAGAAGTGATTTAAATGAATTAGAAAATAAAAAGATTTTTTCTCAAGCTAATAAAATGAAATTGAACCAAGAGAAAAACAGATTAATTTCAATTTTTAAGGAATTAGAAATGGATCCAAATATAAACATCAATAGATCTATTCAAGATTTAGAAGATAAAATTAAGGGATACAAAGAAAAAAGAGATGAAATTCGTTCATCATCAAAAAAAATTATAACAGATAAATTTAAGAATGGGAAATATGAAAAACTTAACTCTATATTACATTCTCTTAGAAATGAATTAAAGGAAAAAAAATTAGAAATTTTTGAGTTAGATTTAAGTCTTAATGAAACAAAAAAAGCTAAAAGCCTAAAAGAAATGAATTTAACTCAATTTGATAGGCTGAGTGAAAGTCACACACTTTTGTCTGATGTTCCAATTTCTCACTGCCCTGCTTGTTTTCAAGAAATTACTGAAGAAATGAATAAAAGAATTCATTCTTCTAGATGTATTCTTTGTGATCGTAAATTGCCTATTCAAGAAAAAATTGATTTTGAAGATGAAAAGGAAAAAATCAAGTTAGAAATTGAAGAATTAAATTTTTTACAAGAAAATAGAAGAGAACTATTCGAACGAACGAACAAAAGATATAACGATCTACTAAATAAAGAACAATCACTAATTAAAGAAATTGAGGAAATATCTTTAAACTATATCCCCAAATTAGATAAATTTGAAAATTATGTTGAAGAAATTGGAAAATTAGGGGAAAAAATCGATAAATTAAAACAATTTGAGAAAATTCAGAAAAAATTTTTAAATATCGATGAGGAAATTATTGAAATTGATAAAACGCTTGAAATAATTGAAAGTCAGAAAAATGAAATTATCCACACTAAAGAAGAAGATCAGCAAAAATTGAATCATTTAACAAAAGAAATTGAATATTTCTTGAAAATTTCGAAATTTCGAAATTTTAAGAAACTCGTTCTTGATGATAAGTATTTGCCTATTATTGATAATGAGAATTATAAGAAATTTAGTGACTCTCAAAGAGTTAGAGTTATAATTGCCTATCACTATGGAATTTTAAGATATTCTATTAAAAATGATACAAATTATCCAAGATTTCTGATTATTGATGCTCCAAACCAACAAGATATTGATGTAAAAGACCTTGGTTTAATTTATATGACTTTAGCAGATTTAAATGATGATAAAGAAAAATTTCAATTGATAATTGCAGCTACTTCTATTCCTGAAACCTTATCTCTATTAATAATTAGGGATTTGAAAAAATATTTAGCACAACCTCAAAGCACATCTAAAAAAATTACCGACTTTTTTAATTAGTGTTTAATAAGTTGAAACTAATATTATGAAACGTAAGTAGGTTTTTGTAGTATATTATAATGGAATAGGATATTTAGATAAGAAACTAGGGATTGGTATACGTAAAATAACGCTTTTAAATTATTAAGTTGGACTTGTAATGGAACAGGAAAATACAAAAAATATTGATGGAAATGTGATGGAATAGGTTTTTAATAATGCCAGGTTAAGGATAAATGGAAAAAAAACAAATTAATATGGTAATTAAACAAAAATCATGAAGCTTGAAGAAAAACTAATGAATATAATCGAAATCAAAATCCAATTTATAAGAAGCAATATATCTACTAGGATAAAATATTTTAGAGATATTATTCTTAACTTCATTGATTTCCCAGAAGTCGATATTATCAGCGGTTAAGCCAGCATATTCTAGTGCTTTTTCAGATGCAGGAACTGGTCATCACCCCATAACAGTTGGATCTACTCACGCAAAACCAATTGAAACGATCTTAGCCATCGGCTCAAGACCCCTCTTTTTTGCTTCTTCTGCTTCCATTGATATACAAGCTGTAGCTCCAGCATCTAAAGGAGAGGAATTCCCTGCGGTGATAATTCCTTCTTTAGTGCCCTCTCGTTTCTCATAGTCTTCTTTTCCTCCATTCTTTTCTAAAAAGAATGGTCTTGATAATCTGCGTAATCCTGCAACACACTCTAAAGTAGATCCTTGATTCTATTTTGAACTTGTAAATATTTATCACGCTTCATAGCTTCTGTTATTCCCAACATTTTCAATATCATTAAATCTTAAATAAAATTGTGGAATTATAAGCTTTTTAGCTGGAGGTTCTACCTCCCCTGAAACAACATACGGTTGGAATGCCGAGATAGAAGCAATAGTAAACTCTGAAGTAGGATTCCATCTTGCTACACAAGGATATCTCTTAATAGGTTTATATCCTCTTGGTTCAAGAATTTCAACAATCTTTTCCCAGACTTCAATAAAAGACAATTTAACTTTTGATGGATTATCTTTTACAACTTGAAAACCTCCAGAACAAGCAGGATCTCCACATACTTTCCTTTCTTCGTTTGTTGTCCAAAAGAATGCTTGACAGGATTCACATTGTTTTCTCATATATCCTAGATTTCTGAGTTTTAATGTAGGAAAGTACTCATCAGGATTCTTTGAAGTTATTTTTTTAAAGACTTTTTTCAATTCTTTATCAGTTTGAGCTTTTTTCAGTTCTCTCTGTTCTTCGTCAGAAATCATAATGGTCAGTTGTAAGTTTTCTATAATTTTTAATTGTTTAAATAAATGAATTCATTTTCTCCTAAAACTTTTACCCCTACATTTTCATTATCATTAAACATTAGGCAAAATTGAGGTATAAAGAGTTTTTTTGCGTGTGGAAATATCTCAGGAAGGAGTATGTTCTTGATTAATTATCAATAATGAGGAGATAAAGGTAAAAGATAAAATAAAGGGAACTATATCTTATTAAAAAAAACCATAAATGGGTTGAGTAATTAAATTGAAGGGAACAAAGCGAGTAGATATTAAATCTGGCATGCGAGTTTTAGTCGTATTAAAGAAGGATCAGCGATCTGGAAAGTTAACCGAGGGAATAGTCAAAGATATACTTACAAACACTCCTAATCACCATTATGGGATTAAAGTTCGGTTGAAGAATGGTAAAATTGGGAGAGTGAAAGAAATTATTAGCTCTAAACAATAAGTCAATAAAATATACTAATTTTTATAATTCTAGCTTCTACCTAATCGGATACTACCATTGTCAATATAATGGTATGATATGAAAGATTTTTGTAATACCAAAAATATATAGGCAATGGAACTCTTTTTTACTTAGTTATGGGTTCTTTTATAGTAATTATTACTTTAGATATTCAAAAATGAAGATTTATT
>SDBU01009681.1_pt1 | contig 10777 bp, 25 predicted proteins | sample 2277071 | NCBI WGS metagenome assembly SDBU01 (sample SAMN10397929, study PRJNA504765) | marine sediment metagenome | isolation source: marine sediment core GS08_GC12, 126 cmbsf | place: Arctic Ocean: Gakkel Ridge, Loki's castle | collected 2008
TCTATCGACGGAGTAAATGAATTGAGCTAACTTGCCATGATGCGCCCACATGGCTGTAAATTATCCACATTACTGTTCATTATTACCCGTCCCCCGTTGTACTCTCCGGCTGTTACTTCTTTATAGTATGCTGGTTTTGTGTACTCTGTCCCCAATAGTAATAATCCCAATGTATAACATATCTCATATAAGAACTATTATTATCCGCTTTATCACAACCTATAACATATTTTTGCCTGTATTCCATTACATAGACCTTACCATATACAGAAGCCAATTACAACAAAATAATCAAAACACTTTCAACCAAATATTGCCCCATTCCTTATATAAGCACTTTGAAAGGCTTCAGATTCTACAATATGACGCTCTGAGGCTTCGTTCTGGTCATTATTATTGCTTCCAGCGTAGTTTGCCATTACCCCAAATATGTGTTGAGTTGTTTATTATTCATTAACTCGATATTAAATATAAATGCAAATTGTAGCAGTATATTTTAGCACTATCAAAACCACGCAAAATCATAAATTCCCGATTCGTGAATATCGTGTCTATACTCTTGTTTGTTATTTTACCGTCAATAGAAACTGTACCCCCTTGCAATTGATACACTACTATACTACAATAGTAGCAGATAAACGGTCTTTGATAATTTGAGGGTTTAAGAGTTTCCCGAAAAAATCTTTAGTAATTATAAATTTCTTTAGTCCCTTGTAAAAAACAACGGGGGCAAGAAATGAAAATTAAAGAAATTGTTGTAAATGAAATAATTAAAAGAATGGAATCTGGCAAACTGATTTGGCAGTGCCCGTATTTTTTTAAGCAAAAACAAAACTATATTAGCAAGAAACCATATAGAGGAATTAACAGATGGATTTTAGCTGATTATAGTGATAGTTATTATTTAACATTTAACCAAATCAAGAAATTGAACGGCACTCTCAAAAAAGGGTCTAAGGGTATAAAAGTAATTTTTTGGAAAAATGTAGATAATTCAGAAAATGCTGAAAAAGATTATTGGTTGTTAAGATACTATATAGTATTTAAGCAATCAGATATTACCGGCATTGACTTCAAAACAGAAGCCCAAAACAGTGAAGCCAAATGTATTGAAAGCATTGATAGCGATATTGCAAAAACGGGAGCAATTATAGAAAATAAAAATTGTATACCGCATTACAATACCCTTAGTAACATAATAGGAATCCCCAATAAGAACCAGTTCAAAACTACATTGGACTATTATGCTACTTTATTTCACGAATTAATACATTGGACTGGTGGAGCTTCGAATCTGAATAGATTCAAAAAAGAAGATAATCTTATATTATCTAATAAAGAATCATATTCAAAAGAAGAGTTAGTAGCTGAAATAGGTTCAGCAATGTTAAATAATTTTTATAATCTGAAGCCGGACTATAAAAATAATGCGGCATATATCCAAAGTTGGATAACGTACCTAAAAAACAATCAAAATGAAATATTCAGTGCGGCTTCAAAGAGTGAAAAAGCGTTCAATTTTATACAAGAAAAAATAAACTAATTTTATGAGGGACTAACAAAATTTATAATTGCTAATATGAAATATTTCTTAACAGAGCCAATAGCGATACAGGGAGAATTAAAATGGATAAAAAGACAATTGACATTTTAGAGGATGTTGTAAAATCAGGTTTTTGCGGTACAATTAAAAATAAAGAATTGCTTGAGGATTTACTAAAAGACCTTGAAGGCGCAAAAGAAACAATCCGCAAGCGCAACTTGCAGATTAAGCAGTTGAGGGAACAATCTCAAAGAATGGCAGACCAAAGAGTCAAAGACTATAATGAGATTAAACAGTTAAGACAGGAAGTAGAGGACTGGGAAAACAGAGTTACAACAATGTGTATGGAGTGTAAGTAAAACGCCGAAAGGCACGATACAAAATAAATCACAAGCTATTGGCTCTATTAAGGGATATTAAATAAAACAAGGGGGTTACAAAATGAAAGACGAAAGAGTACGGAGAGTAATTGTTTATAGGAAAGATAGCACACCAATAGAATGTAGATACAGCGTAAACAAAGGATTGCTTTACTTTCAGAATAGGAGCAAAGACGTATCAATGTGCTTAGATGATTTTCTTGACAGGCTTCATAAAACAATAACACAAGCAAAGGGAGCCGGACTTAAAATTATATCAGACCAAGTGTCAGAATCTTTTAAATGGAGTGTAAAATAAAATGCTTGACTTCACACCAACAAGATCAGAAATATTACTAATAGTCTTTACATGGATTTTAATAGTAGCGATAGGGCTTAAAATATACTATAGAGGGGGCGAATGAAATGATAGCAAGTCCAAAAGAAAAAGCAGAATATCTGGCAAATGGCGGAACGCTTGACAGGGTTCATTTAATAGATGACTGGAAAAAAGTAGATGCTCATTTACGAACAATGAGAGCTAACTGTTCAAAAGTCATTAATCAGTTTAAGAAGTGGTAAAATAATATATAAGGAGGTAAACTAAAATGTTACAAGTGTATTGCAATTACAAAAAGGGAGGCTTCAACCTAGTTTTAAGGGACGAAAGCGGCTATTTTTCGATTGCAAAGTATAACACGAGACAGGAAGCAGAGAAAGAGTTAGCGAGACACACAAAATAAAAGGGAGGCACAAAATGAACAAAGACAATCCGGCAGTAAACAAAGAAAACACAGAGACGGGAATTAGTTACGAACAGGCACAAGTAAACAAGGTTGTGGGAACAAAATGCGGCTATAGAGCAGCAATAAAATTAGCAGATGACAACGGGAATACGAATTGGTTAAGCATCGAAGATGATAAGCTAGAAAAAATAAAAGCAATAATAATAGAGGGATAAAAATGGAAGATTATTACATGATTGTACGGTACTATAAAGACATAAATAAAAGATCAAAAACTAAAGAAAAGGGGCTAACGCTCAGTCAGGCTCAACACCATTGCGGTTTAGAGACAACGCACAAAAAAGACAAAGCAGGGAATATAATATGGTTTGACAGTTACACTAAGATGTAAAAGTAAAAGCCGGTATTTTTAGGTGTAGTTAAATAAATAATAAACGGGGGATTTATGAACAGAATCACAAAGAAGGAAGAAGCGAGACTGGAAAGACAGAGATGTATTGGTAGAGTGAAAGAGCTATTAAATGGCAACAGGAAAGTTTACACTCGGATTGACAGCGTATCCGCTTCAGGTATGTCGAGGCAAATATCAGCTTTTATCCCTGTTGTAGATAAAAGAGACGGAAGCCCTGATATAGTCAACATATCCTACTACATAGCTAAAATACTTCACAATAGACAAGGTAAGTCTGGCGGGGTAATTATGGGTGGTTGTGGAATGGATATGGGCTTTTCAATGGTGTATAATGTAAGCTCTTACCTATTCTTAGGCGGTGACGGCAAAACAGTAACGGGCAGAAACGGAGACACAAAGCCCGAAACAGACGGCGGATATATACTACAACAAAGCTGGCTATAAACTAAAATAAAGGGGTGAATTAAATGTATTATTACAATGTTACGTTCAAACGTGGATGTGTTGGTATATGTTATTTCAAACGTAATTTCTTGGAACTATGTTTTTTAAGGGTGATTTATTTCTATAAGGAAATGACTATACACACAAAATATAAAATAAAGGGGCAAACGTGAAAAAGAAAATCAAAAAATACATTGGACTCAGAGACAAAAACGGTAAAAAAATATATGTTGGCAACAAGGTAAGATTTTATTTTGATGCTCTTCTTGGCGTATACACTGGAAGCCACACAAGCAATAGAAGAAAGGCATATACAGAAATGATAGATACGGTAATAGAAAAAAACGGTATGTTTTATTTCATGTGCGATACAACATTTGGTGGAGCTTTTGCAAATAGATATAATGACGTATGTGAAGTAATCAAAAACTAACGAGGGGGAAAATTGAAAATCAGAAAAGGGTGGCGAGTAATCAACTGCCAAATAGACGAAGATGTTTATGATATGATAGAGGAAGAAAAGTTTGTTAAAAAGCGGAGGAAAGATAAAGATTTTTCTCAAGGTTCAATAATAAGGAAGCGTTTGAGGTGTAGCTTCGAGGAACACCCGACGGAATAAATGAGTTGTTGACAAGTTGTTAATTGTTAAGTTATACTTATATCAAAGGGAGGTGATTTTATGGAATGTCCATTTTGCAATTACAAGGAAGGTGAATATGATTATAAAAAGAAAAAGAAAATTGGAGGTAAAGAAGGCGACTTTTTCAAACTCTCAAATGATGTAGAAATGATAAGACGTGATGAAGGTAGCTATACCAGAACACACGAAAAACGGAACATATACGGATGTCCCAAGTGTAAAAAAATATTTATGGATAACTGGGGGTGGTAAAAATGGTAGAAGTAATTAAGTCAGGATACAGTAAAGAAGCAGATTTGCAGGATGAGATCAAAGACCTAAACGACGAAATAAAGGAACTAAGGGCAACGTGTGAAGCATTGCAAAGAGTGATTAAATCAAACGAAAGGCAAATAAACATTCTACGGAATGATAACTCAAGGGGGTAGAGTATGCAAATTTTCATGGATGATTTAAGAGGAGTTGAGGATTGCGTGCAAAAAATTGAGAAACGAGAAATTGAGGAAGATGAAATTCTTAACACGAAAGATTGGAGGGAGTTATGGCAGGAGATAAAATAAAAAGGCGAGAATACCATAAAAAATGGAGGGCAACTCATAAAGATAATATGCGAGCATCTCAAAAAAAATATAGTGAATCCCATAAAGATTACTATAAAAAATGGAGAGAAACTCACAAAAAGTATATGCGTGAATACTCAAAAAAATACTGTGAAACCAATAGGGATTTTATAAGGGTATTGAAAAAACAGTATTATAAAGCTAATAAGGAATTTATCCTAAATAGAAATAAACTCTATAGGCAAACTACTGCGGGCAAAAAATCCTTACTGGCTGGACAAAAAAAATATCAGTGCACGTTTAGAGGGAGATTGACTCACAAAGCAGGTGTAGCCAAGAGTGAGTCTACAGGTAAAAATCTTTCATTTACCGTGTTAGAGCAAGTTTACAAGGAGAATATAAAAAAATATGGAACGCTAACTTGTTACTTATGCCTAAAGCCTGTTAAATTTGGCAAAGAAGAACTTGAACACAAAATACCATTTAGCAGAGGAGGGACTAACAAAAAAAGTAACTTGGGCATATCCTGTTGTAAATGTAACCGAAAGAAACACTCAAAAACAGATAAGGAATTCTTAGCACAAAACAAAAGGAGATTTTAATGAACTTCCCAAAGATGATAACTAAACTGTTTACTTACAAATTGGAACGCAATAAGGCTGTAAAGCGACCCAAATTCACGTTGCAAAAAGCATTGCAGATCAACTCTGAGGAATACAGGGCAAAAGCATTAGTAAAAGAAGCACGAGGCAAAATCCAGTGGTTTAGAAGGGGGTAAGATGTATTTATTGAAGGAATGGGTTTACATAAAGCAGTTTAATAAAAATGGAGAGATAGTGAGTTATAAGGAAATGCTCGGCAAGGTGCGATATAGTGTTAAGATAGATGATGTCATATACAAATTTTGGGAACATGAACTAGCACCATTAAAATAGGGAGGGATAGATGAGAGAGACTAAATATAGATTATGGATTAATGGAAAATTTCATTACTGGGGATTTATTGATGGTGGATTTTCTAGCCCCATTATGAACAGTAATGTAGACCCTTTAACCATGAAAGAGTTTGAAGAAAGAAGTCAACAATTCATCGGATTATTCGACAAGAGCAGTAAAGAAATATATGAGGAAACACTACTAAAAGACCCGCAAGGGAATATTGGACGGGTTTTTTACAGTGTTTCTAGTGCAAGCTATTTGGTTAATTGGCACAGAAAAGATGGTACTTGGGATACCGATTCTTGTATTGGATATGGTGAGGTAGTTGGTAATATGATAGAAAATCCAGAAATGTTAAATGACGACAGCGACAGCAACAACGTACTTTCACCGTCGTATGCCAACAAGAACAAAGAGGGTCGGGATGGATTTGATTAGTGCTTGACAAGTTGTTATGTTGTTAGTATAATGTAGGTAATAAAAAACAAGGGGGTAGGCATTATGATGAAAGACATTAATGGAGTAAAGTTTGATGTTGGGGACACTTTCGTGGATGACCACGGCAGTATAAAAAGAAGAAAGGTTTATTTTGTAGAGGAAGATAGAATACTTGTAGACAATTATCAAGGTTCAGACATCGTGTGGAGAGGTTGGGATGCGGTAGGAAACAACAATTTCAAAATTATCAAAAAACGATTCCTCGGCAACGACAAGGACGGTAATGCCGTGCATTTGGGGGATGAATGTGGTTCAATCGTGACTGGATTTTTGAGTGGTGTTGGCATGAACGGTAAAGGTGCTGTCCGATACGCATATGGTGGGTGGGATTGGATATACCAAACTAAACTGACAAAGCAACTATTTCCGGACGTTGATAAAATAGAAGTAACAATCACAAAGAACGGTAAGCCTATCAACGAGACATTAAGCATAGAGACAGCACGGAAGTTAAAAATAATAGACTAAACGAAAGGAGCAAACAACATGAGTAAAAAGACAGGATGGTGTACGGGAGTATTCTTTTATAACGATCAGTGGAAAAAGATTAAAGCTGTTCTTAAAAAGAGACGGGTGTCAAATGATAGTGCTACACCGTCCAAAGTTATAAGGGATGCGGTTGATGAAGGGATTGAGAATCTTAAATAAAAGGGAAAGGGGAACAAAAATGGTTGAAGAAAAAAAGGATATAGCAGTAAAGAATGAGTCAGCGAGTCCAGCTACAATAATTCAACTTGCCATTGAGAAAGGTAATGTTGATTTGGATAAGCTAGAGAGAGTCATGGTGTTACAGGAACGATTTGAAGCTAATCAAGCTAAAAAAGCCTATAATGCCGAAATGGTAGAGGTACAAAACAAAATACCATTAATAGCAAAATCATTAAACAATCCACAGACACATTCCAAGTATGCTTCATTAGATAGCATAATAGTGGAAGCCAAAAAGATATACACAGCTAAAGGATTTTCTATTTGCTTCCATGAAGGTGAAACAAATAAAAATGACCATGCTCGTATATGGGCTGATGTGGTGCATGAATTAGGCCATAAAGAAACATATTATTATGACGTACCTCTAGACGGAAAAGGCATAAAAGGTAATCCGAACATGACAGGCATACATGGCAAAGCCTCAAGCGTTTCGTATGCTAGAAGATACCTTATGTGTTTGATATTTAATATCCCTACTGGAGATGAGTCTGATGGCAATGTAGGTAATATTGAACTTATATCAAACGCAGAAAAGGAATATATAGATAGCCTTGTCAATCGCACAAAGACCGACATGGTTAAGTTTCTTGTATACTTAGGGATTGAGAAACTAGAGCTATTACCTAAGAAAGACTACGCTAAAGCTACGACAGCCTTAAAATCTAAGCTTACAAAGGGAACTAAATGAATCTGATTAACTTGACTGGTAAACGATTCGGAAAATTAAAAGTTATTAAGCGAGGTAAAGGAAAAATTAAATGGGTGGCTTATTGGAAATGCTTGTGTGATTGTGGGAAAATATCCAGTGTTGCAAGTTCACACTTACGCACAGGACATACTAGAACTTGCGGTTGCTTAGTAAGTGAAACTGTGCTGGCTAAATTCACTACTCACGGAAAACGGTATAGTAAAATATATCGGGTTTGGTGTGACATGAAAAATAGGTGCTATAACCCAAATGTTAAAAACTTTAGAGATTATGGTGGTAGAGGCATTAAAATCTGTGCCAAATGGAGAAATAGTTTTTTAGCGTTCTTCAAGGATATGGGCGATAAGCCAAAAGGGCTATCAATAGACAGAATCAATAATGACGGTGATTACAAGCCTAGTAATTGCAGATGGGCTACACGAAAACAGCAAGCCAATAATAGAAGAAAAAGGAGGGTCAAATGATTACATTAAATGTAGCTCAAGGAAGCGACGAATGGATGCAAGCAAGGGTAGGCATACCCTCGGCAAGCAAGTTTGGCGAGATAGTAACCACTAAAGGTAGTCCGAGCAAGCAACAGCAAAAGTACATGTATACGCTTGCAGGTGAAAGGGTTATAGGCAAGAAAGAGGAAACGTACCAAAACGCTGCTATGACCAGAGGTATTGAGATGGAAGCAGAAGCCAGAGCATTATATGAGATGCTTAATGATGTAAAGGTCGAGCAGGTAGGCTTATGCTATCCAGACGAAAAGAAGCTATATGCTTGTAGTCCAGACGGTTTAGTTGACGCAGATGGTATGCTTGAGATCAAGTGTCCGTTATTGTCAACAATAGTCGGGTATCATGTTAAAGGTGGTCTCGTAGAGGCTTATTGGCAACAGCTACAGGGACAGTTGTTAGTTACTGATAGGAGATGGGTAGACATTATGGCTTATTATCCAGCGTTTAAGCCATTGATTATAAGAGTAGGACGACACGAAACGTTTTTAGATGCGCTAGAAGCACAACTAGAAGTATTCCGTACCGAGTTAGATGAAATCACAAATACATTAAAAAAGGGAGACTAATTATGTCAATGCCAGAGCCAAAGAAAGTGTATGAAAAGGTAATACCAAATGTAGAAATAACAGGACTTATTGATGAGATTAAAGAGGACAAGGAACACAAGTTCCCATACAAAGACAAAGAAACAGGATTAAAAACTAGTTTTACTGCGAGTGCGGTTAGGTTTATATTCACACTTGATGGAAGCCAAGAAAAACACGGTACGAGATGGATGAAGTTTTCTTATGATAAAAAGTATGAGCTATTGTCAAAATACATGGTCGCACTTGTAGAAGGTGCTAATGAAGAAATGTTATTCGACATACAAGATTTAGTGGGTATGCAGATAAAAACTGTATGGGAAGAATCGGAAAATGGCTTTCAGTCTATAAAGACTATTGAGCCAGAACTATTAAAAGCTACTATACCAGAAGTGGCTATTGAAGGTGAAACTTTACCAGATGAAAACGTAGGATTCTAGCCGTCCCGCAAGCTCTTTGAATAACTGAAAAGCGGTAGAGGTGGCGTAATGAATACGCTATGATGAAGTTGAGATGTTTTGTAAGGGGAAACTTATTTCTGGTGTGCTAGCTAAAGCATGACTCGATGCCTACGGTTGAGGCTAAACTATGGGGCAAGGAGTAAGCCTTACAAAACTATGCAAACTCAATGGATCTAAAATAACGGGGGTTACGAGTCCCTATTTCTTATAAAATCGTAGCAGGTACAAATCCTGCCCTCTACCCAAAATTTAAGCCCTGGGCCGTCAAGCTCACATTCAGCCCAGGCTAAGTACTAAATTAGTAGTAATTAGTAGTTGATTAGTAGTTTGTTTGATAGATATAGAATTAGGTGGGGGTACAGCGGAGAATCGTATCTAAAACTAGAGCAATTCTTATTTGATGGTTATTTGATAGAACTAAAATAAGGAAATCTGTATTATACTTTAAGGCTGTTAAGTAAAATAAGGGGGACTGAGCAAATGAGCGGAGATAACATGTGGTGCAAGAAATGTAAATCACATCACCATCCAGTTGACAGTTGTGACAGTAAGGCAGATAAATTGCTTGACAAAGCAAAGGGGGTTAGCTATACTATGAGTATGAGTAAAGAAATAAAAAAATATCTATCTATGGTAGGTAGAAAAGGTGGATTGAAAAAGTCCAAAAGGAAAACTAATGCTTGTAGAAAAAACGGCAGGCTTGGCGGTAGACCGAAAAGAACCGTTGCGGAAAACGATTAAAATATGTATGCAGTGTAAAATAGAAAAAGATATTGATTGTTTCTATAATCGCAAATCAGCACAAGATAAACGTAATGGTAGATGTAAGATATGCAAAAGAGAATACGATAAAAAATGGAGAGCTAAAAACAAAGAAAAAATTGCTGCGATAAACATCATGTGGAGGAATAACAATAAAGAAAAAGACAAAACGTTGCACCGCAGGTGGAAGATAAATAATAGAAAACGTACGCGAGAACACTCTAAAAAATATAGATTAAAAACCCCACACAAAACAAAAGCACACAATAGAATCGTCATCGCCATTAGGAACGGTTCGATTATAAGACCAAAGAAGTGCGAAGTATGTAACAAAAAAGCTAAAACACAAGGTCACCATTGGAGCTATGCAAAACCGTTAGAAGTATTGTGGTGTTGCCGACATTGCCACAAAGCAATTCATAAAAAATAAAGGGGGAGCGTGTGAGTATACATGAAGAACTATATTTAAGATTCACAGGTTTAGAAAAACGGATTAAAGACTTAGAGGACAGGTATATGAGTTTGCTAGAGGTTAGGGTTAAGGAAATGAAGCCAGTCTTGGAATCACGGAGGCATAGCAATGGAAAACGATAAGAAGGTGGAGAAGCCGGAGAAACATGACCTAATGAAAGATGCCAAGACTTTTGTTGAACTTGCTGATATGAACTGGACGCTCGGGCGCAATCAAACCATCGACCAATGCACCGCCTACCACAATCAGGAAATAGCCGCTCTCAAGGCTAGGGTGAAGGATGCGATATTGAACTTTGACACTGAAGATTTTGTAGACGAGTATGAGCTAAGAGGGGATAACGGTGATTATACACCAAACGAAAGGGAAAGATTTTTAATAATAGATTGTGGGATAGGATTACTTGAAGCCCAAGCGGATAAAATTAAGAAGGC